>Ga0316189_10000055_pt1 | contig 98369 bp, 75 predicted proteins | sample LowCovwburrow_MG_FD_204930 | JGI IMG/M metagenome (GOLD analysis project Ga0316189, IMG submission 204930) | Coastal sediment microbial communities from Maine, United States - Lowes Cove worm burrow | ecosystem: Environmental > Aquatic > Marine > Coastal > Sediment | place: USA: Maine... | reverse complement strand
GGATCCCCCGCCTCGTCCGAGAGCATGCAGCAGGGGAGCTCCTCGCCCGCGAGATCGACGCCCTCGCCCGGGTGATCGCCGCCGCCGAGCATCCCTTCGTCGCCGTCGTCGGCGGGGCCAAGGTGTCCGACAAGCTGCCCGTGCTCCTCGCGGTCCTCGATCGCCTCCGCGCCGGAGATGCTCTGATCATCGGCGGGGCGATGGCCAACACCTTCCTCGCCTCGACCGGCTCGGAGCTCGGCCGCTCACTCCTCGAGACCGATCGCTTCAGCGACTGTCGTAGCGTCGCCATCAAAGCGGAGGCCCGCCGCGTGCGCCTGGTCCTGCCGAGCGATCTCCGGATCGGCGAGGGGCTCGACGCCACGGAGTCGACCGTCGTCCCCGCCTTTGAGGCTCAGCTCCCAAACTCGTCGATGGCCCTCGACATCGGCCCGGTCTCCGCCAAGAGCTTCGCAGAGACGATCGCTGGCGCAGCGCTCGTCTTCTGGAACGGACCGATGGGGCTCTTCGAGAACCCCGTCTTCGCCGGCGGAACACTGGCCGTCGCGGAGGCCGTCGCCAAATGCAGCGGCTACACGGTGGTAGGCGGCGGCGACAGCGTGGCAGCACTCCAGGCCTCCGGCATGGCCGACAAGGTCGACCACATCTCCACCGGCGGAGGCGCCTCGCTCGAGCTCATCGAGGGCAAGGCTCTGCCCGGCATCAAAGCCCTCCTGCGCACATGAGATAGGAGCACCGAAGCTCATGGAATCAAACGATAAAACCACGAAGTGCCAGCGCTGGGTCGTCGGCAACTGGAAGCAGAACCTGCTCCGGGCCGAGGCCGACGCCCTGGGCCGTGAACTCGTCGCGGGCCTCTCGTCCGACCTCATCGATCGCGACGACTCGGTCCGGATCGGCATCGCCCCGACCTTCGTCGCCCTCGAGAGCACCCGACCCTGGACTCGCCCCGCAGGACCCCTCTGGCTCTTCGCCCAGAACGTCGCCGCCCAGGAGAGCGGAGCGTTCACCGGTGAGATCGGCCCGGCGATGCTCCTGGACACGGGCGCAGGCGGCGCAATCATCGGTCACTCGGAGCGCCGCAAGCACTATGCTGAGAATGACGCGCTGATCGCCAGCAAGGTCCGCGGCGCCCTGGATGCCGGCCTTCGGGTCATCCTCTGCGTCGGTGAGCCCCTCGAGGTCCGCCAGGCAGGCGATCATGAATCCCATGTGATCTCGCAGCTTTCGGCAGCACTCTCGCACCTCACACCTGAGCACATCACCGACAAGCTCCTCCTCGCCTACGAGCCGGTCTGGGCGATCGGCACCGGGGTCGCGGCGACCCCGGCAGACGCCGCCGCGATGCACCGTCGGATCCGGGGCTGGATGGAGGAGCATTACTCGCGGCCAGGCGCTGACAGATCGATCCTCTACGGTGGTAGTGTCAAGCCCGGCAACGCTGACGAACTGATCGCAGCAGGCGACATCGACGGATTCCTCGTCGGTGGAGCCTCCCTCCGCGCCGAATCCTTCCTCAGCATTATCCAGAGCGCAGCGACCGAGTAGCCATGGAACTCCTAGCGATCTTCGAAACTATCGTCACGTACATCTACGTGCCGATCGCCATCATCATGGTGCTGATCATCCTCCTCCAGGCCGGAAAGGGCGGGATGGGGACAGCGCTTGGTGGCGGAGCGAGCCAGAGCGTGTTCGGCGGCGGTGGTGCCTCTGGGTTCATGGAGACCCTCACCAAGGGCTTCGCCGCGGCGTTCATGCTCTGTGTGGTCTTCCTGGCCTATGCGAGCGCCCACAGCGGCTCGTCGCGCCTCCGCGAGGGTGGCGAAGACACCGAGCAGATCGAGGCCGTCGATGACGGCGCAGAGATCAATTACGAGCGGATCGGCCCGAACCCGATGAGCCTGCCGGAGGCCTCCTCAGCGCCCGCAGAGGCGCCCCCCGCGCTGCCGGTCGTCGAGAGCGAGCCAGCTCCGACTGAGAGCGACGTGCCGACCGACGCCTCGGGAGCGCCCCTCGACCCGAGCGAGGCTCCCGCAGAGGGCGTTCCGGCAGGCGACACCGCCGCTGCCGCCGCTCCTGCCGAGCCCGCCGCTGCTCCTGCCGAGCCCGCCGCTGCTCCTGCCGAGCCCGCCGCCGCTGCTCCTGCCGAGCCCGCCGCCGACGCTCCTGCCGAGCCCGCCGCCGACGAATGAGCCCTGCGATGGCCGATGTCCTAGCCTTTCAGAAGGTCGAGGGCCTCGGCAACGACTTCCTGATCGTCGACTGGCGGAGCCGGAATGAGCCTGTGAAGGCCCTCAGAGGGCTCGAGTGCGCAGCTCCTCGGCTCTGCGATCGTCGGCGCGGCGTCGGCGGCGACGGGCTCCTCGTGATCACGGCGTCCTCCGACCCGACCTGCGACGCGGCCATGATCGTCGTCAACCATGACGGCTCGCGGCCCGAGATGTGCGGCAACGGCCTGCGCTGCGTCGCCCTCTACCTCCACCTGCTCGGCGGCCTGGGCCCAGAGATTACGGTCGAGACCGGCGCTGGCCCCCTCCGATGCGAGTGCGTGCGGGCTGAGCGCAGCTCAGGTGAGGTCCGCATCGCCATGGGTCGCGCGACCCACCAGGGCGAGCGGGAGCCCAAAGCAGGCGCCGGGCGGGTATTTCACGCGATCAGCACCGGCAACCCGCACGCGATCGCCTTCGTCGACCGCGACGAAGACCCGGAGGCCCTCGCGCGCAGCCTCGGCCCGGCGATCGAGAGCGACCCGCTCTTCCCGGCCAGGACCAACGTCGAGTTCGCCAAGGTCGAGGCTGACGCTTCGATCACCCTCTGGGTCTGGGAGCGCGGCTGTGGGATCACCGAAGCCTGTGGAACGGGGGCCTGCGCGACAGTAGCAGCGGCCGTCCGCCGTGGTCTCGTCGCCGCCGCAGCGCCGATCCGCGTCCGGCTTCCGGGCGGCTGGCTGACGATCGAAGCGCCGAACGACCAAGAAGACTCGGTGATCATGAGCGGACCTGCACGCCTGGTCTTCCGCGGCGAGGTCACGCTTCCGAGCGCAAGCGGCTCCTGAGGCCCCCGACGACGCGGGCTCCTAGCGAACGACAGGATCGAACTGAGCCCACCCGCTGGACCCACAGAGGCTGCCCTACGTGATCGCTGACCTGGCGCCTTGCGGACCCCTTGCGGCCGGACCCCTTGCTCCCTGACAGACACCTTACGGCCGGAGCCCCGAACCCCTACGCCAGCAGCAGAACCCAGCAGCCAAACATCCCCCTCCGCCCAACTCGCGGCGACGAGGATGGACGAGTGCACCAGCCCTGAGGCCCCGCGCAGACACGAAGCCTCAAGTGCTCAGATCTTGAGTCCCGTCTGGGCCCCGACGGCCCCGGGTGGCAAGCGCAAGCCGAGGTGTGCCGCCGCTTTGCCGGTCGCGACCCTCCCCCGCGACGTCCGCAGGAGGAAGCCCCGCTGGAGCAGGAAAGGCTCGTAGACCGACTCGAGGGTGTCCCTAGGCTCACCGAGGCTCGCTGCCAGCGCCTCCACGCCGACTGGGCCGCCGTCAAAGCCCCCGATGATCATCGTCAGCAGCCGGCGATCGTTCGCGTCGAGCCCCTCTTCGTCGATCCCTAGGGTGTCCAGGGCCACGCTGGCGCTCTTCTCCGTGATCTCGACGAGGCCGTCGACCTGGGCGAAGTCCCGCACCCGTCGGGTCAGGCGGTTGGCGATCCGCGGGGTACCACGGCTTCGACGGCCGATCTCCTGGGCCCCAGCCACGCTGATCGCCATCCCGAGGATCGCCGCGGTCCGCTCGACGATCAGCGCGAGCTCATCGTCACCGTAGAGCTCGATCCCCTCAATGATCTGAAAACGGTCGCGCAGCGGCCCGCTGAGCATCGCCGTCCGGGTCGTCGCCCCGATCAGGGTAAAGGGGGCGAGATCGATGTTGATCGTCCGCGCCTGCGATCCCTCGCCCACCGGCAGATCGATCCGCCCGTCCTCCATCGCCGCGTAGAGGCTCTCCTCGACGGTCGGCGAGAGGCGATGGATCTCGTCGATGAAGAGCACATCGCGGGTCCCGAGGGCGGTCAGGTGCCCGGCGAGGATCCCCTTGTGCTCGATCGCTGGCCCTGAGGTCAGGTGGAGCTGGACCCCGAGCTCGTTGGCGAGGATATGGGCCATCGTCGTCTTGCCGAGCCCTGGCGGGCCGTGGACCAGCGTGTGGTCCAGGGGCTCGCCGCGCCCCTTGGCGGCAGCGACGAAGATCGCGAGCTTGCGCTTGAGCGCCGCCTGACCGATGTACTCGTCGAAGGTCTGCGGCCGGATCTCCGTGTTCGCGCCCCTCTCGGCCGGCTCTTCTGCGGAGGGCTCGACCACCCGCCCAGCTCCCTTAGGAGCGGGCGTGGACCTCGCCTCAGGCTTCGTGGCGGCCTTCCGCTTGCGCCGCGGAGACTCCTCCTCAGGACCGTCGTCGTGGGGGATCCGCATCGACTTCGCCTACTCCCACTCGATCGTCGCCGGCGGCTTCGAGCTGATGTCGTAGCAGACCCGGTTAATCCCGCGGACCTCGTTGATGATCCGGTTCGAGATCACCGCGAGCACGTCGTAGGGGATCCGGGCCCAGTCCGCGGTCATGGCGTCCGTGCTGTTGACCGCGCGGACGGCGAGCGCGTTCTCATAGGTCCTGGCGTCGCCCATCACACCGACGGTCTGGACCGGCAGGAGCACGCCGAAGACCTGCCACAGCTCTCGGTAGAGGCCAGCCTTGCGGATCTCCTCGATGATGATCGCGTCGGCGAGCTGGAGCACCTGACAGCGCTCCGGGGTGACCTCGCCGAGGATCCGAACGCCAAGCCCAGGCCCTGGGAAGGGGTGGCGCCAGACCATCGTCTCGCTCAGACCAAGCTCGATCCCGAGCCGCCTCACCTCGTCCTTGAAGAGCTCACGCAGCGGCTCGACGACCCCCATACGCATCCGCTCCGGCAAGCCGCCGACGTTGTGGTGGGTCTTGATCGTCACCGAGGCGCCCCGGATCGACACGCTCTCGATCACGTCCGGATACAATGTCCCTTGGACCAGATAGTCCGCACCGCCGAGGGTCTTCGCCTCTTCGTCGAAGACGTCGATAAAGGCGGCGCCGATCCGCTTGCGTTTGACCTCGGGGTCGGTGACGCCCTTGAGCGCCGCGTAGAAACGATCACCGGCGTCGGCGACGATCAGCGGGTTGTGGAGGTGGCCGTTGAACATCCGCTCCACCTCTCGCCGCTCGTCCTTCCGCAGGAGGCCGTTGTCGACGAAGATGCAGTGCAGACGATCGCCGATCGCCCGCTCGACCAGCAGGGCCGCGACGGACGAGTCAACCCCACCGCTGAGACCACAGATGACGGTTCCGCTGTCGCCGACGCGAGCCCGGATCGCGGCGATGGCCTCCTCGGCGAAGGCTGCCATCGACCAATCGCGCTTGAAGCCCGCCGCGTCGAGGAAGGCGGCGAAGACCTCGATACCGCGGTCGGTGTGGGTGACCTCTGGGTGGAACTGGACGCCCCAGAGGCCGCGCGTGTCGTCGACGATCGCCGCATGCTCGCAGTGCTGCGAGTGGCCGACCGTGCGGAAGCCAGGCGGTAGACGCTCGATCTTGTCGCCGTGGGACATCCAGACGGAGAGCTTCGAGCCCGCCGTGAAGGCAGTCAGCGGTCCGGCAGCCTCATCGACCAAGACCTCCGCGGCGCCGAACTCCCGCTCCTTGGCGGCGACGACCTGTCCGCCAAAACCTGCCGCGAGCACATAGAGCCCGTAGCAGATCCCGAGGATCGGAACGCCCAGGCTCAGCAGCTCAGGATCGATCTTCGGCGCGCCCTCGTCGTAGATCGACGAGGGCCCACCGCTGAGGATCAGCGCCTGAGGATCATGCTTGCGCAGCTCGGCGGCCGATGTGTTGTAGGGGAGGATCTCAGCGTAGACCCCGAGCTCACGAATCCGACGGGCGATGAGCTGGGTGACCTGAGAGCCGAAATCGAGGACGACGAGGGTCTGATGTCCAGGCATGGGAGGCGGCCGTATGAAGCGTCTCGCGCTCTGAGACGCCTGTTCGAGGCACCCGTCGTGGGCGCCCGTTCGAAGCTGTTTGAAGCTGTTTGAAGCTGTTCGGGGCGATAGTTCGAGGCCTGTTCGAAGCGCCTACTCGAGGCGATAGTTCGGCGCCTGTTCGAGGCGCCTATTCGAGGCGCCTATTCGAGGCGCCTATTCGAGGCGATAGTTCGGCGCCTATTCGAGGCGATAGTTCGGCGCTTCGTGGGTGATGATCACATCGTGAACATGGCTCTCGCGGAGGCCCTGCGACGAGATCCGGCGGAAGACCGCCTTCTCCCGGAGGTCCGCGAGGGTCGCCGCCCCGACGTAGCCCATCCCCGATCGGAGGCCGCCGAGCATCTGGTAGAGGCTCCCCGCGAGCGGACCTCGGTACGGGACCCGACCCTCGATCCCCTCGGGGACGAGCTTGCGATCGTCGCGGACATTGCCCTGGAAGTAGCGGTCTTTGGATCCCGCCTTCATCGCCCCGAGCGAGCCCATCCCGCGATAGGTCTTGTAGCTGCGCCCCTGGTAGAGGATCATATCGCCGGGCGCCTCGTCGGTACCGGCGAAGAGGGAACCTATCATCACGCAATCGGCACCGGCAGCCAGCGCCTTGACGATGTCGCCCGAGTACTTGATCCCGCCGTCGGCGATCAGCGGCACCCCGTGCCGTCGCGCCGGCCCAGAGCACTCGACGATCGCGGTGATCTGGGGAACGCCGACGCCTGCGACGATCCGCGTGGTGCAGATCGAACCGGGGCCGATACCCACCTTGATCGCGTCCACGCCGGCCGCGATCAACGCCTCGGCCGCGTCGGCGGTGGCGATGTTGCCGGCGATCAGGGAGATGTCCTTGAAGGCGTCGCGGACCTCACGAACGACCTTGAGCACCCCAGCGGAGTGACCGTGGGCGGTGTCGACGACGATCACGTCGACCCCCTCGGCGACCAGCGCCTCGACGCGGGACATGGTGTCTGCGCCGGTGCCGACCGCCGCGCCGACGCGAAGACGCCCGCGCTCGTCCTTGATCGAGTTCGGGTGCGACTCGGCGCTGACGATGTCCTTGACAGTGATGAGCCCGAGGAGTTCGCCGGTGTGGTTGACCACCAGCAGCTTCTCGATCCGGTGTTTGTGCAGGACCTGCTTCGCCCGCGCGAGCGTGATCCCCTTCTCGACGGTGATCGGCGTCCGAGTCATGACATCGCCGACCGACTGATCGAGGTTGGTCTCAAAGCGGATGTCACGGCTTGTCAGGATCCCGACCGGCCTCCCGTAGCGGACGACCGGAAGGCCGCTGATCCGGTTCGCCCGCATCAGCTCGAGCGCCTGGCTCAGGGTCTGCTCGGGAGAGATCGTCACCGGGTCGGTGATCATCCCGCTCTCGGTCCGCTTGACCCGACGGACCTCGACCGCCTGCTCTTCGGGGCTGAGGTTCTTGTGGATCACGCCGAGGCCGCCGTGACGCGCCATCGCGATCGCGGTCTCAGCCTCGGTCACGGTGTCCATCGCCGCGGAGACCACGGGGATTTGAAGCTCGATCTTTCGAGTCAGCCGCGACGCGACCGAGACCTCTGCGGGTAAGACCTCGCTGAAGCCGGGCACCAAGAGGACGTCGTCGAAGGTCAGGGCCTCGCCGAGCACGGTCGGATGCGATTGGTCAGCCATAGCGACGGGCGGAGTATAGGGGGTAGCGCGCGAGCATGACCAGCCCCCCGTGGCCGCCGCGAACCGGTCCCAGCACGTGAGCCCGCCCATGGATCCAGGCCGGAGACCACCAGGGCAATCAACTGCACTTTACGGCCGCCTTGCGCTACCATTGGCGGGATTTTGTAGGAACAGGCTTCGGTCAATGGACAGCTGCCAAGGTCATCGGTCTGCATACGCGACGAGCCCTGCGAGGCGCGGGAGGATCTCATGCGCCTGACAGCCTCTGTCGTCATCGGGCTCCTCATCGCCCTGGTCCTCGTCCGCCTCGAGGTCATGCCGATCTTCGGGCTCGAGGCGCCTTTTCAGCGGGGTATTGAGGCCTGCTCGGGGCTCGGCCTGCTGGCTGCTGCGCTCGCCTTCGATCGCGGAGATCCGCCGCGCAGGCCCTGGGCGACCCTCGCGGCGGCGTTGCTGCTGGTCCCGATGGCACGGGCGGCGCTCGTCTACAACGTCGCCATCGGAGAGGCGCAGCTCGGCCACCTCCTCCTGATCCTCTCCAACGTTCTCTGCATCACCGCACTCCTCGGCTTCCGGTCGATGCTGATCAGCACCGGGCTGACGCCGGAGTGGACCTCGGGCGCGCGAATTCGGGCGGGCGTACTGCTGGCGATCGTCCTCGCCGCTTGCGGCGGCCTCGTCAGCTACCACCTTAGCGAGCTCGGGGACTTCTCCGCGATGGACAGCGGCGCGTACCTCAGCGCGATGGTGACGATCATCAGCATCGTCGCCGACGGCGTGGTCCTCGGGGTCGGGCTCCTCCTCATCCGCCTGGTCCAGCCGATGATGGGCGGGAGCGTCGCCCTGCCCTACATCCTCGTCGCCGTCGGCGGCGGTATCTTCCTCTTCGTCGACCTCTTCTCGGTCCTCCTCAAGGTGACAACGCAGGACCAGTTCACCAACGCGCCAGTGCCGATCGCCCTCGCGACCCTCGGCTGGAGCGCGTTTACGCTGGCCGGTCTCAGCCAGCGTCAGCTCGTCCGTCGCTCCCGCTAGCCGGAGCGCCGAGGAGGCCCGTGCGAGGCCCCTGTCGGCCAACGCTCAGCCCTTTTTTGCGCAGCGACCGAGCGCTTCGTCGGCCTCTGCCTTCGCCTTTGGCTCCGACGCGACGGCCTCGCGATGATCCGCGACAGCTTCTTTGCAGCGCTTCAGCCCGGCCAGGGCCCTGATCCGGCGGACCTTCGCCGAGACCAGCCCAGGTTTGAGCTCGATCGCCCGATCGACGCGAGCGAGCGCCCCCTCCGGCCCGTCAAGGGTGCCCGCCTCGATCAGCGCACCGCCCCACTCCGAGAAGACCACCGCCTCCTCCGGCAGCTCCTCGGCGAGGCGCGCCAGGATCGGCAGGGCGTCCGCGGCCCGACCGCTGCGGACTAGGGCGCGGGCGAGCTGAAGGCGGGACTCGGCGTCCTCTGGAGCGGCGGCGACGACCGCCTCGTAGACCTTCGCAGCCTCGGCATGTTTGCCCTCCGCGGTCAGCACCTTGGCGTCGAGGCGGAGCACCTCGGGCTCGTCGCCGCGCAGCTCGCGGGCGCTGTCCACAGCAGCCCGCGCCTCCGCGAGTTCACCCCGTCGCAGGTGCACCGCCGCCAGCATCTCGTAGATGTCGGCATCACCGGGGCTGAGCTCCTTGGCCCGCAGCAACGCCACGAGAGCGCCGTCCTGATCGCCGTTGGCCCGGAGCGCGAGGCCAAGGTTGTAGTGTGCGTCGGGGAAGTCCGGCTTCGCCTCGATCGCCCCCTGCAACGCCTCGATCGCCGCGTCCAGGTGACCCGCGTCCAGCTCCACAGCGCCGATCCCGTTGAGCGCGGGGAAGAACCCAGGCTTGCGATCGAGACAGCTCCGCCAGCTCGTGACCGCCTCGTCACCACGGCCCAGCCCCTGAAGCGCGACGCCTCGGGCGTAGTGAAGCTCGTAGTCCTCGGGCGTCTTCGCCAGCGCCCCGTCGATCACCTCGAGCGCCTTGTCGGCGTAGCCACGGGCCATCAGCCCCGCGGCCTCTTCGATGGGGCCCTGCTCGGGCAGCGACTCGTCCTCCACCTCCTCCGCCCCCCCCTCGGGAGGTGTCGACGGGGTCGACTTGCAGGCGGCGGCGACAGCGACGATGCAGAACGCGCGAAGCACGGAATTCATCGCCGGATCTTGCCCTACGAGCGCGCGATCGGGAAGTCCTGGACCAGGATCGCCGAGCCGTCGCGGAGCCGAAAGCCGATCGCGATCGTCCCCACCTGCCCGAGCTGGACCAGACGTCGGAGATTGTCGAGCGCCTCCGAGAGGTCCCCCTGGGTGGCGACCGAGCGGCCGATGATCTCCGTGAACACACCGCCGATCAGCAGATCCGCGTTGGGCCAGCTCTCGATCTCGGACCCGGGGCGGATCCCCATGATCCGCCCGTCCTCGCCGAGCGTGAGGCCGAGCAGCACCTCGGCGTTGACGAGCACCTGCAGGTCGGGGCTGGCCGCCGCGATCACCAAGCGGAGCTCTTTGCGCTCACCGTCACGGATCACCGCGACCGCGAGCTCCTCGCCCGGGACCGCGGCGCGGACGATGTCGACGAAGTTCTGGGCGAAGAGAAGGCGCGCCCGACGGCCCTCGCCGAAGGCGTCGAAACGACGACCGCGGACCTCGACGAGCACATCACCGGGGCGGATCCCCGCCGCCTGAGCCGGGAGGCCAGCGATCACGTCCTTGACCACAACCCCGTTGCGATACCCGAGCGCGTAGGCGGCCTCGCTGAGGTCGAGGTTCGCGTCCGCCTCGATGCCGATCTGACCGCTACGGCGAACCCCCCCCTCGCCGAAGGCCCGCAGCAGCGCGCGGATGTGATCGCTTGGGATCGCAAAGCCGATCCCCTGGGCCCGCTCCGCCATCGCCGTGGTGATCCCCACGAGCTCGCCGCCGAGGTTGAAGAGCGGCCCGCCGGAGCTGCCGAAGTTGATCGACGCGTCGATCTGGATCAGCGAGAGGCGGTGGTTGGCGAGGATATGCGAGCGATCCAGCGCCGCGACGATCCCGCTGGAGACGCTGTGCTCGAGGCCGAGGGGGGTGCCGATAACGAAGATCGGCGCGCCAACGTCAAGCTCCGAGGAGCGGCCGAGGTGAGCCGCGCGGAAGGTCTCGGCGGTGTCCGCGGGCTTGAGCCGGAGCACGGCGATGTCCTGCTCACGGTCGCCGACGAGGAGCAGCGCCGGCAGCTCGCGGCCGTTGGCGAAGCGGACCGTCAGGGCGATCTCGTGGCCGCGCAGGTCGCCCCCGCGGCTCAGCTGCGGGGCGACGACGTGAAAGTTGGTGAGGACGAGGCCCGAGGGATCGACGATCACCCCGGTCCCGAGCAGGCCGCTGTCGCCGCGGAGGCTGACCACGGTATCGCGCGTCGAGGCGATCGCGCTGGCGAGGGTCGGCCGGTCTCCGCTCTGGAGCGCCGCTCCCTCGCGATCCGCGGAGTCGCAACAGCCCCCATCGGCTGACGTCAACGCGCTAGGCGTCGCCGGCAGCGGTCGACCCTGGACCCCGAGGTAGACAGCGACCCCTCCGAGGAGCACGCCGAAGACGGCCGTACCGGCCGCCAGCCAGAGCGGAACCAGAGCTGTCGCTACCGGTGTGGGGTCTTCCTCATGGTTCGCCATCGTCGCTCCAACAAGGGTCGCACGGGATCGATTCCCCGACAAAACGTCGCGCGCGGTTGACAAGGCCGATCATCCCCCGTAATGCCCTCGTCGCGGGCGCTCTAGACCCGCGATCCCCGATGTTGGAGCCCCTCCGTACGCCTCCTCAGCAGGTCCGCGCACTCACCCGCGGAATTGACCTCGTGGCCTCGGATCTCGAGCGCGTCGAGGCTGAGCTCAACCGCCTCCTCGACTCGAGCGTCGCCATCCTCCCGAGGATCGGCAAACATGTGACAGGCGCCGGCGGCAAGCGCCTGCGACCCCTGATCACGCTCCTGGCGGCCGCCGCTGCCGGAACGCCTGGCGACGAGCCCGTGACCATCGCCGCGGTCGGCGAGCTGATCCACACGGCGACGCTGCTGCACGACGACATCGTCGACACCGGCGAGTTTCGCCGCGGACGCCCGAGCGCGCGCCTGCACTTCGGCAACGGGCTGGCGGTCCTCGCCGGCGACTTCTGCCTCGCGCAGGCCCTCGCCGCGGTCGCCTCGACCCGCGATCCCGAGGTCGTCGCCCGCCTGGCCGCCACCGTCACCCGCATGGCCGAGGGGGAGATCGCCCAGCTCGCGCACGCTGGCGCCTCCGCGCTCGATCGCGCGGGCTACTACGAGATCATCGACGGCAAGACCGCGACCCTCTTCGCCTGGTGCGCGGCGGTCGGCGGCCTCCCGCCGTCCGATTTCGATCGTCCTCTGACAGACTTTGGCCGCGAGCTCGGCTTCGCCTTTCAGATCGCCGACGATGTCCTCGACTACAGCGCAGACGCTGACGTCTCCGGCAAGACCCCCGCCCGCGACCTCCGCGACGGCAAGGTCACCCTTCCGCTCCTCCTCGCCTGTGAGGCCGATCCGAGCCTCGCCGACGATGTCCGCGAGGCCCTCCACGAGGGCCCCCCGCTGAGCGAGGCCAACGTCGACATGATCCTCGAGCGGGTGCTCGCGACCGACGCTCTCGCGGCCTCGATCGCCGCCGCAGAGCGCCATGCCGAGGCCGCTGTCGCCCATCTCCACGCCCTCCCCTCGTCACCTGCGCGTGACGCTCTGATCGACCTTGCGCACGGCTCCGCGAGGCGCCGTCGCTGACCTCCACGTCCTAGGACCGTCGCTGACCACTCCACTCCTCCGTTGTGTCTCTAGCTCGTGACCGGGCACACGCGCCTGCCTCTTGGCCTAGCGACCCTCCAGAGCGAAAACATAGGCCCCTCAGCGCCGCGACCGAGTGCAGGCCGGTGTGCCATGACCGGCCCCCCCCTTTTCGATGCACCGGAGGCCGTCGCCGAAGCTCCTAAACAGGGAAATTCCATGGCTGTACACACGATACGCAAGGGCTTGAACCTGCCGATCACCGGTGAACCGGAGCAGGTCATCCATGACGCGAGCGCACCGAAACAGGTCGCTGTCGTCGCCCTCGACTACATCAACATGAAGCCGCGGATGGCGGTGAAGGTCGGCGAGACCGTCAAGCGCGGCCAGATCCTCTTTGAGGATCGGAAGACCTCCGGCGTGCTCTACACCGCCCCGGCTGCGGGCACCGTCAAGGCGGTCCACCGTGGCGCCAAGCGGGCGCTCCAGAGCGTCGTCATCGAGCTCAGCGCCGCCGAGGCTGCGGGTACGAGCGGCGCTGACGAGCGGATGACCTTCACCTCGTACACCGGCAAGGATCCGGAGTCGCTGAGCGCTCAGCAGGTCAAGGATCTCCTCCTGGAGTCTGGCTCCTGGCCAGCGCTACGAGCCCGCCCCTTCTCCAAGGTCGCCGACCCCGAGGTCGAGCCCGTCGCCCTCTTCGTCACCGCGGTCGACTCAAACCCGCTCGCCCCGAGCGTCGACGCGATCATCGACGGCGCCGAGGAGGACTTCCAACGCGGGCTCGCGCTCGTCGCCAAACTCGCGCCGAAGACCTACCTCTGCACCGGCGTGAAGTCGAAGGTCACCCCCGGCTCCGCCAAGGGCGTCCGCCACGAGGCATTCGCGGGGATTCACCCCTACGGCAACGTCGGCACCCACATCCACCTCCTCGATCCTATCGTCCGCGGCAAGCAGACCTGGCACATCGGCATCCAGGACGTCATCGCGATCGGTCGCCTCTTCAAGACCGGCGCCCTCGACGTCACCCGCGTGGTCTCTCTCGCAGGCCCGGTGGTGAAAAAGCCCCGGCTCCTTCGCACCCGCCTCGGCGTCGACCTCGACGCGCTGGTCACCGGCGAGCTCAAGGACGGCGAGAATCGCGTCATCTCCGGCTCCGTCTTCGGCGGGCGCACGGCGAAGGGCGAGGAGCTCGGCTTCCTCAGCCGCTACCACCAGCAGGTCTCCTGCCTCGCCGAGGGTCGCGAGCGCGAGTTCATCGGTTGGCTCCTCCCGGGGACCAACAAGTTCTCGCTGCTCGGCATCTACCTCGGCCGCTTCTTCCGGCGAAAATTCGACTTCACGACGACCACCCACGGCTCCCACCGGGCGATGGTCCCGATCGGACTCTACGAGAAGGTGATGCCGCTCGACGTGATGCCGACCTTCCTCCTTCGGGCGCTGGCGGTGGAGGACACCGACAACGCCATCAAGCTCGGGGCCCTCGAGCTCGATGAGGAAGACCTCGCCCTCTGCTCCTTTGTCGACCCCGGCAAGGAAAACTGGGGCTTCACGCTCCGCAAGAACCTCAACGTCATCGAGAAGGAAGGCGCATGAGTTTCCTCCGATCCACACTAGACAAGCTCGGCAAGCACGTCGAAAAGGGCGGCAAGTACGAGTCGCAGTACCCGCTCTACGAGGCGGCTGACACCGTCCTTTACACCCCCGGCGAGGTGACGAAGGGCGACTCCCACGTCCGCGACGCCATCGATCAGAAGCGGATGATGATCACGGTCGTCATCGCCCTGATCCCGTGCATCCTCTTCGCCCTCTACAACACCGGGCTCCAGGCGAACGCAGCGATCGCGGCCGGAGCCGCCCCGCTGGACAACTGGCGCTCCGCATTGCTGACGGCGATGGGGATCGGCTTCGATCCCAGCAGCATCCTCGCCTGCGCGATCCACGGGCTCCTCTACTTCCTCCCGGTCTACGCCGTGACGATGTTCGTCGGCGGCAACATCGAGGTCCTCTTCGCCGTCGTCCGGAAGCATGAGATCACCGAGGGCTTCCTCGTCTCCGGTCTCCTCTTCCCGCTGATCCTGCCGCCGACCATCCCTCTATGGCAGGTCGCGGTCGGCATCGCCTTCGGGATCATCCTCGCCAAGGAGGTCTTCGGCGGGGTCGGGATGAACGTCCTGAACCCGGCGCTGACCTCTCGCGCCTTCCTCTTCTTCGCCTATCCAGCCGCGATCTCAGGTGATGCGGTCTGGCGCGCGGTCGAGCCGACGATGCTCGCCGACGGCATGTCCGGCGCCACCTGGCTCGCCAACGCGGCGGCCGAGACCGGCGCGCTTGAGAGCGGCGCGATCACCTGGATGGACGCCTTCATCGGCACCATCCCGGGCTCGATGGGAGAGACCTCCGCGGTCGCCTGCCTCATCGGTGCGGCGATCCTGATCATCACCGGGGTAGGCTCCTGGCGGACGATGCTCGGCGTCCTCGTCGGCTCGATCAGCCTGGCGATGCTGCTCAACGCGGTCGGCTCTGACACCAACCCGATGTTCAACGTCTCCTGGCAGTGGCATCTGGTCCTCGGCGGCTGGGCCTTCGGCACCGTCTTCATGGCGACCGACCCCGTCTCCTCGGCCTTCACAGACCGAGGCAAGTACATCTACGGCCTCGGGATCGGGCTCATGGTCATCCTCGTCCGGGTCGTCAACCCGGCCTACCCTGAGGGCATGATGCTGGCGATCCTGTTCATGAACATGTTCGCCCCGCTCATCGACCACTTCTTCGTCCAAGCCAACATCAAGCGGAGGATGGCGCGTCATGGCGCATAGCACCCCCTACACCATCTTCTTCGCCGGCGCTGTCTCGGTGGTCTGCGGTGTGCTGGTGGCTAGCGCTGCCGTCGCCCTCAAGCCGATGCAGGACGCGAACAAGGTCCTCGACCAGCGCAAGCAGGTCATTTCCGTCGCAGGTGTCGCCTGCGCAGAGACCGCAGCCGACCCCGCCGCGATCAACTCCTGCTACGAGGAGAACATCCGCGAGGTCGTCATCGAGCTCAAGACGGGCGTTGCTAGCCCCGACATCAAGCCCGAAGAGTTCGACATGCGCCGGGCCTTCAAGGACGAGACCAGCGTTGAGGCTCCGGCCAACAGCGCCAAGGTGCTCCGCCTGCCCAAGCACGCGAAGTTCTATCAGGTCGTCGAAGGCGACGCCGTCAAGACCCTGATCCTACCGATCCAGGGCTACGGCCTCTGGTCGGTGCTCTACGGCTTCCTCGCCCTCGACGCCGACGCCGACACCATCAAGGGCATCACCTTCTACGAGCACGGCGAGACGCCCGGTCTCGGCGGCGAGGTCGACAACCCCAAGTGGAAGGCGCACTGGCCCGGCCGCGACGCCTACGATGATCAGTGGAAGCCGGTGATCAAGGTGATCAAGGGCTCCGCAGGCTCAGCCGCCGACGCCCCGCACTCGATCGATGGCCTCTCCGGGGCGACGATCACGAGCAACGGTGTCACCAACCTCGTCCAGTTCTGGCTGGGTGAGAACGGCTTTGGGCCCTACCTCAGCAAGTTCAGAGAGGGGAGGTCGTAATGGATAAGAAGACAAAGAGCACCCTCATCGATCCGCTCTTCAACGACAACCCGATCGCCCTCCAGGTCCTCGGGATCTGCTCGGCGCTCGCGGTGACGACGAAGATGGAGACCGCGGTGGTCATGTCGATCGCCCTGACGGCGGTCACCACCCTGTCGAACCTCTCGATCTCACTGATCCGCAACAAGATCCCGAGCAGCATCCGGATCATCGTCCAGCTGACGATCATCGCCTCGCTGGTGATCCTGACCGACCAGATCCTCAAGGCGTTCGTCTACGACATCGCCAAGCAGCTCGCGGTCTTCGTCGGCCTCATCATCACCAACTGTATCGTCATGGGCCGCGCAGAGGCCTTCGCGATGCAGAACGGCCCGCGCCTCGCGGTCTGGGACGGCATCGGCAACGGTGTCGGCTACTCGATGGTGCTCCTGATCGTCGCCTTCTTCCGCGAGCTCCTCGGCTCCGGAAAGCTCTTCGGGATCAACATCCTGACCCCGGTCACCGAGGGCGGTTGGTACACGCCGAACGGCCTCATGGTGATGTCACCGAGCGCGTTCTTCCTCATCGGGATCTTCATCTGGATCCTGCGGACCTACAAGACCGATCAGGTGGAGGCGGACTAGACCATGCTTGAGCATTACCTCAGCCTCGCCATCAAGGCGATCTTCGTCGAGAACATGGCCTTGGCCTTCTTCCTCGGCATGTGCTCGTTCCTCGCCGTGTCGAAGAAGGTAGAGACCGCGATAGGTCTCGGCGCCGCCGTCACCTTCGTCCTCATGCTCGCGGTCCCCTTCAACCAGGTGATCATCAACGTCCTCCTCAAGGAGGGCGCGCTGGTCTGGTTGCACCCGGACCTGGCGACGGTCGACCTCTCCTTCCTCTCGCTCCTCGCCCAGATCGGCACCATCGCCGCCCTGGTCCAGATCGTCGAGATGACGCTCGACCGCTACGCGCCGACGCTCTACAACGCGCTCGGGGTGTTCCTGCCGCTAATCGCGGTCAACTGCGCGATCCTCGGCGCCTCGCTCTTCATGGAGCAGCGCGAGTACAGCTTCGTCGAGGCGACCGTCTTTGGCATCGGCTCCGGCGTCGGCTGGGCCCTCGCCATCATCGCCCTCGCGGCCCTCCGCGAGAAGATGCGCTACAGCAACGTCCCGCCGGCCCTGCGTGGTCTTGGGATCACGTTCATCGTCACTGGACTGATGGCGCTTGGCTTCCTGGCCTTCTCCGGGATCCAGCTTTAAACCGTCTCCACGGCACATTCGCGAGGAGTCACGAACCCCATGATGTCGACGACAATCATCCTCGGGATGGCGATGTTCACCTTCGTCATCCTCTTGCTTGTGCTGGTCTTGATGGCCGCCAAGTCCAAGCTGGTCAACACCGACGCGGTGACGATCTCCATCAACGGAGACCCGAACAACTCGCTCAAGGTCCCGGCCGGTAGCACTCTGCTCAACACCCTCTCGGACAACAAGATCTTCATCCCCTCCGCCTGCGGCGGCAAGGGCAGCTGTGGCGTCTGCAAGGTCAACATCCACTCCGGCGGCGGAGCGATGTTGCCGACCGAGGGCAGCCACATCAGCAAGGGCGAGGCGCGCGAAGGCTGCCGCCTCTCCTGCCAGGTGAAGGTCAAGTCCGACATGGAGATCGAGCTCGAGCCCGAGATCTTCAGCGTCAAGAAGTGGACCTGTACGGTCCGCTCAAACCACAACGTCGCGACCTTCATCAAGGAGCTGGTCCTCCAGCTCCCGGACGGCGAGTCGGTCCCCTTCCGCGCTGGCGGCTACATCCAGATCGAGTGCCCGGCGCACACGGTCGCCTACAAGGACTTCCAGATCGAGGAGGAGTTCCGCGAGGACTGGGACAAGTTCAACATGTGGCGCTACGTGTCGAAGGTCGACGAGGGGGTCGTCCGCGCCTACTCGATGGCCAACTACCCGGAGGAGTTCGGCATCATCATGCTGAACGTCCGCATCGCCTCGCCCCACCCGCGCGCCCCCGAGGGCACTCCGCCGGGGATCATGTCCTCCTTCATCTTCGGCCTCACGCCTGGGGATGAGGTCATCATCTCTGGTCCCTTCGGCGAGTTCTTCGCCAAGGACACCGATGCCGAGATGGTCTTCATCGGCGGCGGCGCTGGCATGGCGCCGATGCGCTCGCACATCTTCGACCAGTTCAAGCGGATCAAGACCGACCGGAAGGTCTCCTTCTGGTACGGCGCCCGCAGCCTCCGTGAGGCCTTCTACGTCGATCACTTTGACAAGATCGCCGCGGAGAACGACAACTTCGTCTGGCACCTCGCCCTCTCCGAGCCGAAGCCCGAGGACAATTGGACCGGCTACAAGGGCTTCATCCACCAGGTCGTCCTTGACAACTACCTCAAGGACCACGAGGCCCCCGAGGATGTCGAGTACTACATGTGCGGGCCTCCGATGATGAACCAGTCGGTCATCAAGATGCTCGAAGATCTCGGCGTAGAGCCTGAGAACATCATGCTGGACGACTTTGGTGGCTAGCCCACTGGAGGCCAAGTTGGGTAGCAGGGCCAAGGTCCTGCTGCCCTTCGCTCTTTTAACCTTCGTCGGTCTCTCGGCCTGGCGGATGTGGCCCCGCGGCCCGGAGGTGATCACCGTCAACGGGCCGACGATGGGCACGACCTTCGCGGTCACAGTCGTCGCCGACAGCCTCAGCGACGCCCAGGGCGCCGCGATCGAAGCGCTGATCAAGGACGAGCTCGAGACTATCGACAAGCTGATGTCGAACTACCGCCCCGACTCGGAGATCAGCCGCTTCAACGCCCACGGGAGCGCCGAGCCCTTCCCTCTCTCGACGCCGATGGTCGAGGTCCTCGCGATCTCTGACGAGATCCACGAGCTCTCCGGCGGCGCCTTTGACATCTCGATCCCGCCGCTCCTCGAGGCCTGGGGCTTCGGCCCGAACGGCGATCCTGAGGGTGAGGCCCCCACCCCTGCGGCCCTCGAAGTCCTCAGCGGGCGGGTCGGTCAGGATCGGCTCACGCTCGACACCGAGGCGAGCAACATCCGCAAGGGGCACCCGCAGCTCTCCATCGATCTGTCGGCGATCGCCCCGGGCTACGCCGCCGATCGCATCGCCTCTGCCCTCGAGGCCGACGGCTACTCCCGCTACATGGTCGACGTCGGCGGAGAGTTCCGGGTTCTCGGCCGCAACCTGGGGGACCAACCTTGGCGGATCGGCATCGAGCGGCCCGCGGCCACGCGCGCCGACGACCCAGCCCTTCAGGAGATCGTCAGCCTGGAGCGCGGAGCCCTCGCCACCTCCGGCGACTACCGCTCCTACCGCGAGCTAGACGGCCGTCGTGTTTCACACACGATCGACCCCCGCAGCCAGCGCCCGATCGAGCATCACCTCGCCTCTGTCACCGTCATCGCCGAAGACGCGGCCCGCGCAGACGCCCTCGCCACCGCCCTCAACGTCCTCGGACCGGTCGAGGGCCTCGCCCTCGCCGACCAGCACAAGCTCCCGGTAATGATGATCGTCCGCGACGGGGACGTCTTCGCCACCCAGACCACCCCCCCCTTCGACGCCTTGCGAGCAAGCGCCGACGGGGCCACGATCGAGGCTGAACCATGATCACCGTACTCCTAGCCGTCGGCCTCTTTGGCGCCGTCATGCTCGGCATGGCAGTCGGCGTCATCCTCTCCAACCGCCCCCTCCGCGGCTCCTGCGGCGGCGTCGGCAGCGACTGCGCCTGCGAAGAGACCGGCGACCCCAACGCCTGCGCCGAACCAAGCGCCTAGCGCCGCTGTCCCCGACAGCCCAGACCGCAGCCCAAGCCTCCGCGAATGTCGAGCAGACCGGCCTAAAAGCGCCCGCGCAGCCAAATCCCAGTCGGAGAGAGCGTCGCTGAGGCGCTCCCCTTCTTGCTGCTCTTCGGCTTGCGATGACGAAGCAGCAAGACCACACCGAGCGTCGTAAAGGCCGCCCCAGCCGCGGCCAGAACCCCGCCAGCCGGCGAATAGTTCCGATACTCCCGGCAGTCGCCCTCGTTGTCGACATCCATCGGATCGACGCACCTGAACTGGTCATCCAGCGCCAGCAGCACCCCTGCGCCGCCCAGCGCCAGCACGCCGCCCGCGACCGACGCTCCGCCCAGGATCCGCATCTTCTTGCTCCCGACGGCCCGGTTCAGCTCCAGGTTGATCGTCTCGGTCACCCCGGGAACGAAGTTCACCTCGCGCTCCTCTGCCACATAGCCGTCGGAGGAGACCCGAAGTACGTGCTCCCCGGCGATCACCGAGCGCTCGATCGGCGTCACCCCGACGACCTCGCCGTCGATCATCACGGTCGCCCCGGTCGGCTTCGAGTCGACGAGCAGGATCGCCGGGCCAGCGCCCATCGCGTCGATCTTCGCCCGCAGGAGCGCCCCCTGTGAGGAAAGCAGCTCTCCGACCTCTTCGAGGCCGCAGATGTCGCAGCGATCCTCGCTCGACACGACCACCGACCCGTCCTCAGCGTTGATCAGCTCCAGGCTCAGCTCGTAGTCACGGTTCTTGACGACCACCGTCGCCCGGACGAGGTGCGAGACCCCGAGCTCGGAGCGCAGTCTGCCGTAGCAGGTTTGCCGATCACAGGGGTTCTCGGCGTTGGCCTCGACATCCCCCTGCGCGGCGAGCTCAAAATCACCGCGCTCTAGACCGCTGCGGAGGCCCTGTAGAAGGCCCTCCTTGGCGTCATCGTCGATGCTGCCGTCGATCACGAGCGGCAAGACCGCCACCTTACGCGCGTCGACGGTTCCGCCGCCATCGGCCCGTGCTGGACCGCCAAGCCCGATCCACAGGAGCAGGAGCACGAGATAGAGAAGCGGTCCCCGCATCGGGGCCAAGGCTATCACTATCCTCCCATCGATGCGCCACTCCCCAGCGACGGCCGGAGGGATGATTTCGAGCACGGCCGACAACGAACCCCACGTTGGGGTTGTCGTCGCCAGCGCCTGGAATGCAAACTTAGGCCCCCGAAGCGGCGCCCGACGATGCGACATCCGCAGATGCCAACCCAGCCGAACCAACCGGCAACCGACGAACTTGAAGACGATCTCGACCTAGAGATCGACGTCGACGCGGCTCGGAGTTCCCCCACCATGCACGACGCGGGCTATCCGCGGGCTGGCGGCTCCCGCTTCACGCGAGGCCCCGGTGCGAGGGCCGACTCGGGGAAGCCTCAGGTCCGACTCCTGCCAGGTCGCCAGGTCCCGAACACTCGCTATCGGCTCGTCCGCTGGCTCGGCGAGGGCGGTATGGGCGTCGTCTATGAGGCTGAGCACGAGGACATCGAGCGGCGCATCGCCCTCAAGATCCTCCGACGTGAGGCCAGCGAAGACCCGGAGCAGGCGGCTCGCTTCCGCGAAGAGGCCCGCGCTGCCAGCAAGATCGGCTCGCCGAACATCGTCCAGATCTTCGACTTCGGCGAGCTCCCCGACGGCCGCTTGATGTTCTTCATGGAGCTCCTCGCCGGCGTCGGGCTCGACGGCGAGATCGAGACCGCGCCGATGGATCAGAGCCGGCTCATCGCCGTCCTCCGGCAGGTCTGCAAGGGCCTCGCGGCGGCCCATGACTGCGGGATCGTCCACCGCGACATCAAGCCCGACAACATCATCCTGATCAGCGAAGACGGCCGCGACGACTACGCCAAGATCGTCGACTTCGGGATCGCGACGATGCTCACCGCGGGCAACTCCAACGCCCCCGCAGCCGGTACCCCGCAGTACATGGCGCCCGAGCAGATCCTCGGCGCTGCGGTCGACGGGCGGCTCGACCTCTACTCCCTCGGCTGCATGGCCTACGAGCTGCTGACCGGGTATCCACCCTTCCATGAGGGGGGCGTCGAGGAGCTGCTCGAGCAGCAGCTCATCGCCCAGCCGACACCGCTCCAGCAGCTGGTCCCGGCAGAGCAGCTCCACCCAGCCCTCGCCACGGTCATCATGCGCTGCCTCGCAAAGCAGCCTGAGCTCCGCTACAAGGACGCGCGCGACCTCGAGGCGGCCCTCTGCGAGGCCCAGATCGTCGCCGGCATTCACACATTCTGGGACGACCTTGCGCTCCCGGACGTCGACCCCGAGCGCAAGGCGATGCTCGCCTCCAAGATGCCGCGCCTCGAGACGCCGGTCGAGGAGCCTCGGCGTCGCTGGCTCTGGCCCCTCGTCGCGGTCGTAGGCATGATCCTCGCCGCGACCATCGCGATCATCCTCACCCGCGAGGATCCGCCAGAGCCCGGCGAAGAGGAGGCCGTGCTCGATCGAGAGCGCCTGGCCCTTGAGGCAGGCGCGCTCGGCCACTGGGTCTACCCCGACACCCCCGGCGACGAGGACACCGCCTACCGCCACGTGCTCAAGCTCGAGACCGAGTTCGACGGCGCGCTGGCGGAGCTCGGCAAGGACAAGGGCCAGGAGCTCCGCAGCAAGTTCTTCGACTCGCTCGTCGCCCAGGGCGACAAGTGGTGGGAGAAGGAGGGCGGCAAGTCCTTCGCCGCCGACTTCTACAGCCAAGCCGCAGTCTTCGCCTACGACCGCGACATGGAGGTCGTTCTCCCGGACGAGACCTCCGCCCAGCGGGCCAAGGACCGCTCCGGGATGACCCGCGGGGCGATGAGCTCGTTCCTCCGCGACGCCGGCGACAGCTCCTTCAGCGAGGACGAGGTCTACAGCGCCAGCGTCGTCGCGACCCTCGCCGAGCCCGACGAGGAGGTCCGCGAGGAGAAGATGAAGGAGCTGACCAAAAAGCCAGGTCGTCGCCCGCTCTCGGCGACCCAGCTCAGCCGCCTGACCAAGCTCGCGAAGACCGACGACCTCGAAGACGGGCCCAAGGCCGCCAAGCCCAGCGAGAGCGACACCTCCAACACCGGCGGTGACGAAGACGACAGCGCCGGCGAGACCGAGAGCGCCGCGACGCCTCCCTCCAGCGACTCAGGCGGCAAGAGCGCAGGCGGCAACGGCAACACCAACAAGACCGCCAAGCGTGATCCGAGCCGCTCCCGCAAGCTCTCGAGCGAAGCCGCCTCGGCCCTCGCATCGGGTCAGCGCAAGAAGGCGGAGGGCCTCTTCCACCAGGCGCTCGCCTTTGACAACCGCAACGCCGCTGCGCTGATCGGCCTCAGCGACATCCACTTCGACCGAAGCAACTACCAACAGGCGGTCCAGTTCGCGTCAAAGGCGGTCCAAGCCGCGCCGAAGAAGGCAAACTACCGGATCCGTCTCGGCGACGCCTACTTCAAGCTACTCCGCTACCAGGACTCCCTGCGTGAGTACGAGTCCGCCCAGAAGCTCGGCAGCAAGGAGGCCAGTGGTCGGATCTCCAAGGTCAAGGCACGCCTCGGCAAGTAGCGGGCGACGCTCCAAGCTCGCCTCCCTGGCAGCTTTTGCATTTGCCGTATCACTCTTTGCTCTCCCGTCGTCGGCGGCGGCGGGCAAGAGGATGACGACCGCCGAGCTCGCCGAGGAGGGCATCGACGATCCGCGAACGCGGAACATGCCCCGTCGCCACCGCTTTCGGATGGCGCTGATGACTGACTACGTCCGCGCGACCAAGGCCTGCAACGGCTCCGGCACCCGCTGCACCCGCTTCCACTACGCCCCGCTCCTCCTCGACTTCGCCTACCAGCTCCAATTCCTCCGCTACGCGATGCTCCGGCCGAGCCTCGGGCTCGGCGCGAACGTCGCCAACAGCCGCAACGCGATGCCAGTCGCCATCCAGCCGGGGATCCACGCCGGCTACCAGGGCTCTTTCATCGGCGTCGCCTTCGGCTACTCCTACATCCTCGCCATACCCTCAAATGCGAACGCCAACAATGGCCGCGGAGGGATCGGCCAGCCCGCCTATCGGAACAATCACGTGATCGCCGGTGAGGTCTCAGTGACCACCAAGATCGACCGCGGCGCCCTCAATCTCGGCCTCCGGGTCGGCGGGATGAAGTCCGACCTCACGCACTTCGACATCGCCGAGGTCCGCTGGTCCCCGATCGTCACGGTCACCGCTGGCTGGTTTTTCGGCCCACGAAAGCGCAAGTCGCGGGGACTTCCCGCGGCTCCGGAAAGCCCCTAGCATACGCCACCCACGACCCCTAGCTGCGAGAGAGAACCATGAACAAGCCGCTGATGAAAGGAGCCGTCTCGGACATCATCGCCGCGATCGGCCAGACCCCGATCGTCCGCCTCAACCAAGTGACGGAGGGCCTCGACTCCGAGATCTACGTCAAGGTTGAGTACATGAACCCCGCAGGTTCGATGAAGGACCGCGTCGGTCTCAACATCATCCGCGACGCCGAGGCTCGAGGCATGCTCCAGCCCGGCGGGACCATCATCGAGGCGACGAGCGGAAACACCGGCGCCGGCCTGGCGATGGTCGCGGCGATCCGCGGCTACAAGTGCATCTTCGTGATGCCCGACAAGATGTCGCACGAGAAGGTCGACGCGCTGCGAGCCTATGGCGCCAAGGTCGTCATCTGCCCGACCGCGGTCGAGCCCAGCGATCCGCGCTCGTACTACTCGGTCGCCCGTCGCCTGGTCGAAGAGACACCTGGTGCGTTCTACGCCAACCAGTATCACAACCCCGCCAACCCCGAGGCGCACTACGTCAGCACCGGCCCGGAGATCTGGGAGCAGACCGGCGGCGAGTTCGACGTCTTCGTCAGCGGCATGGGCACCGGCGGCACCCTCTCGGGCTGCGGGCGCTACTTCAAGGAGCGCAACCCCGACATTCAGCTCGTCGGCGTCGACCCGATAGGCTCGCTCTACTATGAGTACGTCAAGACCGGTCGCCTGACCAAGGCCTTCTCCTACTATGTCGAGGGGATCGGCGAGGACTTCCTGCCGTCGACGATGAACCTGTCGATCCTCGACGACTGCGTCCAGGTCGATGACCGCGAGTGCTTCGCGATGACCCGCGACCTCGTCCGCCGCGAGGGCATCTTCTGCGGCGGCTCCTGCGGCGCTGCGGTGATGGGCGCGATCAAGTACGCGCGCACGCTCAAGAAGCCCAAGCGGATCCTGGTGCTCCTGCCGGACAACGCCCAAAAATACCTCTCCAAGATCTTCAACGACGACTGGATGCGCTCCAACGGCTTCCTCGACGACGACCCGACCGGCACCGTCGCCCACCTGCTCAAGCGCCACCCGACCCGCGTCATCACGATCGACGACGAGACCACGGTCCGCCAAGCGATCGGCATCCTCAAAGAGCACGGGATAAGCCAGCTGCCCGTGCTCGACAACCACCAGCGCCACTGCGGCATCGTCTCCGAGATCGACCTGCTCAACTACCTGATGCAGAACGAGGGCGGCCTCGACATGCCGGTCCGTGAGCTCGTCTCCTCAGACTACGCGACCGTCTCGCCGCACACCCGCCTCCAGCTCCTCAAGAACATCTTCAACGACGCGAAGGTCGTCCTGGTCACCGAGCACGATCGCCTCCACGCGGTGCTCACGAAGATCGATCTGATCGACTACCTCGCCTCCGACTCCAAGTGAGCGCCACGATGGCTGAATACGAGAAAGACAAGGATCACGTCCCCGCCAACGCTCGCCTCGAGACCCTGGCGATCCACGGCGGACAGCACCCGGAGCCGGTCACCGGCGCCGTGATGCCGCCGATCTTCCAGACCTCAACGTACGCCCAGACCGGACCGGGCGAACATACGGGGTTTGAGTACACCCGGACCCACAACCCCACGCGCTACGCGCTGGAGCGGGCGATCGCGAGCCTGGAGGGGGGCCGCTTCGCCCTCTCCTTCGCCTCGGGCTGCGCCGCGACGACCGCGGTGATCCAGATCCTCAACGCTGGTGATCATGTCGTCGCCGGCGATGACATCTACGGCGGAACCTTCCGCCTCTTCGACAAGGTGATGAGCCGCCGCGGCAACACCTTCAGCTACGTCGACCCGACGGACCCGAGCAAGATCGCCGAGGCCATCCGCCCGGAGACGAAGCTCGTCTGGGTCGAGACGCCGACCAACCCGATGCTCAAGCTCGCCGACATCGCCGCGATCTCGGCGATCTGCCGCGAACACGGGGTGCTCCTCTGCGTCGACAACACCTTCATGTCGCCGATCTTTCAGCGGCCGCTGGAGCTGGGCGCGGACCTGGTGATGCACAGCACCACCAAGTACGTCGGCGGTCACTCGGACGTCGTCGGCGGCGCCCTCGTCACCCGCGACCCCGAGCTCAACGAGCGCCTCGCGTTCGTCCAGAACTCCTGCGGTGGGGTCTCGGCGCCGATGGACTGCTTCCTCACCCTCCGCGGGCTCAAGACGCTCGCCCTGCGGATGGATCGGCACCAGGAGAACGCGCTCCGGATCGCGACCTTCCTCGAGAACCACCCGAAGATCGACAAGGTCATCTACCCGGGCCTCGCGAGCCACCCCCAGCACGAGCTCGCCAAGCGGCAGATGCACGGCTTTGGCGGGATGCTGTCGATGTACCTCAAGGGCGACCTCGGGGCCGCCCGCCGCTTCCTCAAGGCGGTCCAGGTCTTCACCCTGGCGGAGAGCCTCGGCGGCGTCGAGAGCCTCATCGAGCACCCGGCGATCATGACCCACGCCTCCGTCCCCAAGGAGAACCGCGAGCGACTCGGGATCCTCGACGGCTTGGTCCGGGTCAGCGTCGGCGTCGAGCATGTCGACGATCTGATCGCCGATCTCGAGACCGCGCTCGCAGAGGTCTAGGCCTGCGAGCCTGCGCTCGACCGGCGAGAGCGCCAGGCTCTCGCTACTGCCGTGGTGGACGTCGCTAGCTCGTGAATCTAGCCGCACTTTGAGCGGCGACAACAGGAAAAGGGGCGGCGCCGACCGGCGACCGCCCCTCTCTTTGCCTTGTCCGCCCGACTACGCCGCGGGCACCGGCGGGTTCGCCTTGAAGCTCCAGATGAACGTCGCCTGACCCTCGCGCCGATCGACGGGATCAAGCGTCAGACCGTCGATCGCCTCGACGATGCAGTGGCCGAGGGCCTCCGGCGCGGTCGTCCGGCCAGAGTCGATCTGGGTGTTCATGATCTTGCCCGTCTTCTTCTCGACGACGAGGTTGACGACGACATCACCGCTGACTTGCGGATCGGTGGTCAGAGCGACGTCGTAGCAGCCCTTGATCGAGTCGTTCCGGGTCTCTAGGAGAGAGCGCGTGTCGGTGCGGTAGGTGTCCGCATCACGGGCGGCGCAGCCAGAGCTGAGCGCGCTCGCGGTGACGAAGAGAGTGCTGAGGATGAGTGTGCGCATGGTGGTGACTGACCCTTCACTTCTCGACCGAAGTGGTCTTTTCCTCGATCACAGTCTCTTCACCGGTCTCCGGATCGACCTCCACCTTCTTCTGGGTGACGTCCTGATCGGTGATGATGAATTCGACCCGACGGTTGTCCTCGCGGCCCTCTTCGGTCTCGTTGGAGGCGATCGGCTTGGTCTCGCCCCAGCCCTTGGAGGTCAGCATCCCATCGGGGATGTTGTCGACCTTGATCAGGTGCTCCATCACCGCCTTGGCCCGCCGCTTCGACAGATCCAGATTGTGATCCGTATCCCCCTCAGAGGAGGCATGCCCCTCGATCGAGATCTTTTGGATGTGCGGGTTGGCGAGGATCTCGTCGGCGACCTCCTTGAGGAGGCTGAAGGAGACCTCGCGGATCACCGCCTTGTCCTGCTCAAACTCGATCTTCTCATCGATCTCGACCGCATTGTCGGTGACCTTGACTCGTTTGGGCGCCTCGACGACCTCAGGCTTGGGCGGAGGCGGCGGCGGATCGCCGATGACCGTCAGAGCGCTCTTGTCTTCGAAGACAGTGGGACCGCAGGCGACCATGGGCGCGACAAGAGTCGCTGCGAGAAGCGCGACCCACGGCCTCAGAGGGCGCCGAGGACCGGGAATTCGATGGTTTTGCATGGGATTCTCCAGAGTGAATCGTTTGGCAGAAATGAAGCGAGACCGGAAGCCGCCATCGTCTGCGCCGCCATCATGGGGAGACGACGGAGGAATCGTCAAGTTGGGGGGGTGTGCCCCCTCGGGGGCAAAGATCATGTCGCCCGACAGAGCCCCGGCGAGTAGCCTGTGCCCATGCCCACCTGGCCGCGGATCGGACCGCACACATCCCTCGCCACTGCCCTCGGCCTCGCGCTCTTCCTAGCGCCGATCGTCCGCGCTGCACCGGTCGCGGTTGAGGCCCAAGCTGGGCCGGGAACGTCGTCGCCGGCGACCGCTGCCCCCGCTGCCGACCCCGCTGCCGACCCCGCGATGGCGAATACGGCGCCCGCAGAGCCCCCCACGCCCGAGCCGATCGCCCCCTCCGCGATCATGGCCCCATCGACCTCCGACTCCCCCACGGGAGCGACCGCACCGACGAGCTCCCCAGAGCGAGAGCCTGTCGATCCGATCGATCAGGTCGAGAGCGAAGAGGACGCCGAACGAGCCACCCTATTCTTTCACACGCTCTACCGCCCCGACGACAACCCGGGCCGCTTCAACGCTGTCTTCCGCACCAGCTACACGATCCTGGGGAGCAACGATCACCACCTCTCCGGGCGCTTCTTCGGCCTCAGCGCGGACATCGGCCAGTCGTGGAACACGATGGGCTACGCCCTCTCGCTCCACGCCAACCTCGGCAGCCTCGACCTCCGCGACGACGGCAAGGTCAAGGCGGTCGCCCTCCTCGGCGCAGGCCCGACCGTCAACCTCGGTCGCCTCGCCCTCCTCCAGCGGGGCTTCCTCGACCTCCGCGTCGGCTACGACTTCTACTACGCCCCCGGACGCTCCACGGACCCGAACATCGTCGCCACCTCGTTGATGCCACACGGACCCCGGCTACAGCTCAACATGGGCCTGATGGTCAGCCCGAAGCGACAGCGACGCTTCTTCCACGGGGTCGGCGCGACGGTCGGCTACCAAGCGCTCGTCGGCGCCTTCTCAGGAGAGCTGCCCTTCACCAGCGTCCTCACCTTCGGCCTCAGCCACTGGATGGGCTAGGCCCGTACGGAGCCTAGCGGAGCCTGGCGGGGCCTAGCGATAGATCGCCACCCGAGCCCGCAGGAGGCCCGCCTCGAAGTAGGCGAGAGCTGCGAGTAGCGGCTTCACCTGCGACTCCAGGCGCTCGAGCTCGCGCTTGGGCGCCCTGCTGACCCGACTAAAGGCGTCACGCGCCGCGAGGAGCTCACGGGCCTCCCGATCCGAGAGGCCGAGCTCGTCAAGCGTCGCCCGATCCTGCTCCGAGAGCGAGGCGACAGAGGAGACCCAGTCCCACACCGCCTGCCGAGCGTTGACCAGCGCGAGATCGTAGTCGTCGCAACGATCGAGGTCCGACCCGTCCCCGAGATCAACCTTCGCGAGAAACGGGCTGTCATCCGCCCGACACCAGGCCTGGGCCGCCTGGAGCGGCTCCTGCAGGAGAGAGCGCAGCACCTGGGTGTCCTGGCCGAGGCGGGCGAGTCCCGGGCTCAGGTGGGCGAAGGGTTGCGAGCAGTCGTCCTCAGCGGCGGCGAGGGCCTTCTTCAGGTTCTTCCGCTGGTGCTTCGCGTCGACCAGCGCGCGCAGCGGCCTACGTAGAGAGATCGTGATGATCGTCCCGACGACCACGTAGAGGGCGATCGTCACGCTGATCATCGAGGGCGTCGCTCCGCTTCGTGGAGCGACGCCAGCGAAGGTCCAGCGACATTCACAGCTCTCAAAGGCGCTCGAGGATCCGCGCCTTCTGTTGGGCGAACTCATCCTCGGTGAGGAGACCGGCGATCCGCAGCTCGTTGAGCTTCTCGAGCTTGGCGACGACGTCCACCTGGGATGCGCTCTGCCCAGACTGCTGCTGCTGCTGCTGCTGCTGCTGCTGCCCTGGAAAGCCAGGCTGACGCTGCTGCCCCGGATATCCGGGCTGCGGCGGGTAGCCATAGCCCTGCTGCGGCTGACCGTAGCCGTAAGGCTGACCCTGTGGCGGCTGGTAGTAGGGCGACGGCGGCAGCATATTGACGACGACCGGCGCTCCCAGAGTGTTCGCGCCGTTGTAGCGGCGGTTGAACTCGTCCCGATCCATCACCGCGAGCATGATGAACTCGACAAACGCGATGATCGACGGGATCAGCGTCCAGCAGAAGACCAGGTAGAGAATCCCCGACCCGATCTGGCCGAGATAGAACTTGTGCGCCCCGACGCTGCCGAAGAAAAACGCGAGGATCGCAGCTACGTTCTTGTCCTTCATCCCTTGGTCTCCGTGCGCTCGGAGAGCGCGAGGCGCTCCTCTAGCATAAGCGAAACTGGCGAACCGGGCACCGAGTCAGGATCCGACGGCGAGTAGACCCACTCGCCGGTGTCGAGATCGAGATCCTCGGCGACCTCTCCGCGCTCCTTCATGAAAAGCAGGGTGTCCAGGACAGCGTCCCGAGTCCACTGAGTGCTGCCTACGAGGGCCTCAAAGGTCTGTGGACGACCTGCGCGCTCGAGCGTCGCGAGGATGCGCTTGCTCCGCTGCTCGAGCACACGCTGCTCAGATGCGCTCGGCGCACGCTGCTCGTCGAGCGCCACGTCGCGCCTGCCCCTGCGTCTGACCAGACCGAGGAAGACCGAGCCGCTGCCCGCGGTCATCAGGCTGGTGAGGAGTATCGTCCCGAAAAATCCCCAATTCAGGACGACCGACAGCGTCACTCCGAGGGTGACCATCAGGGCCCCTCCGCCGACCATCGCCTTCCATGAGAAGGGACTCTGCATCGCCCAACGCGTCAGATCACCGCCATCACCCACGCGGGAGGACGGGCTCGATCTGCGCTCGAGGGCCTGCGAGGATCCTTTGAGGACCACCAGGTCGACGACCTTCTCACGGGCCATACCTCAGCTAGCGTAGCACCCCAGATCGACTTCGGCGCTGCAAAGATGGGGGCCTCGTCACGGGCAACGGCGCGGCCGATGCGTCCCCTCGCTCCGCGAGGAGACCCTGTCGCCGCTCCGGTCTGGCGCCGCTTCGCGGGCTCTTGTGCGAACCGGCGGACCAGAGCGTCGCTGGGGAGCGCGCCAGACCGCTGCCGTGGGCCACGAGCCCGCCCTGGGCCCTTCGGTTCCGACCTACGCCGCCCCTGTGGCCGCCGAGCGCGGCTAGGGATCGTCCGTCACCGAGGGCAGACCGAAATCATCGTCGCCGTCCGCATTCGGGTCGAGCGCTGGAGCTGACGGTGCAGGCTCGCCCCCAGGGGCGACGTCATTCACCCCGTCTATCTCGCCGAGCTCCCCGGTCTCGTCCAGGCCGTCGCCGTAGAGATCGAGCACTGCGTCCCCGGCCGGGATCGCCGCGGGCTCGGCGTGCTCCACCGGCTCTGTGCCGGCGACGAAGTACTCCTCCATCAGCTCCTCGGGATCTGCCTCGATGACCGCGCCCTCCGCACCGATGACCGGCTCAGGCGCCAGGAGCCCGGTCCGCTTGTCGATCGTCCGGACGAGCACCGACGCCGGCGGAGTGAAGGAGAGCGGTGGCTTGTCAGCCTCGGCGGCCTGCATCGCCGCCAACCAGATCGGCAACGCTGCCCTGCCGCCGGTCTCCGAGCGTCCGAGGGGGCGGGGCGTGTCAAAGCCGACCCAGGCGATCGCGACCGTCCGCGGCGTGAACCCGGCAAACCAACCGTCCCGATGTTCGGCTGAGGTCCCGGTCTTGCCCGCCGCCGGCCGCTTGAGCGCCTTCGCCCGCTGCCCCGTGCCCTCCTGGACGACGCTCGTCATCATGCTCGTGAGGACGAAGACGATGTCCTCGCGCAGGGCCTGGACGACCCCCCGGTCTGGGATCCAGGGCTCGCCGCCGGCGATGTCGATCCGCTGGATCACCGTCGGCTCGATCCGCGAGCCGCCCCGCGCGAGCGTCAGGTAACCAGACATCAGATCATAGGGCGTGATCTCCGAGACCCCGAGGGCGAGCGAGAGATTGTCGGTGAGCACCGCGTCGATCCCAGCCGCCCGGGTGAAGGCGTGGACCGCCTCGATCCCGACGGTGTCCAGGAGCTTGATCGCGATCGTGTTGATCGAGTGGGTCAACGCGACGCGGAGGCGGATCTGGCCGCGATAGACGTCCCCCTCGAAGTTGGTCGGCTTCCACTTCTCGTAGATCTCGGGCGAGTCCTCGACCAGGGTCGCGGCCGTGAAGTGCTCGCTCGCCAGCGCAGATCCGTAGACAAAGGGCTTGAAGCTCGATCCTGGCTGACGCCTCGCCTGACGCACCCGATCAAAGCCAGCGCGGCGATAGTCAAAACCGCCGACCATCGCCAGGACCTCGCCACTCGCGACGTCGGCGAGCACCACCGCAGCCTCCGGCCCCGAGTCGATCTCGCCGAGGATCCAGCCCTCCGGCAGGCCTTCGACCTCCTCGTCGGCCTTGGTCGCGCTGATCGTCACCATCGTGATCCCGTCGACCGGAAACTGATCCGCGAGGCTGACGTCCGGCTCGTCGTAGCGAGATCCCTCCGGCACGCGGAGCATCACCATCTGCTCCCCGACCTGCACCGCGACCGAGTCGCTCGGCAGTGTGATCCCCTCGCCCGACTTGCGGACGACGGCCGGATAGATCTTGCCGGCCACCGGCGTCCCCTTGGTCTTCTTCAGCGCCCGCTCTTGGCGCTTGGCCGAGACCGGCTTCACCTTGTGGCCGTACCCCTGGCGCAGATCGAGGGCGATAAGGCCGGCGCGCAGCCCTTCGCGGGCCTCTTTCTGAGCTTCGAGGTCGACGGTGGTCGTGACCGTCGCCCCGAGCCGAAGCAGCTTCTCGTCGCCGTAGATCCGCACGAGTTCATCGCGCGCAGCGTCGACGAATTCCTGCGCGTCCTTTGACGTCGCGACCGTCTCCGGCGCGACGACGGCGAGCGGCGCGTCGATGAACTCCTGGGCCTCGCGGGGCGCCGCAAAGCCGTGCCGCACCATCTGCCCGAGCACATAGACCTGACGCGCCTTCGCCTTCTCCGGATCCTTGTGTGGCGACGCCTTGCTCGGCGCCTTCGGCATCGCCGCCAGCAGGGCTGCCTCGCCGAGATCGATCTCGCGGATGCTCTTGCCGAAGTAGAAGCGAGCCGCCTCTTCGACTCCGTAGCGCCCGTGGCCGAAGTAGATCTCGTTGAGGTAGAGCCCGAGGATCTCCTGCTTGCTCAGCGACTGCTCGAGCCGACGGGCGAGGATCAGCTCTTGGATCTTCCGCTCAAAGGTCCGCTCGGGGCTGAGCAGGAAATTCTTCACGACCTGCTGCGTGATCGTCGACGCGCCCTGGCGGATCTTCCCCGACTTGATGTTGGAGAGCATCGCCCGGACCATCCCCATGTAGTCCATGCCCTCGTGGTTGTAGAAGTCGGCGTCCTCGGCCGCGAGGAAGGCATTTTCTACGTGGCTCGGGACCTCGCCGAGATCGATCAGGGTCCGCCGCTCCTTGAAGAGTTCGCCGAGAACGGTCCCATCACGGGCGGTGATCCTCGTGACCTGATAGGGACGATAGGCGCGGATCGTCCCGACATCGACAGAGTCGACCCCGCGCCCGTAGTACCAGAAGATCCCGATGATCCCGCCGACACCGGCGAGCGCCCCGAAGAGGGTCAGCCCGAGGAGCCAGAGGGCGATGCGACGGAGTCGGCGACGGTTCATAGCGATCGCTTCGCGGCCTGAAGTTTAGCGACGAGACCCGCCACAAGGCGCTCATCGAGCGACTGAGCGTACCAGCTGACCCTACGATCTGCGCGCTCCTCCTCGGTCAGGTCGCCGACCTGGTCGAGCCACCGCCTCCGCCGCTCCGATAGGTCGAAGAGCGCGACCGCGGTCGCCACCGAGACGTTGAGGCTCTCGACCATCCCGTACATAGGGATCCGAAAGAGCAGGTCGGAGGCCTCTCTGGCGGCCGCGCTGAGCCCCTCACGCTCGTTGCCGACGAGGAGGCAGAGCGGCTGATCGACCGGAACATCGGCGAGCATGGTCGTCACTCCCTCCTCGACGCAGGCGCCCACGACCCGCATTCCCCGCAGCCGAAGCGCTCTGAGAAAGCCATCGAAGGTCGGATAATGGTGGCGCTCGATCCACGTCGACGCGCCCCTCGCGGTTTTGCGCCCGTAGAGCACCGAGTCCCCCTCCGAGATCGCGTGCACATTGGAGAGCCCCACCGCCTCCGCCGTCCGGACGATCGCCGCGGCGTTTTGCGGATCGTAGGGATGCTCGACCCCGACGGAGATGGAGCTCAGTCGATTCGCGAGCACACGATCGATCCGACCGCGACGGGCCGGGGTCAGGTGCTCGCCAAGGAGCTCTGTCGCCCGAGAACGGCCGACAAGAGAGATCAACGCCTGGACAGCTAGACCGCGCTCCACCCCGCCGACCTACCACGGGAATCGCCCAGCCACACCGAGGAGGACGATCCCTCCCCCGCCGACAAAGCCTTCGCTCTCGACCTTCGCCGCGGCGGTCGCTCCCGAAGCCCGCCGCGTCGCGTAGAGCCACGCAGCCCGCGCGGTGACGTCGAGGTGGGTGAGCACCGGCACCCGGAGATCAAAGCTAGCGAGGGTCCCCGCAGGCTTGATCACGTTGAAGCCGAGCGAGCCGCGGTGGGCCAGGAGGAGCGAGAGCTCGACGACCTCCAGCTCAACCCCGACGCGCGTCTCCCACGTATGACCCAGGGGCCCCGGACGGTAGCGGTACCCGGTCTCGGCGAAGGCGCCGTCCTCGTGGGCGAAGCGGATGGCCCCGTAGCCGCCGACACCACCCAGATCATTCTCGTCGACGAAGGCCCGCTTGGGCTGGGCCTGGTCCGTCACGTCAGACGGGAGACCTCCGCGGCTCGCGATGAAGGGCGCCTGCCAGCGCTGTATGCCGTAGAAGACGTCGAAATAGGCAGGATCATAGCTGCTGTCGCCAGCTGTCATCTCCGCCCGCAGGCCGATCCGTGAGCGCCGGTGACGGCCGGCCACGAGCTCCGCGTCGACCCCGAGATGCAGGCCCTTGCCAAGCCCCGGCATCAGGTTGAGATCCAGGTAGGGCGTCACCAAGTAGCGCCATCGATCGGTGAAGCGATAGCTCAGGTCGAGCCCGACCGCCGCGACCCCCACCTCCCCCTCGCTCTTCAGGCGGTTTTGCGGATCGACCCGAATCGCCTCGCCGCTCTCGCTCAGTACGAGCTGCCGCGGCGCGAGCGGATCACCCACCGCGCTGAACCCGAGACTCGCGCCCGCCCAGTCCGCGGCGAGTCGACCGCCGAAGATCTGCTCCCCCGCGAGATCCCCGATCACCACACCAGCGTCGATCCCAGCGGGCTGATCGAGCAGGTAGCCCTCCATCCGCGCGTGCAGATCGACGCCTGTACGCCGGCGATCGAGATCGAGTCCGTTGGCGTAGCCCATGACCAGCGAGCCATGGCCGAGCTGAACCCGGCCGAGGCGACCGATCCGGAGATCGACGTTGGCGAGGCCGCGCTCGCCGAAGGCGAAGCTGTCCTCGTAGTGGAGGCGCTGGAGGATCGCGACGAAATCCCCCGCCTCATCCCAGTCGGTACCGCGGATCACCCCCCCCTGCGATGGTTCACGATCCCAGAGGCGCAGCCGCAGCGGACCGCCTAGCTGCAACGTCAGGGGGATGATGTCGCGCAGATCGAGGGCAAAGCCCGGCTCCAAGCTAGCGACCGGATCCTCGGTGATGAAGCCAAAGCCGACCCCCAGTCGAACCTCTCCGTGGACCCGGCGCTGACGCTGCTCGGGCGGACGTGGTGCTCCGTCCGCCGCGATCATGACCTCTGCGGCCGCCGCAGAGTCCGGCGCACCGGCGATCAGCGCTGCGGTCAGCAACCCGCCCCGAGCTCGGCTCACGGGCCCTCCTCGGCTTGCATAAAGTCATCCATCGCCGGGCTCCCCGGCGCGTCTTGAGCCGCGGGATCGCCCTCCTGCCCTGCGTCAGCCTCGGTCTCTTCCAGGAGCAGGTCGAACACCTCCGACGAGGTGTCCTCCGGGGCCCCGGGCGCGAGCAACCCAGAGCCGGCGCGCTGCTTCACGGAGGCCTCCATCAACCGCTTGATCTCCGCCAGGCACTCTGACCGCCCGCGGGCCTCGCTGCGATCGAAGACCAGCTCCGTGTCCTTCCACTCTTCGTAGGTCTCGTCGTCGATCCGGCCGCGAGAGCTCATGAAGCCGAGGATCCGTGCGTGCTTCTTCTTGAACTTCGGCGACATCTCGCCCTCGCAGTAGTGCACATGCCGCTTGACCGGGCTCGGCAGCATCATCGCCAAGTAGGCCGCCTCGGGCGGGCTCAGGTCTGCGGGCTTCTTGCCGAAGTAGTGGCGCGACGCCCGGGTCACCCCGTAGATCCCAGGGCCGAACTCGATCACGTTGAGATAGAGTTCCATGATCCGCTTCTTCGGAAGCGCACGCTCGATGTACCAGGTGAGGAAGAACTCCTGCAGCTTGCGAGCGAAGGTCCGCTCGTGGCTGAGCAGGACGTTCTTCACGGTCTGCATGGTGATCGTCGACGCGCCGAGGCGGATCCTCCCTGCCTGCAGGTTGCGCCGCAAAGCGACCTCAAACTGCGAGGTCAAAAAGCCCTTGTGCCGCCAGAAGCTGCCGTCCTCGGTCGTCTGAACCGCGGCGACCATGTACTCCGAGATCTCATCAAGCGGAGTGTAATCGCCGGATCCGGGGTGAAGCTCGACCACCACCGCACGTCCGTCCCGCATCACCGCGCGGTGAGTGAAGTGATGCATCAGGCGCTCTGCACCGACCCGAGCCGGCGCGCTCTTCACCTTGCACTTGTCGATCCCCACCTTGCCCGTGAGTGAGACCGCCTCCAGATCGGCGAAGTTGATCTTCGCCGCCGCCGACATCTCAAACTCCCCGTCGAGGACAAAACCCTGGAGGCTCGGCACCAACTCGACCGGGATCGCCCGGAGAAGATCCTTGCAGGGGACCGGCGGGATCGCAGCGTTGATCTCGTAGCGCCGCTCTTCGACGACCTCCGGGTGACGGATCGATCCGTCGACCTCGAGCACGACCCCCTTCCGCTCAAACCTAGCCTTGCTCAGGACCAGCTCGGACTCCGCCGGATCGACGCTCGCCTCGATCTCGAGGTCAAAGCCGACGCCGCGGACCACCTCGCTGGCGAGCATCGGATGGGTGACGTTCAACCCCTCGATCGACAGCTCGCCGCTTACATCAGCCCTGCCATCCGCGAAGACCAGGCCAAGCTTGCCGCCGACGGTCGCCGACTCCGACTTGACCAAGGGAAGCCGCTCCAGCACCTGGGGGACCTTCGCCAGCTCAAAGGCGGCCATGTCGATCTTGACGTCGCCGAAGCTGAGATCCCGCCTTACCGTTCCGGCGACCGACCAGAGATCGGCGCCTTTCTCCGCCACGACCTTCGTCGAGTCGACGTCGGAGAACCCTCCAGCGAGCGCCATCGTCAGCTCTGTGATGTCGCGGTCCGAGAGAGAGAGCGTCCCGTGAACATCGGCGACCGAGATCTCTGGAGTCAGAGGGATCGCACCACCCTCGATCTCGAGAGTGATCGGGAACACGACACCACCATCGTCGCCGCCGGCGACCTCGGTCCGCAGGCGGCGCATGCCTAGCTCGCGCCCTTTGCGGCGCAGCGCTCCGTCCTCAAAGGTCAACGCCGCCCGCCGCTCAGCGACGTCGACCCGGCCGCTCAGGGTCCCCAGCGCGCTCATCTTCCGCTTCTCAGAGCGGAGATCGACGGCCAACCTAGAGACATCGATCGACGCAGGGCGCAGGCGAAGACGACGCCCGCTGTCCTCAGAGTCATCCCCTGCCCCCCGAGAGCGCACCTTCTCCGCAAGTTCCTGGTAGTCGCCGAGGTCCCCCTCGATCCTGCCACCGCGGGTCTCCACACGATCCACCTCGACAAACCCGCCCCAGGGGCCCGCCTCTGTCAGGTGGACCTCAACCTCATCGAAGGTCACGACGCTCGCATCCGTGATCTCGAGACGTACCCCGCGCAGGGCGGCGTGCTCAAAGTCGAATTCGAGTGTGTCGATCTCTAGCTCAGCGCCGAGGCGTGCCTCGACCTTCTCCTTGAGCGCGTCTTCGACGAACGACCCAGCCCACCTCGGAGCCGTCGCGACAGCGGTGACACCCAGACCGATGATGGCGACGACACTGATACCCAGGATCCGCCAGCGCCAGGTCCTACGCGGGGGAACTTGTTGCGAATTCGCCATAATTCGGTCGGCCAAGAGTACCCAGATCGGCGCGTCAGACCAACATCATGCGATTCCCCGACGGAGAAGACCGCCCTAGGGCCAGACGCAGAGCCAACCGCAGAGCCAACCGCAGAGCCAGACGCAGCCAGACGCAGAGAAGGCCCGCGAGATACCCGCGAGCCTTCTGCTCAGAAGCGCTTGTGATGCGCTCAGCCGCCGCGACAGCGGATCGCGAAGAATACTTTGCCGTCCGGATGCCGGACCCCGCCGATCAAGAGGATCCCATTGCTCTCGATCCTGTAGTCCGTGTCGACCAAGACCTTCTCGCCAGAGGCGAGGACCGCGTGCAGCTTGAGCTTGGAGGTCTCGGCGTCGAGGAGCCGAAGCTTGAGCTGATGGCCCGATGTCATGGTCGCCGCGCCGGTCTCGCCGAGCTTGAGCTTGAGCGACTTGCTCTCGAGCAACCGGAAGCTCTTGAACGCCGCGAACTGATCGTCGCGAAGCTGTCCTGCGAGGAAGCCGAGTTCGTCGGGAATCCCATCGCCAGTCTTCATCGCGAGCACCGTGTGAATCTCACAGGTCGCGCTCGTGACCTCTGCTTGGGCCTGCGCCGGGGCGAGCAGGAGCGCACCGCTGACCGTCGCGAGAGGGAGCAGGCTCGACGCGAAGATCGGAGCCGAGAGCCGGGGAAAGATCCGGGAGAAGATCGTCTTGCGGTGCTTCATAGCGCTCGCTCACTATCCAATGTCTCGTCCTCGTCATCGATCCAGATGACGGTGGTGATGCCCTGCTTGCTCTCGATCCGGTCGATCCGTCCGGTCTTGCCGCCAAACTCGATCCGCTGAATCTCCGCCTCGCTGTTCGAGGGCATCTCATCAGCCTCGACGTGTGCGGCGATCCTGTCGTCCTGGGGTGGTGCGAGTGGCATCGTTTCGTCTGCCGCCGCTTGAGCGGGCTCGTCCTTCGACGCGACCGAGACCGGCGTATTCTCTGCCGGCTCAGACTCTCCACTTCCGATATAGATCACCGCGGCAGCTGCCACGCCTGCGAGGGCGGCGGTCGGCGCCAAGAGAGGCTTGAAGAAGGCGCCCACGCGACTCCAGAGCGAGACGTCCGAGTCGGCCGCCTGCTGCAGCCTCGCGTCTCGCTCCAGGGTTCGCTCGACCTCGTCCCAGAGCTGCTCAAAGCGCGCCTCTGGGATCTTTTCGGCCTCGGCCTCCAGGCCGACCGAGATCGCCTGACGAAGGAATGAAAGCTCAGCGAGCGTCGCCTCTGCATCCTCCGTGAGCATCGCCTCGACGGCCTTGCGCTCCTCGTCCTGGAGCTCGCCGTCAAAGTAGGCGTGTAGATTCTCGTTATCGCTCACCGGATTCATGGCATCACCGCCTCAGCCGACTTCATGGGTTTTTTAGACTTCTCAGCGGGCTCTTTGTTCGATGCGCTCGGCTGGTATTCCAACTTCTCTGTGAGAATTTTTTGCATGTTGCGCCGAGCGTGAAAGAGGCGGCTCATGATCGTGCCCTTCGAGCACCCCATGGTCGTCGCCATCTCCGCGTACGACATCCCCTGAAGCTCACGCATGATGATCACGGCGCGGTGCTTGTCGCTCAGGTACTGAAGACCGTCCTGAACAGCGTCCAGGATCTCCTGACGCTGCAGCACGCTCGCCGGATCCCCCATCGCCGAGAGGGGGCGGTGGTGGGTGCCCAAAGTCTCGCCGCTCTTGGACTCATGACGAAGCTTGTCGTCGAACTCCAAGGCTCGGTGGCGCTTGCTCTTTCGCAAGTGATCGATGCAGAGGTTGGTCACGATCCGATAGAGCCAGGTGTAGAAGCTGGAGTTGCCCTCGAACTTCGCGAGGTAGCGGTGGACCTTGATAAAGGCCTCTTGAACGACGTCGAGCGCATCCTCTTGATTTCGTAGGTAGCCGAACGCCACCGAGTAGACCTTGCGCTGATAGCGCACCATGAGAAATTTGAACGCGCGCCGATCACCAGCGCGGCAGGCTTCGACCAACACCTGGTCGTCAGCATCAGGAGAAACCACGTTTTTTGTTGGTCCCTTCGACGTGCATTCCAACCGGCTATTCAGAGCGGTCTGTGCGCACGTACGGTGTAGAAGTTTGGGCGTCTGGCGGCGACAGAGGGAGATGGCGCGACTATCGCGCGGTGACGGAGCATACCGAGGCGGTTATACCCAAGGACGCTAGCGATGGCCGTGCGCCCTTCCTTTCTCTTGAGGCTCGTTGATCGAGCCAGGATGATAACACTGCGTCACGAGCTGGCGATGGCGCTCGTGGTCATTGCGGCCGGGAGTACTGCAATCGGCGCGCTCGCGCTCGTTCTCACCGCCCTCACCCTCCGCGGAGATGTGACCGCTCCGCTCGCTGGTGCGCTTGTGTGTGTGCTCTCCGCCGGCGTCGTCCTCCGCGCGATCCGTCGGATCCGCCGACTCGCGGGAGGGCCGCTGCGGACAGCGCGAACGATCGCCCAAACCCCCCGCTCGTCCCTCAGCGCACACGCCCGCAGCGATCTCCTCGCCGCGCTAGAGACCTGGTCTGCCCTCGAGACAAGCGGCCCCCACTCGCCAGCCCTCCTGGCATCCCGAGATCTTGCGGAGGCCTACGTCGAGCGGGTCGACACCCGCCTGCGAACGCTCGGCGAGCTCGACGTTCTCCCGCCGACGAGCCCTCGCCTCCTCATCCCGATCGCCCTCGCCCTCGGGATCGCGGGGGCCAGCCTCGCCTCGGAGAATGTCCGAGATGCCTCGCCCTTCCTCTATGACGCGGTCGACGGCCGGCCCCCTCCTCCACCGGCGCCCCTTTGGAGCTCGCTGACGCTGACCCTCCAGTACCCCGAGCACACCGGTAGACCGACGCGGAGGGTCGAAAACCCGAGCGGAGCGATGAGAGTCCCTCGGGGAACGCGGCTCCTCATCGACATCCGAGCGCAACCGTCAGTCGAGGCCCTCACCTGGGTGCTCAGCGCCGACACGCCGTCGCTCAACACGGTCCAACCGCCACAGCGACAGACGCTCGAGCGCACCGCCGATGGCCGATTTGTCGGCGAATTCACGGTCCTCGCTCCAGGGGCCTGGACGGTCCTCGCCCTCCTTGACGGTTCTCAGCGCAGCTCCCCCCCGGCTCCGATCGAGCTCGACGTCGACGAGGCGCCGGAGATCGAGCTTCTCCCGCTAGCTCGCGCCGACCGAGCGCCGACCGAGACCGACTCTGTCGAGCTTCGCTTCCGCGCTCGCGATGATTTCGGGTTCGAGGGCGCACAGCTGGTGATCGCCAACGGAGACGACGAGCCGACCCGGATCACCGTCGGCGCTCCACCTCGGGGGCGAACCTGGAACCATCGCTTTGACTGGGACCTCTCGGCGATGCCGCTGCCGCAGCGGAGCGAGGTCGAGTTTTGGATCGAGGTCCGCGACAACGACCCCACCCCACAACCGGCGGTCGGACCTGCAGGGCCAGGAAAGGTGACCGCCTCGACGCGAATGCGGCTCGCCGTGCGCGACCAGGAGGCGGAGCACGCGGAGAACATCGACTCCCTTCGGGAGCTCCGCGATGCTGCGGTCGATCATCTCGCGGAGCGGATGACCACGACTGTCTTCGACCGCAGATCGACAGAGAGCCCGCACGCGAGGCTCGCCGAGGCGAGAGTCCTCCACACAAACCTAGGCGAGCTCTTGGCCCTCCTCGCCACCTGTCTCGACCAAGTGGCCGTCGACGCGATGAGCAACGACCGCGACGCCGAGACCCTCACAGCGATCCACGGCCGCCTGCGCAAGACCTTTGTCGTCGCCGAGAAGCTCCACGAGCGCGTGCCGGTCGGCGCTTCGCGAGGCGCCCCAGGTCGGGCCCAATCTCTCCTGGCGACGCTCGTCGGCAACCATGAGCGGCAGATCCAAGATCTCGAGGACGAGATCATACGCATCGATGATCTCGTCGACAGCCAGATCGTCGGCCGCATCGAAGCGCTCGTCGCCCGGGTCGAGGCGTCCCAGCGCAAGCTCGTCGACCTCCTGGAGCGCCTCAAGGCTGGCGACCGCAGCGTCGCGCCGATGATCGAAGAGCTCCAGGCGCGCCTCCGTCAGGATCTCCGTCGGGTCCAGGACGCCCGAACGCAGCTCGACAAGGAGGTCGATCACCAATTCCTCAACCTCGACGCGTTCCAGGCGATGCAGGCCCGGATGACCCACCAGGAGCTCGACGAGCAGCTCCGTCGTGGGGACATCGACGGTGCGATCGCGCAGGCCAAGGAGCGTCTCCGTGAGCTACGCGGCCTCCGCGAGGAGGTCCAGGATCGCCTCGCCGACGCGCCCGAGGCGAACGTCAGCCCGCAAGAGCGAGCGCGGCTCAAGCTCCTCCGGGAGCTCAGCCGACTCCAGGACGGAGAGCGCGGCGTCGAGGGGGAGAGTCGAGACGCCCATCAGGAGTGGCGCGAGAAGATCGCCGAAGAGACGCTCGAGGAGGACGAGGCCCAAGCCCTCCGCGCCTCCGCCACATCGATCGAGCGCAGCCTCGACGAGGTCAACGATGCTCGTCTCGGCCGAGAAGGTCGACGGGCGATCGGCGACGCAGTTGAGGAGCTCCGACGCATCGCGACCGCCAACGGTGCGCTCGACGCCCACGAGGCCACCACCGCGCTGCGCGACGCGATCGAACGGGCCCTCGACGGGGCCCAAGCGGGCGAAGCTGAGGCCAAGCAGCTCGCCAAGCTCCGCGCCGCGGCGGCCAAGCTCCAGAAGCGAGCCGCCGACTCCGTCCCGGGAGACCTCGACGAGATGCTCGACGACGAGCGCCTCGCCGATCTCGGACTCCGCCAGGCAGGACTGGGCGCTCGGGCGCGAGAGCTCCTCACCCTGCCCGAGGCCGAGCACCTCTCGGAGACGGGCCAGAAAGAGCTCAAATCGGCCGCAGAGAAGCTAGAGCGGAGTCACGACGCGCTCGAAGAGCGAGACACCGGCGCGGCCCTTCGGGCTCAAGCCGAGGCGATCAAACGGATCCAGGGGGCGATCAACTCGCTGCGACGTACCACCTCCCAACCTAGCGGCGGCCCGGGGCGCACCTCGACCGCCAGCGAGCGTGATCGCTCCCTCCGCGACGACGTCATGGAGGCGATGCGGGAAGAGGCCCCCGAGGGCTACTCCGAGCCGGTCAAGCGCTACTACGAGGAGCTTCTCCGATGATCTGGAGCCTCCCGAGCAATGTCCGCGCTGGCCTCCGCACGCTCCTCCTCGGCCTCGCGCTGGTGTCCTCGCCGCGCTCGGCGGACGCTTCGACGCCGACCTTCGAGGAGAGCATCTCGGCCTGGGATCTGGAGTCCGCCGAGGCCGCGGTTCGGGCAACACCGCGGGGCCCTGAACGCCGAGCCCGGGAGGGTATCGTGGCGATCTACCGGGCCGACTACGCCCGCGCAGAGAGCCTCTTGACCGCGGCGCTGGCGAGCGCCGACTTCCCGGCCGACACAGCGGCTCACGAAGACGCTCGCCACTACTTGGCGCTCGCCCGCGGCTCGCAACGAGCCCTCGGCTCGGCGGTCCTCGTCCGCAGCGACGATCACACGGTTGAAGCGGTCTTCGCTGACCCCAAGGACATGCTTCTCGCCCCCTACCTCTTCGGTGCCATGGCGGCCGCCCGCAAGGTCCTCGGCGACGAGCTCGGGGTCACGCCCGACGAGCCTATCCGCTTCGAGTTCCTCGACGATCCCGCCAAGCTAGCGCTGGTCACCCCGCTGAGCCTCGACAACATCTACGCGACCGGGACGATCGGGATCACCAAGTACCGACGGATCGTCATGGTTACCCCGCGGGTGCTCCTCTTCGGCTACCCGTGGCTCGACACCGCCGTCCATGAGTACGTCCACTACCTGATCACACTGCGAACGCGGAACCTCGCGCCCGTCTGGCTGCAGGAGGGTCTGGCCAAACTGCTGGAGTCCCGCTGGCGAAGCCCCTCGACCCCACCGCTAGCGCCGGCGAGCCGACAGCTGCTGCGTGATGCGCTCGATCACGACGACCTGGTCAGCCTCGCCGAAATGTCACCATCGATCGCGATGCTGCCTTCGCAGGAGCGTGCGGCCCTCGCCTACGCCGAGGTCGAGACCATGCTCAGCTTTCTCCGTGAGAGCCGCGGCGGCGACGGCCTGACGCAGATCCTCGACCGTGTCCGCGATGGAGAGAGCGCCGAGGAGGCCTTCGCCGGCGCGTGGGGTGCTGACTTCTCCGAGTTCATGCGCATGTGGGCGCACCACACCAAGCGGATGACCGCGACCGCGAAGGACGAGAGGTCGACCTTCAAGGCCCGGCGCTTCAGCGACGGTCGAATCGACGACGTCGACGCCTCGCTCTTCGGCGATGTCTTCTCCCACCTCGGCGGCGGCCGAGCGCGCCAGCATGCTCGCCTCGGCGTCTTGCTCACGCTCCGCGGTCAGGAGCGCGCAGCCGCGTTGCAGTACGAGAAGGCTCGCCGCGTCGATCCCCAGGCTCGACGGGATCCAAAGCTCGCTCGTCGTCTCGGCGAGATCTACCTCGACCTCGACGATGCCGCGCGGGCGCTACCGCTGCTCGAGCTGGCGGCTGACGCGGATCCCGAGAACGCGAGCATCGCCGCCGCCGAAGGTCGTGCGCGTCTTCGGGTCGGTGATGTTGATGGTGCACGGATCGCCCTCGCTCGATCGCTTCGGGTCAATCCCTTCATCCCCGCGGTTCACTGCGACCTCGCTCGACTTGCAGAGCTTGCCGAAGAGAACGCCGAAGCAGTCCGCGAGCGCGCTCTTTGCCATGAATGAGCGCTATGACGAGGGCGTCACGGCGGACCTTCGACACCGGCTGACCTCCGCCGCGACGCCCCCGTCGATGCACGCTTTGCCGCGCACGGGCGGAAGTGCGCGAGCATGTTCGACAATGACGCTTGCGCCGCGACGCTGATCCAGCGAAAGCTATCAAGCGAGTGTGACGGGCGACCTATTCGCCGCACGTGATCGCGCTCGCCATGGAGGCCTCAGATGTTGACGCTAACCCGTAAAGTGGGCCAGAAGATCCGCATCGGCGACGATATTGAAATCGTCGTCCGAGAGATCCGAGGACGCCAGGTGAGACTCGGAATTTCTGCTCCCGCGGAGCTCCCGGTCTATCGCGAAGAACTCTACCTGCAGATCGCCCAAGAGGCGGCCGCAGACGGTGCACCCCCGGCCACCGACGCCGACGATAAGGCGTCCGAGGGCGACTAGGCGACGACGGATGACCTGTCACATGCGACAGGTCTAGGCGACAACGCTCCAGCGTCCGTCGCGGAGCGCTGCGCTGGTCACTCGTAGGGCCTCCAGCCAGGCCTCGGCTCGCGCCGTCGCGTCGACCCCGAGGAGCATCCGACGTGCGCCCTCTTGGCTCGTAGCTCGGGTCTCGATCAGGACTCGCATCCCCTCCTCGACCCGACGCAGGATCCAGGCGAGCCACCGGCTCGGATCCTCAACCGCGAGGACGACGACGGCGCCCTCCTCCAAGGCCAAGAGCCCGGCATGAACGCTCTTCATGGTCGCGGCCTCGTCGACGATGAGCACCGAACGATGGAGCGCAGCGCCGATCGCCGCGCCGAGGCCCTGCCCCCAGTGGAGGAAACAGAGGGTCCCCGGGATCACAGACGCCGCAAGCTCCCGCGGGTCATGCATCGGACCGCCCGTGCGGAGCTGCGGTCGCGAGCGCCGTGAGCTGCGGCTCGATCGTTTGATCGGGACGGCCGAATGACGGCGGGTCGCGGCATCGTCGATGTCCTCGACCTCGATGATCACCTCGACCTCGATGTCGCCTATCTCGTCGCGAACATCGCTCGTCGCCCAGACGTCGGTCGGGAAGATGACGACCACCTCGTCCGCGTCTAGCCCGTCGCGATCGATCGCGGGCTGGGCGCGAATGCTGATGGTGTCGGTGCCTGTCTCTGCGACCACCCTCCAGCGATCGTCCCCGGAGCTGAGGTCCAGCTCGACGCGACGACCGACGGCGAGCTCCGCCTGCTGTTCAGGGCTGAGGAGCTCGCTCAGCGCCTCGTAGACCTCATGGTCCGTGACCAGCCCGTCGATGCTCTCAGTCCCCTCGGAGTGGACCAGCGTGAGCGGTCGCTCGGTCGCGATCAGGACCTCAGAAGGTTCGCTCGATGCGACCTGCTCGAGAAGGTCCGACAGCAATCCCATGAACGGACGATATCAGAGGTTGTGCCCTTTCGCGCGCGCGCACTTCCCGCTCATTTGCAGGTACAACAAGGCCGCGTCTGGCCCGGCGGCCCAGGGATTGTCAGCGCACGAACGGCGAAACCAACGTTCACCTGCGAAGGTGACGTCGTTGGCCGCTCACGGATCTTTGGAGGGAGCTCTTCCAGTCTCGCGGGACCTCGCGAACCCCCCCCGAAAGGTCACAGACGTCGGCCGATCTCCGAAGATTTTCATCCGCCGACGCGTCGCGCGCCTCGCTCGACGACAGCCGCTCAGTCGGTCTTGGCGATCGTCCGGGCCAGCGACTGCGGCTGCATGAACTGACGCATCCCAGCGACGCTCCGGCTGTAGCCGAAGCCAGAGCTCTTCCAGCCGATCCACGGCCCGCCCGCGGCGGTGCTCAGACCTCTGTTGACGCCGATCATCCCGACCTCAAGACGACCCGCGAGCTCGTCCAGGGCCGGACCGGGCTCGCCCCAGATGCTCGCGCCCAAGCCGTAGCTACTGGCGTTGGTCCGAACGATCGCCTGCTCGGCGCTATCACAGGCCTCTACCGCGATCACGGGGCCAAAGGTCTCCTCCTGGACCAACATCATCTCTGGCTTGAGGTCGGTGATGAGCGTCGGCTCCAGGAAGAAGCCCGGCGACCGTGCGGCCCCGTCGATGAGCACGCGAGCGCCCTTCGCCTTGGCGTCGGCGAGCTGTTCGAGGACGATCGAGCGCTGCCTCTCGCTCGCCATCGGCCCCATCTTCGTCGCCTCATCGCGGGGATCGCCGACGCGGACGGCTGCCACCATCTCGGCGACGATCTCGAGAAATCGTTCGACTAAGGTCGCGTGGACCATGATCCGCTCGACGCTGATGCACGCCTGACCAGCGTTCGCGAGGCCGAGCGCCATCGCATGCCGAGCCGCCGCCTCGAGGTCGGCCCCCGGGAGGATGATCATCGAGTCCTTGCCGCCGAGCTCCAGGACCAGGCGCTTTAGATCCTGGGCGGCGCTGCGCATGATCACCTTGCCGGTGGCGATCGAGCCGGTCATCGCGATCATTTGGACGTCGCCCGCGACCAGCGCTCCGCCCTCCGCTCCCGCCCCCTGGACCAGACCGACGAGCCCCGCGGGGAGCGACGATGCGAGGTGCTCGTGGAGGATCGCCCCGGTCCGCGGGGTCTGCTCGGAGGGCTTGAGCACCACCCCATTGCCGGTGAGCAACGCCGAGAGGATCAGGTTGCTCGGGGTCGCGACCGGGTAGTTCCAGGGAGCTATCACGGCGACGACGCCGAAGGGCCGCCAACGCGTCCTCACCTCGACGCCCTTCTCGCGGCCGACCTCTTCCTCCACCGCCACCCGAGCGCGCGCGGCGAAGTCTTCGAGGCGGATGCGGACGTTGCGGACCTCGCCCCGAGCCTCGCGGAGGGTCTTGCCCATCTCGGCTGTGATCTCGGAGGCGAGACGATCAGCGGACTCGGCGTCGTCCAGGCGGGCCGCGAACCCCTCGAGGGCCGAGATCCGTTGCTCGATGCTCTGCGCTGCCCACTGACGCTGAGCCGTCCTGGAGCGGTCGACGATCGCAGGGATGCTCGCCAGCGGGGTCCGCTCGATCGGGGCGAGCGGGGCCCCTGTCGCGGGGTTGATCGGGATCAGCGGAGTGGAGGACATCGTCAGGGACTATAATCCACTGCCCGGCCCTCGCGACCAGGTGTGGAACCTGTGCCCGACCTGCCCGATCTCCCGCGCTGGCTCATCGAGCTCCTCTTCATCACCTACGCCCTGGTGATCACGGGGACGGTGATGCTCGAGCGAAGGCGCCCGGCGTCGACCCTCGCCTGGATCCTGGCGATGATCTTCCTCCCCGTGCTCGGGCTCCTCGCCTACCTGGTCGTCGGCCGCCGCAGGGTCCGCAAGCGCGTCCGCCTCCGCGAAAGACGCCCGATCCGGCCGCTCGACCTCGCCCGAGAGATCGCCGCGATCGATGATCTGGCCGGCCTCCCCCCCCTGCAGCGCGGGCTCGTGAACCTCGCCCGGAGGACCACGGAGGCGCCGCTACGGCGGGCCGACAGCGCCCGCATCATGAGCCGCCCTGGCGATGCCTTTGAGGCGATGGAGGCGGCGATCCGCACGGCGCAGCACTCGATCTGCCTCGAGTTCTACATCTGGCGCGGCGACACGACCGGCGTCCGCTGGATCGAGCTCCTGATCGAGCGCGCCAAGGCCGGGGTCGAGGTCCGCCTCCTCTACGACGACTTCGGCTCGCTCGCCACCCGCAGAGACATCTTTGACCGCCTCCGCAGCGCCGGCGGTGAGGTCCACGCCTTCGGCCCCTTGCGCCTCCGGCTCCGCCCCCGCCAGAGCCGGATCAACTTTCGCAACCATCGCAAGATCCTCACCGTCGACGGCAAGAAGGGCTTCCTCGGTGGGCTCAACATCGGTGACGAGTATGTCGGGCCCGACACCAGCGGCCGTCTCTGGCACGATCTGCTCGTCTGCGTGAACGGAGACGCGGTCCTGGGCCTCGACGCGATCTTCCTCGAAGACTGGCTCTCCTCCCTGCCCCCCTCGGCCCTCGATCCGAACGACCCCGAGACGCCCCATAGACTCGGCCTCAGGGAGCTCTACGACCCAGGGTGCTGCCGATCGACCGGGCCTTTGGTTCAGGTGATCCCGAGCGGACCCGATCTGCCGACGAGCTACACGATCGCCTCCCAGTTCACCGCGGCGATCTCCGTCGCCCAACACCGCTGCTGGATCGCGACCCCCTACTTCGTCCCCGATGAGCCCTTCCTCCTCGCCCTGACCACCGCGGCCTACCGCGGCGTCGACGTTCGGATCCTCGTCCCCGCGCCGCAGGACAGCGACGTCCGCCTCGCCGGCCTCGCCGGCCGCGCCTACTACGACGATCTGCTCGTCGCAGGCTGCCGGATCTTCGAGTACCAGCGCGGGATGCTCCACGCGAAGTGCATGATCATCGACGATCAGGTCGCCGCGCTCGGATCGGCGAACATGGACATCCGCTCCTTCTACCTGAACTACGAGGTCACGGCGATGTTCTACGACGAAGAGGTCACCGTCCAGCTCGCGACGATCTTCTCGTCGCACCTCGAGCAGACCGTCGAGATCAGCGCCGCAAGCCGGGCCGACCTGCCCCTCGGGCAACGTCTCACAGAGGGCTTCGCCAAGGTCCTCTCGCCGCTCCTCTAGCGGCCTGCGGTGAACGTCGGCTCGCTCCTTGCGGCACCTCCGCGGCGATCAATCGCTCGACGGGAGGATGTCGCTAGGACGGACCAAGGCCACCGCCACCGACGAGGTCAGGACCATCAGCGCCCCCGCAGGGACCGCGAGGATCGGCAAGCCGGGGTCCGTCGGCCCGTGTAGAAGACCGCCGGCGACGAAGCCGACACCGACCAAGCTCGCCCCGATCCAGGCTGCCATACGGATCTTCATCGCCCATGCGGCGGGCGTCTCCAGTCGCTCGCAGCCCCAGCCGAGGGCGACGTTCACGAGCCCGAGGAGAGCGCCATGGGCGTGGCCGAGGCGGAGAAATTCCCGGCGCAGCGGGTCATCGACCCAGCCCTCGGCCCGGAGCCCGTACATCGCCTCGAGCCAGAGGCCCATCGCGAGGAAGATCGCGACGAGAGCGATCGAGAGCCGGAGGTGGCGGTCCGCGGACACCGGGACAACCTAGTGCGGCTGGCCGCACCTACGCAACTTCGCAACTCCGCGACAAGTCGCGTCACTCGCCGATCCACAGGAGCTGCCGCTCTTGATGCTCAAGGAGGCTAGAGCGCCGCTCTTCGTGGCCCGAGAAGGGATCCTCACCGAGTGCCTCGCGCAAGGCGTCGACCGCCTCAAGGCGCAGCTCCACCGGCCCGAGAAAGTCATAGGCGGCGATCTTCGCGGTGAGCCCAGGCGCCTCGTCGTCAGCGACCTGAGCGAGGCCGCGGGCGGCGGCGAAGCGCACCGCCGGGTATTCGTCCTCCAACGCCCCCAGCAGCCACCTCATCCGCAGCTCAGCGGCGACCGGGGTCGACGCCTGAGCGAGCGCGTCCGCGGCCAGCACCCGCTGCAAGGGATCCCCCCCGTAGAGGTCGAGGAGCACCCGCGACCCCCAGGACTCTTCAACGCTCGGCAACGCCACAGCCTGGCGCCCCCGGAGACCCAGCGCTGCCATCCCCTCAGCGGCCCAGCTCCGGCTGCGATCGACGTGGCATTGAGTGCACGCGTCGGGCTGATCGTCACGGCCGACGAGCGCCGCCGGATCGGGCGACGTGATCCGGTGGCTGATCATCCCTTGGACCAGGCCGTAGGTCACCCGAGGCATGTGACAGGCCGCGCAGGAGATAGCCGCCGTGTGACCGCCGTGGGCAGGGGGGACGGCCCCCTCGTCGTGGCAGTGGCGACAGGTCGCGTCCCCCTGACGATCGCGGCGGAGCTGCATCGACGGCTCGCTCTCGTGCATCGAATGACACGCCCCGCAGCCGAGCCCCTCGCCGCCTGTGTGGCATGCCGAGAGCAGGAGGCCCTGGTATTCGTAGGCGCTGAGCCGCGGGGTGCCGTCGGGCCAAAAGCGCTCAGAGAAGGGAGTCTCCGCCGATCCGCCGATCACCGAGTCGGCGAAGATCGGCCGTGAAACCCGGGCCAGCTCCTCTCCTGGGAGAAAGCCGTCCCCGTCGCGGAGAACAGCGCTGAGATCGCGGGCGATCCGATTGCCGTGACAGCGGCCGCATACCTCGCTCGATAAGTCCGCGCTCATCTCACCAGGATCGGCGATCGAGCCGTCCTGTCGGAGCGCGCTCTCGGCCGCGAGGATCCTCCGCAGAGGGTTCGCGTGCCGCTCAACGTGGGCCCCTGCGGGCCCGTGACAGGCCTCGCAGGCGATCCCGAGTTCGCCGACCCGGGTCGAGAAAGATCCGTCAGCGGCCGCCCCGGGACGCGGCTCTGTGTTGTGGCAGAAGACGCAGTTGTCGTTCCAGCGCGAGAGGTGGCGGAGGTAGTCCTCCTCGCTCCCGAGCTTGCCCTCGGGCTCGAGGAACGCACCGTTCAGGTGGATCCACCTGCCCTCTGCGACATGCCAGGCGAGCGGAAGACGCCAGACCTCGCCCGCCCCCTCCCGGTCGACCCGGGCCAGGTACTGCTGGTAGCGATGGGAGCCGACCGTCATCGCGATATCTGCGGCGAAGAGTTCCTCCGCGGGCTCGCCTAGGGCCGCGATCCGCACCCGCGGCTGTCCCTCGGCGCCCCGCTCCATCGTCGCGCGAAAGCCGAGGTAGTCGAGCTGCTCGCCGGCGAAGGGGGCGAGCAGCGCGTCCCCCTCGGCGACCTGGGTCATCGTCCGGTGGTAGCTCCGGTGCCAGCTCGCGTGCTGCTGGGGGTGACAGCGCGCGCAGGTGTCGGACTGGACCACCGCCGCACCACGACGCTCGACCGGGCCCCAGGCATCATCATCGGCGAGGGTCCAAAGCGCGACGCTCGTCGCCGCGACCGCGAAGACGAGAGCCGGACCGAAGAGCAGGATCGCGGCCGCACGGGGTCGCCCATCCATCATCATCACGCCGAGAGGAGACGGATCGCGACCTCGCGGTTGTAGAGCGAGAGGCGCGTGACCCGATCGCCCCGGGGGAAGGGCACTGGGAGCCCCGGCGTCAGCCGACGCTTGTCGAGGAGCGTCCCGTTCTGGCTCTGGAGGTCCGCGACCCAGAGGCGCCCGCGGTGGACATAGGCGCACGCGTGGTAGCGGCTGAGCCGTGACGAAGCGAGCACCACCTGACAGCTCTCGTGGCGGCCGAAGACCAGCGGTCCGTGGCGAAGATCAAAGCGCTGGCTCGGCTGACCGTCGATCGTGATCTCTGCGATCGGCAACGGCAGCGGATCAAAGAGCGGCTCGACCTCGCCCTCCGCGTAGAGGCCGTCTGCGATCGCCGCCTCCTTGAACTCATGGGCCATCTCGGCCCCTGAGTGGTAGCGCAGGCGAGGCTCCTTATCCATCGCCCGCGCCATGAAGGTGTCGAGGTGCGGCGTCGGGTAGATCTTCGCCTGCGGATCGTCGTGGAGCATCCCGGTGCAGAGACGCTTCGGGATCTCGAGGCAAGGCACAGGAGACTCGAGGTGCTGGCGCAGCAGGTCCGGGATCGTCCGCCCCTCGAAGGGTCGACGCCCGGAGAGGAGCTCAAAGATCATCACCGCGACGGCATAGCGATCGGTCGCCGGTCCGACATGCTTCGAGTCTCGGAACTGCTCCGGGCTCATGTAGTAGGGCGTGCCGAAGACCGAGCCGGTCGCGGTCGCGGTCTCCTGGCTCAACCACTTCGCGATCCCCAGATCGATGATCACGGGCTCCCAACCGCCGAGCGATCCGCGCAGGAGGACATTGTCGGGCTTCAGATCGCGGTGGACGATACCCACGCCGTGGAGCTCGTCCAGGCTCCGGGCGACGACGTCGAGGAAGCGATGCACCGCCCACCCGTCGCTCGGGCCGATCACTGCCGAGGGCGGCAGACCGTCGACGAATTCCATCGCCATCCAGGTCCTGCCGAGGTTGTCCACCCCCCACTCCTCGACCTTGATCACGCCAGAGAGGGAGACCCCAGCCATCAGCTCCGCCTCGCGACGGAAACGGATCGCCGGCTGGGTCCCGTCCTGAAGCTCGGCGCGGAGCCACTTCACCACCAGGAGACGGCGGCCCGCGATGTCGAGGCAGAGCTGGACATCCCCGACCGCCCCCTCACCCAACGGCCGTATCTTCCGGTAGGGGCAGGCGGGCACCCCCCTAGTGTACAACGCCCCCGGGACAAAGCGCCCCGCTCTGGACGCAACGATGTCGGCCCCCGTGTAGGTCCGACGAGCCGAGGCGGAAATGATGCGGGCCCGGCATCGGCCCGCATGAGGACCTCACTGCGAGGAGCGTCTTGAACGTCCGGGGTGCTCTCGCGCCGCCCTCTCATCGACCCGCTCGGCTCCGATAAGACGGCGCAGCCCCGGGACACAGCAGGTCGACAGGGCTCGCTCCGCGGCCGCCCTCTCAGCGCCACCGAAACCTGCGCTTCGAGCCTGTACAGCGGCGTTTGTCGAAGCCACGAGAGCCAACACGTGCAGGCCGGGAGCAGACAGGGCTCAGGCGGCTGCTAGGGCAGCTCGACCTGAATCCCAGTGTAGGACTCAGCCAAGATCGCCACCCGCTCGCGTCCGTAGGACACGATGACCAGCCCCGGCTCCGTCAGCTTGACCGGCGGCGTGCTCGAGCTGACGGAAACGCTCTCCTCAACGCCGCCCCCCTCGATCGTCACCTCGACATCGCCGCCCTTTCGGCGCAGCGTCATGAGGGTGGTCGGGTCGGGGTTGAAGGTGACGCCGAAGGGATAGGACTCGCGGATGCTCCGCTCGAGGGAGTCCATGCGATCCCCTGACCCGGGCCCGCGAAAGAGGTAGGTCTGGCCGAGGTTCTTGGTCTGCTCGCGCGCCCAGACGATCTCGCTGAGGGCCTCGCCGTAGCGCAGGATCCCAGTGCTGTAGTTCGCCAGCGCAGAGCGGCGGAGCGTCTTGACGTCCTTGCGGCTGAGCCCCTCGACCGGACTGACGGCGAGGATCGCAGCGGCGGCGACGTGCACCTCAGGCATGTCAGGGGAGGTCTCCTGGGCCCGCGCGAGCGCCTCCTTCGCGCCGGTGACATCGCCGACGTCGAGGCGCTCAAAGACCCGCATACTGTCCAGGATCGCGGAGACCTCGCTGTGCCCCCGGGTCTTCGCCGGAATGGCCTCGACGACCTTGCCGGCGAGCGCCATGTCGCCACGACCGGCGAAGGCCAGCGCGCGCAGCAGCTTGAGCGTCTGGTCCTCCGGCGCGAGCTCGCCCGCGCGGGCAAAAGCCTTGTCCGCCGCCTCGGCGTCGCCCTTGCTCAGCTGGGCGACCCCGTGCTGGGTGTAGAGCTGATCGAGGAACTGGACCATCTCCTTGCGCAGGGGCTCGGGGAGGGTCTGCGCGTGATCATCCCCGAGCAGCGGCTCGATCCGGGCGATCGCACCTTCCGAGTCCCGGCGCACCCAGAGTTCACGGCCGACCCGGAGCTGGAGCGAGTACCAGGGCTCGCCGCCGGAGCCGGGCGGGAACATGGCCATATAGCGATCGACCAGGGGAAGATCCCCGGCGGAGATCGCCCGCATCACAGCCTCGTCGCGGATCTTGGTGAAGTCCGCCTGCGCTTGCCGATCCTCGGGGCGGATCGTCGGCACGGCGTCTTCGATCGCCTTGGCCGCCTCGTCATGTCGATCGAGCGCGTGGAGTGTTCGGGCGATCGCGAATGCGGTCGACGGATCGGCGAGGAGCTGGAACGCTCGACGGTAGTCGGCCAGCGCGGCCTCATGCTTCCCCTTCGACTCGTAGAGCTGTCCGCGCTTCTTGAGCAGGACCGCCAAGTAGCGCTCACAGAGGTCGCACTTGCCGAAGCCAGCCTCGCCACCGAGGATCTGGATCGCCTCGTCCGTCCGCCCGATCGACGCCAGCACGCGAGCGAGGCCGTCTTGCGCCTCCTCGTCCGACTTGTCGAGCTCGAGGGCCTCGCGGTAGATGCCCTCCGCCTTGGTAGGGTCAGACTTCGCGGTGTTCTTCGCGAGCTCAACCTTCATCATCACCAGCTCCTCGCGCGCTAGACCGCGATCGAGCTCGTCCTTGTCCTTCTCCATAGACTCGAGATAGAGGCTCTCAGCCTTGGAGTACTCACCGCCGTCCTTGGCCTCGCGGGCCTTGTCAATATAGGTCGCGCAACCGGTGGCCCCGACGAGGCTGATGAGCGCGAGACCGCAGAGGCTCCGCCGTGCCGCCAGGGTGAGTCGGCGGGCAAGGTCCTGGATCTGTGAGGGGCTCTTCGTGCGCAGCTTCGACATTGGGCGGCGTGAATGTAGCAGTATGTGGGGTCTACCTGAACCTTGTAGCAATTGAGCGCGAACAACGCGGTTATCGCAGAGTCCCTCCAGCGCCCTCTTGCTGGGTATCCAGCGCCGTGTTAAGGGCCGAACATGCCGTCCTTTCGCCCGCAGGCTCGTGAACTCATCGTCGGTCGGCGACTCGCGGCCCTGCTCGGGCTCTCCGCCTGCGGAGCCCCCGCAGCGGTTCAGGAGAAGACCCCAGTCCCTACCCAGAAGGACGAGGCCGCCCAGCAAGCCGAGCTCGACGACGCTCAGCCCGAGGCGCCGCGACCGAAGCTCCGACCGGAGCTTCGTCCGGCCGGCGGAGGCCCAGTCGCGGACCTCGTCGCCGAAGAGTTCAAGGCTGCGGAGGCCGATCAGCGCAAGCTCATCGTCTATGTCGGCGCCCCCTGGTGCGAGCCCTGCGTCGCCTTCCACGAGGCTCTCCTCGCAGGAGAGCTCGACGCTGAGCTGCCAGCGACCCGCTTTCTCGAGTTCAACATGGATCGAGATCAGGAGCGCCTAGCCCTCGCCGGCTACATCTCGCGGCTGATCCCCCTCTTTGTCCTGCCCCAACAGGACGGCCGCGCCGGAAGCCAGCGCATGGAGGGCGGGATCAAGGGCCCAGGAGCCGTCGCCAACCTCAGCGGCAGGCTCCGCCCGCTCCTCGCGGACTAGCACCCAAGGGACCCACGTCGACCTCGGATTACGACGGAAGGGCGGTCCCTGAGGGGAGGATTCGGCCGGGAAGCATCCCCGCGCCACCTCTCACATGTCTCTTTATGCAGCTTCCCGTATTCGTGCGAGCCCGCCAGACCCCCCCAGCCAATCGCCCCGCGAGTGCGCACGGGACTTTCAGCGAAGCATCCTAGGAGCCAGCCGCTCCGCGCTCCGTATCCGGCCGGGCGCCGATCACCTCGAGGATGAGGAAGACCAGGCCGATCCACAGGACGTTCGCCAGGAAGAGGTGAACGATCTGCATCCAGCCCGGCGCTGAGAGGAGGATATTGGCTACCCCGGCGGTCACCTGGGCGATCACCGAGATCGCGACGACCCGCGCCCAGCGGAGCGTCCCCGGCTGACGGCGTCGATCGGCGACCGCCTGGGTGACGACCAACGTGAGCAGACCGATCCCGACGGCGAGGATCGGGTGCATGATCCGCAAGCGCTGGAGGAAGTGCGCTGTCGACGACTGATCGGCGCTCAGGGCCTCGAGCAGCGCTCCCGAGCTGTCGACTGGATAGAGGGTGTCACCGAGGGCCGTCACCGCGCCGGTGACCCCGACGAGGAGGAGTCCGACGAGCGCCCCGAAGAGGAGCCAGCCGAGACGCCCCATCTTTCGCAGCTCCACGCGCGGTCTGGCGCCTGCCCAACAGGTCAGGGCGACCCCCCCCGTGAGCAGCGAGGTGTTGATCAGGTGGATCGCCATCCACACCGCACGGTCGATCGAGTCGTTCTCGGCGACCAGGCCGAGGAGAACCAGCCGCGCCCCGACCAGCGCCTCGGAGATCGTGAAGACCAGCGCGAGCACAGCCCCGCGCCGGGCCCAATGGCGCCGCGGGAAGATCCGAAAGGCCGCGATCACCAGGGCGAGGATCACGATCCCGTAGATCCCTGAGCTTGCACGGTGGGAGAACTCGATCACCGTGGCCACGGTCGGTGTCCGCGGGATGACCTCGCCGTGACAGGACGGCCAATGCTGTCCGCAGCCGGCGCCCGATCCAGTGATCCTCACCCAGGCGCCGAAGAGCACGACGACGATCGTGTAGACGAGGCTCGTCCAGGCGAGCATGGGGAAGAATCGTGAGACGCGGGAGCTGGCGGGCACAGGGACCTCGACGACCGCGTCGTAGCTCGCGATCGCTAGGGCACTGATACGACCTTTCGCCGAAGACGGCCACCTGCGACCGGAGGTCGACCTCACGGCGAACCCGACGATGTCAGCCGGCGTCGGCGGAGTAGACCGCCTGGACGGCCAAGCGTCGGTTCAGCTCACGCCCCACCTCGAGGTGCTCAGTCAGCTCCGGATCACCGTCCAGAAGACGCTGAGCGGCGGTCCTCGCGGCGACGAGGAGGTGCAGGCCCTCCCCTGCGAAGCCGTAGTAGCGCAGGCGCGGAACCCCCGCCTGCCGAGTCCCGAAAATCTCGCCGGGCCCGCGGAGCTCCAGATCCCGCTCGGCGACCTGAAAACCATCGCAGGTGTCGACCATCACCTTGAGCCGCTCCGCAGACTCGGAGTTGCGAGAGGCCGCCGTGTGAAGAACACACCACGAGGCCTCCTGGCCGCGGCCGACCCGTCCGCGGAGCTGATGGAGCTGCGCCAGGCCGAAGCGCTCGGCGTGCTCGATCAGGATCACCCTCGCCCCGGGAATATCGACGCCAACCTCGATCACCGTGGTCGCCACCAGGATCCGCACCTCGCCAGCGCGGAAGCGATCCATCACCGCCTCCTTGTCGCGGCTGATCATCCGTCCGTGGATCACCGCGACCTCGACCTCTGGGACCATCTCGCGCAGCGCCGCCGCGGTCTCCTCGACGTGGGTCACGTCGATCGCCTCGGAGGCCTCCACGAGCGGGCAGACGACGAAGCCCTGGAGCCCCGCGGCGATCCGCTTGGTGAGGTTGAGGCGCGCCCGATCGAGGCCGCTCTTGCCGGAGTGGAGCACGGTCTCCGGCGCGATCCGACCGGGCGGCATCTCGTCGAGGAGTGAGACGTCGAGCTCGCCATAGGCCGTCAGCGCGAGCGAGCGAGGGATCGGCGTCGCGGTCATCACCAAGAGGTGCGGCGCGAGGCCCTTGTCGCGGAGGAGTGCCCGCTGCTCGACGCCGAAGCGGTGCTGCTCGTCGATGACGACGATCCCGAGCTGACGGAAGATGACATCCTCGACGATCAGCGCATGGGTGCCGACGACCAGATCGAGCTCGCCGGCGGCGAGGAGCGCGAGGGTGGTCGCCCGGCTCGCCCGGCGGGTCGCCCCGGTCAGCAGCGCGATGCGAACACCCGCGGCCTTGCACCACGCAGAGAGCGTCCGCAGGTGCTGCTCGGCGAGAATCTCGGTCGGTGCCATGATCGCCGCCTGGCCGCCCGCGGCGATAATCCCCAGGCAAGCCGCGAACGCGACGACCGTCTTGCCGGCGCCGACGTCCCCCTGGAGGAGCCGGAGCATCGGCCTCCCCGAGGTCATGTCCTGCTCGATCTCGGAGATCGATCGCCACTGCGCGCCGGTCGGCTCAAAGGGAATGCAGGCCCGGAGACGTTCGCGATCGCCGACCGCCTCGGGGAGCGGGGCGATCGACACCGGCGAGCCGCACCACTCCTGACGTCGACGTAGGAGCGCGAGCTGGAGGAAGAAGAACTCGTCAAACGCGAGCCGACGATGGGCCGCCGAGCTCCCCCCTTGCAGCGCCCGCACCTCCTCGTCGGTCGCGGCCTCCGGCGGTCGGTGAAGCCGCTCCAACGCCTCCAACTGCCCGGGCAAGCCGTGCTCACGGGCGAGTTCTTCGGGGAGAGCGTCGACAAAACCATCTTCGCGGAGGCGGGCGAGCGCTCCTCGGCAATAGCGAGCGAGGCTCCCCTGACCTATCCCCTCGACGTCGGGATAGCGGACCGCGATCGACGGCCCGGGATCGTCGGGGTCACGGGCCTCCGGGTGGACCATCGAGCACTCGCCGCGAAACCACTTGATCGCGCCGATGAGACAGATCTGCTTGCCGGTCTCGATCCGCTGCGGCAGGCCGCCGACCCGGTGAAACCACCGCGCCTTGAGAGTGAGCGGCGGGCCCTCCTCACGCTCCTGCTCGACCTCCAAGGTCGCCAGAAAGCGGCCGCGAAAGTACCCCTGACGGAACGATCGGATCGTCGCCTCGACGACCGCAAACTCGCCGTCGACGACCTCGTCGAGGCGTCGCTTGGTCCGGCGATCCTCGTAGCGCTTGGGCAGGAGGAAGGCCAGATCCTCGATCGACTCGATCCCCCTGGCGACCAGCTTCTCGGCGGTCTTCCCCCCGATCCCGGGGAGGCTCGTCAGGCGCTTGGCGGCGGCGGCCAGGCGATCCGCGACTGACTTCTCGGGGCCTGCGACGAGGAGCTCGTCGGCCGGCGACATTGCTACCGCCTGCTCTCCGGTGGCGGCTCTCTTCTTCGTCGTCGTCTTCTTCGCCGCCGTCTTCTTCGTCGTGGTCTTCTTCGCCGCCGTCTTCTTCGCCGCCGTCTTCTTCGTCGTCGTCTTCTTCGCCGCCGTCTTCTTCTTCGCCGTCTTCTTCGCCGCCGTCTTCGCCGCCGTCGTCTTCGCCGCCGTCTTCTTCGCCGCCGTCTTCTTCGCCGCCGTCTTCTTCGCCGCCGTCTTCTTCGCCCCCGTCTTCTTTGCCGTCTTCGTCGTCTCCACCGCCTGGCCCGTAGGCGTCTCCCGGACGGCCGTCACGACCCGCCCGGAAGGAATGGCTCGACCCCTCGACGCTCGCCCCCGCGCCTCGCGGGCGCCAGGACGCGCCGGTCCGAGGTCGCGGTTCACGGCCCGTCGCTCCGGCGCTCGCGGAGCGCTCGCGCGGACCGCAGCGACGATCCTCAAGCCGTGGGCGACGACCCGCGAACGATCATGTTGGCCGCGCTCCTCGAAGCGATCGAGGCCGCCGCGGAAGTGCCGAAGCTGCTCGTCCCAGGGAGCACCCACGCTCCCCCCCGCGAGGATCGAGTCGGCGACCTCACGCAGCTTGCCGCCGAGGCCCTCCGCCATCACCTCCGCGAAGCCGTCGACCGCCGCGCAACGCAGCAGCTCATGGAGGCCCCGGAGGTTCTCCACAGGTCCCCCAGCGGTGGGGCTCGATGGTCTCGACTCGATGCTCACGGTGCCCGATCCCTGGGCGTGGAGGTGATCGCATCACCTCGTCAACGAGCGAGGGGCGAGCCGTCGACCGACTCACCCCAGCAGCTCGCGCACCCTGCCCCTTTAGGCAGGCGCGTTGAACGAGAAGCGAAGCTCGTGCTCGCAGAGGTAGTAGAGGGTCGACTCAGCGATCCGATGGTTGTCGACCCGCTCACCGTTGAACTCGACACCGTTGGTGCTGCCGAGATCCTTGATGAAGTAGTCGGCCCCGCGACGGACGATCGCACAGTGACGCCTTGAGATGTTGGCGTCGCGGATCGGCAGGTCAGAGTACTTCGCCCCGCGACCGATCACGAACTCGTCCTTGTCGACCACGTACCACTGGTTCTCAAAGCAGAGGTAGAGCGGCCGGACCTGCGGTTGCGCCCGCGACGACGGCGGCGGCAGTCGCGGAGAGCTCGACGTCGGCCGTGGCAGTGAGGGCTTGCTCCCCGAGGACCCAGGCGCCGGAGCCGAGGTCGGACGCGGCAAACCACGCGGCAGGGGCCGCTGAGCGGTTGATGAGCTCGGAGGCGGAGCCGGCCTCGGCGTCTGACCTCGTGAGGACGGCGATGGCGGCGGTGGCGGCGAATCCTCGGAGGAGCTCTTCTTCTTCCCCGCCTTGAAGAGCTGGAGAAGAGCGGCCTGAAGGATGTCGTCTGGGGAGATCTTCCGGCGTTTCGCCAGCGCCTCCACGCGCTTCCAGAGGTCATCTCGGCATTCGAACTGGCGCAGCGTCTTGCTCATGCACTCCCCCGGGACGGCCACACGACGATGGACTCGTCTCTTGCGGCAGGTCCCCCGCATCGTAGGTTCGCCAGCAAAAAGGATCAACGGGGCCGGGCGAGACCGCGAGACAACCGGTCGCCATGGTTGTGTCGATCTGAGGGTATCCTGCCGCAGATGCTATGGCCCAGGGCAGCCCGATGGCGCCCGCCGAGCCGCCGCACGACGTGCGCGGTGACAGCGCTTGTGGGGCTCCTCGCTGGGCCTGGGACAGCTATGGCTTTTCCCGGGGATGCAACACGCCTGAGCGGTCCCGAGGCCCAGGGCGCCGCGACACGCGCTCTTACCGCGATCCACCACAACCCGGCGATGCTCGCGGCGATCCAGGGTCTTCGCCTCCAAGCGTCGACCGACGCCGTCTTCGATCACCGCATGATCCGCCGCGAAGGGGTCGATGAATTTGGTGCGCCGACAGGCGCGCTCGGCGATCGGACGACCCTCCTCAACCCCGGCCTCGGCTATTTCGTCGGCGGAGGCGTCTACCTCGACCCCTTCGCTGTCGCCTTCGCTGTCTACGATCTCAGCTCGAGCTACCAGCTCGGCTCCGATCCGCTCCTCCGCTACCACTTGGCGCCCGAGCCCGATCGCCCTGCAGCCCTCTGCACCAGCGAGGACAGCGAGATCTGTCGGCTCAACGGCGGCGCAGCGACGGTCCGCACCGACGTCTCGCTCGCGATCGCCTGGAACCTGCTCGGTCGCCTCAAGGTGGGGATCGGCTTCCACATCCCGCGGCTCCGCTCGCGCTTCGCCTACGACAACTCGACCGTCGTCAGCGGCAACCGGATCGAAGAGTCGGTGATCCGCTGCAACCGGGTCGAGAACCCGACCTGCGACGAGCGCCTCGGCTTTCGCGGGCGGACGCTCTGGCTCCCGGACTCCGGCACCCGCAAGTCGGGCTTCGACATCGCCCTCACCTTCGGCGCCGCAGTCGATCTCAGCGATCGGATCACCCTCGGCCTGCGCTGGCGCACCCGCCCGCTCCTCAACGGCGGCGAGGTCACCCTCAGCGGTGATGCGGTCGTCTGCCGACCGGAGGAGGTCGACATCGCCTCCGGAGACGTCCTCCCCTGCTCCTCAGCGACGCCGATCGACGCGACCCTCACCCAGCGCATGCCGCAAGAGGTCGCCGCCGGCGCGTCCTTTGTCATCGGACCGAGCCGCCTGCTCCACCTCGACGCCAACCTCTACTGGATCGATCTCTGCGCAGACTCGCTACTCGGCGACAAGGGCGTGCGCTCCTGCACCGACCCCGGCTCCCAACGCCTGAGCCTGGTCGGCCTCGACCGCAACAGCGTGCTCCTGCCGGAGTCGACCCGCTACCGCGGCCTCCAGGATCGCTTCGGGCTCGATCTCTACGCGACCTACCGGGTTCGCTCGACCATCGCCGTGGTCGGTGGCGTCCACTCGAGCACCCCCGCGGTCCGACCCAAGGCGTCGAGCGCCAGCCTCCACGACGCATGGCGCGTCGGCCTCACGCTCGGAACGACCCTTCGGATCCGCCAAAGCGACCTCCAGCTGATCCCCGGCTACGGCGTTGACGCATATCTGCCGACGCGGGTCACCGGCAGCGACGCCGCTTTTGATCCGACCGCCGGCCTGAGCTTTGACGAGAAGGCTGGGGACATCAACAGCAGCGAGGCCGCGCAGATCCTCGAAGGGCGGGGGCGACCGAGCAACGCCGGACTCTACACCGGCTTCGCCCACACCTTCACATTCGCCCTCCGCTGGTCAGAGCGGACCCTCGGCGTCGACTGACGCCCGCACGGGCACTGTCGCTCCGCCTGGCAAGCCCCGTCGGCGCCGCGTAGACTACCCGCGTGCGACTTCGGCCGTATCTCCTCGCCGCCCTCATCCTCGGTGCTGCGGCCGTCCCCGGCTGCGCCAATTCCAAGAAGAAGACCAACGAGCCTGCGCACCCCCAGGTGGAGGTCCCCGCGAAGATCGCCGACCTCGACGAGTTCGCGATCCACACCAACCACTTCGCCCTCTTAAGCCTCGATCATCCGCAACGCGAGGCGATCCGCGGTCGCCTCGTCGACTACCTCATCAGCTACCTCGACCGCTCGATCAAGGCGGAGCGCTACGAAGAGGCGACGACAGCGCTCAACTTCATCATCGATCTCTACGCCCCGCGCGAGCTGCGGAGCACCCCCCACCGGCCCAACCGGAAGATCGCCGTCGCCGCCCACCAGATCTACTTGGCGGCCGGCCGCCGCGGCAACGAGTCGCCGGCGATGCTCGCCCTCGCCGTCGAGCAACACTTCGGCGTCGACTCGATCCGCAAGCGGGCTGTCGGTCAGTGGCGTGATCTCGAGGACTGGATCCTCCGCAACGGCGTCTTCTCCGACGAAGCGATCCTCCGGCACGAGGAGCTCGAAGAGACCCTCGAAGAGACCGCCTCCGTCTTCCCCTCCCCCTTCGTCGTCCAGCGCCTCAACGACCTCTACCTCGCCCGCTATCAGGCCGCCCTCGCGGCGATCGATCGCGGCTCCGAGATGGGGGTCGCAGCGAGGCAACGGGCAGAGGTCACCGGCTACCTCTTGATCCGCCTCCACCTCCGCGCCGACGACTTCGACGGGACGCTCGCCGCGCTCGGCGAGATCACCCCGGACATCGCCACCAAAAAGATGATGGAGTTCATCGAGGAGGCGAAGAAGAGCGAGCGGAGCGCCAACGCGCTCCTCACCCTCGCCACCCAGTTCATCCCAGAGAGCCCCGACGAGCTCTCGCGGATCCCCCCCTCCTTCTTCGTCCAGGGCTGGGGGATCGTCAACAACCTCGCCCGGCGGGCCCTCGAGAAGTTCCCGGACGATCCTTTCGCCCACCTCATCCTCGCCCGGGCGCTCCGGCAGGACGGTCTCGTAGACGCGTCGATCCACCACTTCGAGGCCGCGCTCGCGCTCAAGGAGGACATCCGAGACGCCTGGGAGGAGCTGGCGATCCTCAACCAGATCAGCCTCGAGCGCCTCGCCGAGCGCGACCCGCCGGCGGCAGAGCGACGCCTCGCCGAGCTCGAGAAGCGACACAAGCGGGCCGTCGAGCTCTGGCCCGACAGGCCCCTCCGGCCAGGTCTGCCAGAGGCCTACGTCGTCGTCGCCCACGGTCTCTACAACGGCGGCAAGATCAAGGACGCGAAGGAACTCCTCGATCGCAGCCTGACGATCGAGCCGGTCCCGGAGGCGCTCTACCTCGCCGGCACCATCGAGCTCAAGAAGGGCAAGCTAGGCGCAGCCGCCGAGCGCTTCACGGCGATGAGCGAGCTCCCCTTTGACAACCAGCTCACTCGCCTCCGCTGGGAGACCAAGGCCCACGGGCTCCTCGGCGAGATCGCCAGCCGCTCCGGCAAGACCGCGACCGCGGAGGAGCATCGCCGCCTGGCCCTTCGTCAGCTCAACTCGCTGATCGCCTTCCCGAGCCTCGACGAGCACGAGCGCAGCGCCTATCTCGTCGAGCGCGGGAAGATCCTCTTCGCCGTCGGAGACGTCGAGCTGGCGATGGACGACTTCCGCGAGGCCCGGATCACCACCCCCGATCGCGTCGACTCCTACACCGAGCCGATGCTCTTCGTCGTCAGCCGCGGCTACTACGACGAGGCCCTCGAGATCTATCACCAGGTCCTCACCCGAGACGAGATCCGCGAGACCCTCAAGCTCTACTTCAGCCTCTGGCTGAGCGACCTCGCACAACGCCAGGGACGCGACGCAGACCGGGAGACGACCGCCTTTCTCAGGGCCTACGCGGCCGATCCCTGGCCACGCCGGCTCGCCCTCCACGCCCGCGGTGAGCTCAGCTTCGATGAGCTCATCAAGGGCGCCCAGGACCAGGGCGAGCGCGCCGAGGCCTACTTCTATGAGGCGCTCAGACAGTGGCGCAGCGGCGACCCGTCGAGCGGCAAGAAGCTGATGAAGAAGGTGCTCAACACCGAGATGATGAGCTTCTTCGAGTACGACATGGCGCTCCACTACCTCGCCCTCGGCGAGCTGCCGATGCCCAGCAAGCGCTGAGCAGCTCGGCCTGCCAACACGGTCCAGGCCAAGTCCAGGCCCGTCCAAGCGCCGAGTTAGGGCAAAAAAAACGCCCCTGCGATGCAGGGGCGATAGGCCTGGGCCGGATTTGAACCGGCGAATGGAGCTTTTGCAGAGCTCTGCCTTACCACTTGGCGACCAGGCCGCTTGGGGGACAGCTAGGTATCACAAATTGAAACGACCGGGCAAGAGAAAGTCCCGGTCGTCTCGTCGCTCCGCTCGCAACCCCCTGCGACCGGCTTGTGGGGCCTTCTCGGCCCCAATGCTCCGGCCTAGAGGCCGTCCAGAGGATCGTCAGTCTTGGTGACCGTGATCGCCGGCTTCTTCTTGGTCTCCTCCTTGGAGGCCTTCGGCCGTCGGGTCTTGTTCTTGCTCTGCTTGGCCTTGTTGTCGTCGAGGCGCTGCTCGAGCGCGGCCTTCTCGGCGAGAAGACGCTGACGCTCGGTCTCATCCTGGACCTGACCGAGCTTGGCGTCGAGGGCCGCCCGCTCCTTCTCGAGACGCTCCTGTTCGGTCTTCAGCTCGTTGAGCTCCGCCATCAGGGTCTCGAGCGCCTTACGGTTGTCCTCGTCCCGCTTCGCGGCCTTGGCCCGCTCCGCCTCTGCGGCGATGTCCCGATTCTCGATCGTCGTCCACGCGTAGTAGCCGCCGACGACGAGACCGATCCCGAGAACGATCGGCGTGATCGTCAGCCAAAGCGGACGCGCCTTCTTCTCCGTCATCAGAATCTGCGCGTCGAGACGCATCTGCTCCTCGCGGAGGCGTGCCTCCTGCTCCGCCCGCGTCTTGAGCTCGGTCTCCTGGAGCCGCAGCCGCTCTTCACGCTCGCGGGCCTCCTTCTCTGCCTGCGCCTTCGCGAGGCGTGCGGCCTCTTCGGCGGCGACACGCTCAGCCTCCTCACGGGCCTTGCGCTCGATCTCCTCGCGGGCCCTCCGTTCAGCCTCGGCCTTGGCATTCGCCTTCGCCTGCTCCTGGGCGACACGCTCGGCCTCCAGGTTCTTGAGTTCGGCGAGGGCGATCAGTGCAGAATTCTCATCGGACATAGTAAAGCTTCCTCTCGGGGTCTCGTCGACACGGATTTCGGCGTCGCTGCAGGACCCACGCCATCAACGTTCGACTCTCGGGTATCGATCTATCGACGCTAACGATCTCACCTAAGGCGCCGGGTCTCAAGTCACTTGCACATTTCCCAGGGGCCCGCTCGTCCCGCGCATCACTGCGCACAACGCGAGAAGGGCGCCCTACAGGACGCCCCTCCTTCGCGAGTTCGTGGTCGATTCTAGAATCGGACCGAGATCTGCGCGCCCTGTTGCTTGGCCTGGAACTTCTTGAACTTGGCCTTCTTCATCTCGCCAGCAACGCAGTTGCCGAGCGGAGAACCGTCGGCGGTCGCGGACAGGACCTTGCCGCTCGATCCCTCGATCGAGAGCTTGACAACGACCTTCTCGCCGCCCTTCGACTTGCTCTTGCACTTGCTCTGCGCGGCCGACTTGGCGCTGGCGTAGCCGGACTTGATGTCCGCCGCGGTGAGCTTCTTCGGCAGACTGGAGTCCGGGGGAGCGGACGATCCACCACCGCCACCACCGCCGCCGCCGCCGCCCGACTTCTTGCACTTCGAGGGATCGAGGAGACAGTCGACGGACACGTCCTCTTCCTTCTTCTCGACCTTCTTCGGGGTGTCTGCCGGCTTGGCGTCCGAAGAACCGGCGTCCGCGGGCTTGTCGCTGGTACCGCCCGACCTCTTCTTCTTTCTGGACGACTTCTTCTTGGTCGAGCCAGCGGCCGCGGCGTCATTGCCACCGGTCTCATCCTCGTCCTCGTCCTCATACTCGTCGTCGTCGTCGTCGCCCTTCTTCTTCTTTTTCTTGGACGAGCTGTCGTCATCATCGGCGGCCGCACCGGGCACAACCTTGATGATCTCCGTGGTCTTGCCCTCCGGCGGAGGCCGAGTGGCGAGGTATCCGGTGATACCGATAAGACCGAGCGCGAGGACCCCGATAAGGGCGTAGAGCGGCCCATTCGAGGACTTCACGGGCTCCGGAGCGATGACCGCAACGTCCTTCTCAGGGCTGTCGATGCTCAGCGGTGCAGCCGCGAGGCCGCCGAATCCGCCGCCGAAGCTGGGGATCGAGGAATCGCCGAAACTCTCCGCTCCCGGCGCACCGCCAGCATCACCGCCGCCGCCGCCGTCGGAGTCACCAAACATCGCGCTCATCGCCCGAATGTCGATGAGTCCCGAGCCCTCCCCCTGAGCGGTCGTCTGGGAAGCGGGGGCGCTCGAGGCCGGCGCCACGGAGAAGGAGGGCCCGCTCGGCGCAGCGCTCTCGACCGGAGCCGCCTGCTGCTTCGGGGCGCCGCCAAGGGCGACCGCCGACAGACTGTCGAGCGAGAAGAGAACCGAGTTCTCGTTGCGAGCGCCGGTCAGATCGTCAACGCGAGGGGAGTGGCCATCATCAAATTCCGGCTCCGGCTCCGGCTCCGGCTCATCGAAGCCAGAACCACCGTAGTCATCGTCGCCGCCGCCCGCGAATGGATCGGCAGCGGCCGGAGCTGCTGCCGCTGCTGCCGCTGCTGCCGCTGCTGCCGCTGCTGCTGCCCCGCCGTCGTCGTCGTCGGCCGGAGCCGAGGACGCCGCGAGATCGGAGAACGACGCCACCTCGCCCAGAGGCAGCCAGTCGTCGAAGCCCTCCTGCCAGATCGATGTGTCACCATCGATCTCGCCAGCGGCGAAGCGATCACGGACCTCCTGCTCCGCGATGGGCCCGACGGTGTCACCGTCGATCGCCAGGTGCCAACCGGGATCAGCTCCGGCGTCCTGATCATGGCCATGGTCGTGATCCGACTCAGCGGGTGCAGCCGCCTCCTCAGCGCCGCCACTCTCCGCCTTGTCGCGGACGATGATGACGTTGCTGCACTTCTTGCAGCGGATCTTGAAAGTCTTGCCGCGGACCTTGTCATCCGCGATCGAGTATTTGGCTCCGCACTTATCGCATTCGATCTTCATGAGCATGCTTCCTGGGAGTCGCTCTCCACGGTGCCCACCACGTCCGCGGGGCCGTCAGTATAGGGAAAGCGGGAAGTGGGTACAACAACCCACGACGCCACGTGGAGGGAGGTTTCTCGCCGACTTCGCGCCCCTCCTCAACTGGGAGCGCGAGGCCGCTAGCTTGGCCCCTAGAGGCCGGGTGCCCGCCTTCTGGTGCTTTCGCGCACCTCCCGCATCCGCTGACGGTGAGCGTTAATCTCATTCGACTTCGACAGCCAGCAGATGGGCAAGCGAGCGCTACGACCGAACCATCTCTGCCGCAGCGGGGTTTCTGAACGCCTCGCCGATGAAAACGGTCTGGTCTCGGCCGGGGCCGACCGAGACCAACGCGATCGGCACTCCGGTGAACTCAGAGATCATATCTAAGTACGAACGAGCGGCGGCAGGGAGATCCTCCAGCTCGCGGGCCTCACTGATCCGCTCCGCCAGCTCAGGCCCTCCCCACCCCGGGAGAAACTCGAGCTCGGGGCGCGCGGCCTCGAACTCGTCATGACCGGGAACGACACCGTCTGCATAAGCCCGACAGATCGCGACCTTCGGCATCTTCGCGAGGACGTCGAGCTTGGTCACGCAGAGGCCGGTCAAGCCGTTGCGGCGAGCCGCGTAGCGTAGCGCCGGGAGATCAAGCCAGCCGCAGTCGCGCGGCCGCCCAGTCGTCGCCCCAAATTCATCACCAGCGCGGCGCAGCACGTCGCCGAGTTCCCCGTCGAGCCGTGTCGGGAAGGGCCCCGCCCCGACCCGAGTGGTGTAGGCCTTGGTGATCCCCCAGACGCCGTTGATCGCGGTCGGGCCGATCCCCAACCCCGCACAGGCACCACCGGCGAGGGTCGTCGACGAGGTCACATAGGGATAGGTCCCGTGATCGAGATCGAGGAGAGCCCCCTGAGCGCCCTCGATGAGCACACGCTTGCCGCCGCGGATCGACTCATCGACCAGATCCCCGGTGTCACAGAGGAAGGGCTTCAGCCAGACGACCCAGCCGACGGCCCGAGCGATCTCAGCCTCGACGTCGAGGCGATCCTCCGCCCCGAGGCGCTCGAGCTCGGCGTTGACGGCGACCGCGTTGGCGTTGAGGCGCTCGCGGAGGCGGGTCGGGTTGAGCAGATCCCGGACGCGGATCCCCCGACGTGCGGCCTTCGCCTCGTAGGCAGGGCCGATCCCCCGCCGCGTCGTTCCGATCCGGGTGCCTCCGACATGATCCTCGCGGCTGCCGTCGAGCCAGCGATGAAAGGGGAAGATCACATGGGCGTCGAGCGAGACCCGCAGCTCGTCGCCGAGCAGCATCCCGGTTTTCTGCAGCGCGGTGATCTCCTGGCGGAAGACCTCGGGATCGATCACCATCCCAGCCCCGAGAACGCAGAGCGTGCCCGGGTAGGCACAGCCAGACGGCACCAGGTGCGTGACAATCTTCCGGCCGTTAACGACCAAGGTGTGACCGGCGTTGTTCCCACCGGCATAGCGGGCGACAAGATCGGCCTGGCTGGCCAACGCATCGACGACCTTGCCCTTGCCTTCATCGCCCCACTGGGCACCCACGACAACCAATGTGCTCATGGCTAGCTCTTCCCTTCTTGTTCGGCCAGGTTCTCCCAGCCGGACTCCGAACGCCGCCATCGCAGCAAACGCGGCGATGATGCGGTCTCCGAGATCGTGATGATATCCGCGGCTCCAACCCGATCTGCGACCGTCTCCGCGGCCGCTCGATCGAGATGTGGCTCGACCCACGCGCGTCGGCCCTGGGCCCTCGCCCGGGCGGCCTCACGCTCCGCCAACCCGCGGACCGCAGGAGAGGAGCCCGGCGCGACCGCGACGACAAGCGCTGCGGCGAGGTGCGGCTCTGGGCCGCTGCGCTCGACCAGGCGCTCAACGTCATCGAGCCCGATCACCAAGCCCGTCGCCGGCGCATCGGCCCCGTAGCGGCTGAGCAGGCCATCGTAGCGCCCTCCGCGGATGATCGGCCGCGGCGACCTTGGTGCCCAGACCCGGAGCCGCAGACCTGAGTAGTAGTCGTGACCCCGGACCTCGCCGAGGTCGATCGACAGGCTGTCGAGAATCCCAGGATCGACGGCGTGGACACACTCGATCACCGCCGCGAGCTCGTCGAGCGAGCGCTGCGACTCGGCGCCGAGCAGACCGCGGGCGCGCTCGACGACCGAGAGGGTCCCGTGGAGACAGGCGAGCGATCGGACCATCGCACGCCCGGCCAGCGAGACCCCCGCTCCGGCGAGCAGCTCTTCGATCCCCGAGAGGTCCTTGCGAGCGAGGCGGGTGACCAGCGCTCCCCGAAGTGCGCCCTCAAGCTCGAGCTCGTCGAGCACCGAACGTGCGACCCCAACATGGGCGAGATCGATCACCGCGCCGGCGATACCGACGGCTCGAAGCGCTGCGTGCCCGAGCGCGACGAGCTCCGCATCGGCGGCCGCAGAGCCATCGCCGATGAGCTCGACGCCTACCTGATGCTCCTCAGCAGCCTCGTCGACCGACTCCGGGGTGCGGATCACGTCGGCCGCGTAGGCCAGGCGCACGACCTCACCGGCCTCGAGCCGGCCGCCGAGGCGTTGGCCGACCAAACGGGCGATCTGCGGGGTCACATCGCTGCGCAGGGCGACGATGTCGTCCGAGCCCGGCGCCATGAAGCGAAGGCAGCGCTGACGCTCGGCCTCGGTGAGCCCGCGGCCGAACACCTCAAAGTACTCGACCGCCGGAGTGGCGACCGGCGCATAGCCCCAGGCCTCAAAGACCCCGAGGAGGCGCTCCTGGAGCAGCCGCCGTCGGCGGAGCAGCGCCGGGAGCAGATCGCGTGCGCCCGGGGGGAGCGGCGCGAAGATCGGCCGGCGGTTCATTCGCCTGATCCGCGGACCGATCCACGGAGGTCGCGGAAGACCAAGCCGGTGGGGATCTTAGGGAAGAAGAAGGTGCTCTTCTGGGGCATGACCTCACCGCTGTCGCAGACAGCAACGACATCGGCGACCGGCGTCGCGTTGGTGAAGCAGACGAGCTGGACGTCGCCGGGCTCGTCGCTCTGCGCGACCTCAAGCGCCTTCTCCGTCGACTTGTAGTAGCGGAGGTTCCGCTTGGAGGCCTGCGCCTCGCGGGTGATTCCTAGTCCACGATCGAGCACCAGCTCGTGGAGCAGCGCCAGGTCGAGACGCTGCAGCGCCTCAGGGAGGTCTCCGAGGCCGACCGTCGCGGGGTCGAAGCCTGGCTTTAGAGTCAGGATGTCCATATGACCCGATCCCGGGATCGACAGGCCGAACGCGGCGCGCTCTCGACCGGCCTCCTGAAGGCGGGCTCGAAGGGCGAGCGCGTCGGCTGGGAGGGGCTCGCGGACGACGTCGAAGTTCCCGGCGAGATCGGCGAGCGCCGCCTGAAGATCGAAGCCCTCGACGGAGTGGACGAGCCGATGGGTCGGCAGGACCACGAGCCCAGGGTCGTCCAGGTTCGAGAGGTAGATCATTCCGAAGCGCGCCTCCTCACCCAGACCGCCGGCCTCGAGCTCGTCGCGGAAGCTGCACATGGTCTCGTAGCGGTGATGCCCGTCAGCGATGTAGATTGAACGATCGCCGAGCAGCTCGACCACCGCGTCGATGGCCTTCGGGTCGGCGACCCGGAAGAGACGATGGCCGACCCCCTCGAGCTCCGCGTCGAGCACGGGCTCCCCGAGCGAGCCGTTGACCGCCTCCTCCCAGCGACGCTCAGGATCCGAGAAGAGGCCGAACACGAGCTCTAGATGGGCCTGACAGGCGCGCATCAGCTTCAGCCGATCCTCTTTTGGACCGGAGAGGGTGCGCTCGTGCGGGAGCACCGGGCCTGCGCCGAAGCGGGTCAGCTCGATCAACGCGACGAACCCCTTGCGCGTGTAGCGTTGCCCCTCGGACTCGAAGCTCTGGTGATAGACGTAGATCCCAGGCTCGGCGTCGCGGAGGAGCGCTCCGGACTCCTGCAGCGCGGCGAACCGTGCGGCCCCGTTGGCGTATTTCGCGTCGCCCTCCCCCTCCGGGAGGATCACGTGGATGCAGTTGTTGGGTGAACGACCGCCGATCTCGGCCCGCCCCGCGCCATCGACAACGTCGTACGGAGGAGCGAGGAGCGAGCTCGCGTCACCAGCGCGCTCGAGATCGTAGCGAAGGCCAGAGAAGGGACGGATCAACGCCATTGCTCGCCTCATACCGCGCTGTTGCCCTGAGCGTCCACCTCTCTCGCCCCCCTCTCCGCTCCGCTCGGTCGGGGGTCTCCTCACCGCCTCAGGAGGACGAAGGGCGCGCGAGCGCCCGAGCGCCGATATCACGCCGAAACTGGGCGCCGTCGCTGTCGATCGCGGCGCAGGCCTCGTAGGCCCGAGAAATCGCCTGTTGCAGATCCTCTCCCCGCGCGCAGATCCCGAGCACTCGGCCACCCCCGGTCTCCCAGCCTGCATCGCCGCGCCGCGTCCCTGCGTGGAAGACCTTCAGATCACGACCGCCCGCGAGGGCCTCGAGGCCGATGATCGGGGTCCCTCGAGTGCTGCTCCGAGGATAGCCAGCCGAGGCGAGGACGACGGTCGCCGCCGGCAGGCCGCGAATCTGGCCGGGGCTAAGACGCCCCTCCGCCGCCGCCAGTAGATGCGGGATGACCGGCTCCTGGGCGCCAAAGAGCAGAGGCTGGACCTCTGGATCGCCAAAGCGGCAGTTGTACTCGATCACCCGCGGCACGCCGTCAGCGTCGATCATCAGGCCAACAAAGAGGATACCGACAAAGGGCGTCCCCTCAGCGCGCAGACCCTCCAGCGTAGGCTCGACGATCGTCGCCATCACCCGCTCGTAGATCTCCAGGTCGACGAGCGGGGCGGGCGAGTACGCCCCCATGCCGCCAGTGTTCGGCCCTTGATCGCCGTCGAGCAGACGCTTGTGATCCTGCGCAGCGGCGAAGGTCCGAGCGCGCGTACCGTCGGTGAGGACGAAGAACGACGCCTCCTCGCCGGTCAGCCGCTCCTCGAGCACAACCGTCGCCCCCGACTCTCCGAACGCCTGCCCCTCAAGGCAGGAGCACATGGCGGCCTCCGCCTCCGCGAAACTCTCGCAGACCGTGACCCCCTTCCCCGCCGCGAGACCGCTCGCCTTGACCACGGGCGGCTCGTCGAAGCTCCTGAGCGCGCGCCTCCCCGCGCTCACGTCCGAGACCGTCCGCGACGCCGCCGTAGGGATCCCGTGACGCTTCATGAACGCCTTGGCCTCGGCCTTCGATCCCTCGAGACGGGCTGCCGCCGCTGAGGGGCCCAGCGTCGCGATCCCGGCGCTTCGGAGCTTGTCGGCGAGACCATCGACCAAGGGCTGCTCCGGGCCGATGATCACGAGATCGATCGCCTTTCCGACCGCGTAGGTCAGCAAGCGAGCGTGCTCTGAGGCAGCGATCGGCACACAGGTCGCGTCCTCAGCGATCCCGTCGCTCCCAGGCGCGACCCGTACATCGTGACCCTCCATCCGACAACGCCAGGCGAGCGCGTGCTCGCGGCCGCCGCTGCCGACGATAAGGATCCGCAGAGAAGAGGCACTACTCATCGTGACCATGTCCCAGGCAGAGACGCGAGCGTCGGGCTCACAGGGGTTGTCCTCACGACGTCGATCCTGGACCTTGCCGGGCGGCTAGTGCCGGAAGTGACGCTCGCCGGTGAATACCATAGCGATCCCGTGCTCGTCGGCGGCGGCGACCGACTCCGCGTCGCGGATCGATCCGCCGGGCTGGATGATAGCGGTGAGCCCCGCTGCCGCGGCCTGATCGATGCTATCGCGGAACGGGAAGAACGCGTCCGAGGCGAGAACAGCCCCCCCTGCCCGCTCGCCGGAGCGCCGGGTCGCCTGACGCACAGCCTCGACCCGCGAGGTCTGACCGCCGCCGATGCCGATGCTCGCCCCGCCCTTGGCGATGACGATCGCGTTCGAACGCACGGCCTTGCCGACCCGCCACGCGACCTCGAGATCGAGGACCTCCGCCTCCGTCGGCGCCCGCTTGCTGACGACCTTCGCCGCCGCCGCTCCCACCTCGATCACGTCCTCACGCTGGGCCAGGATTCCGCCGGCGATCGAGCGCAGGCGCAACGGTGGGACCATCCCGGCCGGAGTCAGGAGGCCGGGCATCTCGAGCACGCGGAGGTTCTTCTTCTTGCGCAGGATCTTCCGCGCCGCCTCGCTGTAGGCGGGGGCGATGATCACCTCGAGGAAGGTCGAGACCAGCTCCCTCGCGGTCCCCTCGTCGACCTCCTCCGAGAGGGCCACGATCCCGCCGAAGGCGCTCTCCGGATCACACGCACGGGCGCGGGCGAAGACATCGGTCAGCGCCTCACCGCTCGCCGAGACTGCCGCCCCACAGGGCGAGACATGCTTGAGGACCGCCGCGGCTGTGCCCAGAGGGGCGAGATCACGGACCAGCGCCAGCGCTCCGTCGGCGTCGAGCAGGTTGTTGTAGCTGAGCGGCTTGCCCTGGAGCTGCTTCGCTCCGGGCAGCGATGTTGCCGCGTCCTCACCGGCGACGTGAAAGAGCGCCGCCTCTTGGTGCGGGTTCTCGCCATAGCGAAGCGCCCCAGCGGCCTCGCCGACGACGAAGAGGTGCTCCGGAATGTGCCGCGGCGAGCGGGCCAAGCCGCCGTCGTCGTAGGCCTGGAGGTAGTTCGCGATGGTCGCGTCGTAGGTCGCGGTGTGGATGAAGGCCTTGCGGGCGAGGTGGCGGCGCAGCCCCTCGGGGAGCCGGTTGCCGTTGTCGCGAAGAGCCTCGCCGAGGAGCGCATAGTCCTCGGGATCGACGATCACCGCCACGCGCTGCCAATTCTTTGCAGCAGCGCGGACCATCGTCGGCCCGCCGATGTCGATGTTCTCGATCGCCTGGTCAAAGGAAGACCCAGGCTTTCGAATCACCTCACGGAAGGGATAGAGGTTGACGACCACCAGATCGATCGCAGCGATCCCGTGGAGCTTGAGCTCGGCTTCGTGGGCCGAGGTCGGCAGCGCGAGGATTCCACCGTGGATCCGCGGGTGGAGCGTCTTCACTCGACCGTCGAGAATCTCGGGGGCGCCGGTGTAGTCGCTGACCTTGACGACCTCAACGCCGTGACCGGCGAGGGCCTTGCTCGTGCCGCCGGTCGAGAGCACCTCAACCTGAGCATCGATCAAGATCTGAGAGAGAACATCTAACCCCCGCTTGTCAGAGACAGAAACGAGGGCTCTGCGAATCGGGGGCGTCGGAGTCGTCGAGGGATCCACGAGCCGCGGGTATCACCCCCCCGGCGCAGTGGTCAACCGCGCGCACACCCCGGCCAGGATCGGCGTCGCGGGGCTCAGCTATCCTTGGAGAGGTAGGAGAGCATATCCTCGCCGCCTGCCTCGCGGAGCTTCATCAGTCCGCGGACCTCGACCTGACGGATCCGTTCACGGGTGAGGTTGAGGATCTCTCCGACCTCTTCGAGGGTGATGCCCCCCTGGGTGGCGACGTCGAGGGCGCAGCTATTGCCGAGCTCCCAGACCTCGAGGTCTGGGAAGTTGATCTTGATGCTCCCCGTCGTCGGGTTGACGTCGATGTACAGGTGGTACTTGCAGGAGACGTAGGGGCACGGGCGCGAGACATTGGCACACTCGCCGCGGTTTTGCGGGCGCCAGTAGGAGCGCTCGGGATAGAGGAGCGCCCCTATCCGCAGCTCCTCCTTGGTCAGGCGCTTCATCGCGATCGTCTTCGCGCGAGCGCGGCGGATGATCGGCTTCGGATCCCCCGGGATCGGCGCGAAGGTGTCAATGGATCCCGCGGTCTCGACGGGCTCGTTGCTGTCGGTGGCGGAGTGGTCGGTGTCGGTGGTGCTGAGCATGGATTCCCCCTCTGGGGCCGCCTGGTCGGCCCCATGGAAGCGGCGTTCGATGTTGCCGCGGCTGGATTGGCGCGGTCCTAGCCGCGGCGTTGAGCGATGGTCGGTAGCGGAGTAACGGAGCGAACGGTCTAACTAGCGCGTCTATCTGGCGGTCTAACTGGCGGTCTAACTGGCGAACTAGAGCAACTCTGTGGGCGAGGCGGCACCGCCACCACGGGGGCGACGGATCCCTTGGGCGGCCATCAGCAGCTTCTCGAGGCGAAGCGCCCCGGTCATCAGCAGTTTGGCCGATCCCTCCACAGCGCGGAGTTCATCGCTGAGGCGATCGCGGCGAGGCGACGGAGCCTCCGCATCGAGCTTCTCGCGGAAGAGCCGGACGAGCTCATCGATCGACTCCTCAAGAGTCTCGATGCTGTCCTTGAAGGTGAGGAACTTCGCCTGGATCTCCTCGATCGTGTAGCGCTCAGCCATCAATTTCTTGATGGCGTTGATCCGGCGGACGGCGCGGAGCGGGTAAACCCCGTGCGAGCCGAGGTGCTTGCCCTTGTGGCCGACACGACGCGAGCGGGGCACGAGCCCGAGCTGGACGTAGCGCCGAAGGTTCGCCTCGCTGAAGCGGACCTTGTTGTCAGCGAAGGCCGACACGATCTGCTGCGAGCTCAACCCGCCGGGGAACGTCGACTCGATCTCGCGGATCTGAGCTTCGGTGAGCGAGTTGGGCATGGCGGAGGCGCGGGAGCGAGGAGTTCACAGGCCCTCATTGAGTCGAAGGCGCAGAGATTGAGTCGCAGAGAGTGGCTCACTTCGGAGGATCACTCTCTCTGACAGGGAGCAATGTAATCCACTCAGTAGATCTGAGGAAGCATTTTCTACCCACGCGATCAACTTTTGAACGATCAACTTCTGCGTCATTGTTCAGTGCAGGCTGCTCGAAGAGTCAGGTTCAAGTTCTCTGTTCGAAGCCCACGCGGACGCGATTTCCCCCACCTAGAACACCCCCGATGACCGATCCTCGCCGTTCACTGAACATCGAGGCAGGAGGCCTCTAGAAGCGCTTTTCAAGGATTATTGAGATCTCCTTGCGGCGAAGAGATCACCTCAAGTGATCTCTCAAGCGCCCCTCGACCACAGGGATCCCCCATCGCTGATCTCTTCAAGAGATCAGTGATCTCTTCAAGAGTCGCGCCCGATAGAGACACAAGATGTTGGGTGTGCCGAAGCAGCTATCGCGACACCTAGTGGCCCAAGTGCCCAAAAGCTCTCGATGCGCCGATCCCCGAGGGCAAGATCGCGCCCTTGGCGCACCTCTCGGCGATCGTTTCAAGCGATCAGCCCGCGTGCAGGGAGATCGCAGGGACGAGATCTCAGCTCTGGCTCAAGCTGACGCCGCTCTTCGACATCTTCGCTTCGTAGCTGAGACCGGCCTGAACCCTGATCTGGCCGGCATCGCTCCACGGATCGGACTTCTCGACCCGGTACTCGACGCGATAGCGCCCCGGGGGGAGCTCGATCACCTTCACGGGCTCGAGCAGGAGCTCCCAGCTCTCGCCGCCGCCGCGGATTCGGACGAACACATAGAGGAAGCCCACTGAGCCGCCGGCGAGGAAGCGGACATGGGCGGGAGGACGGGCCTCCTTGCGGCGTGGCCTCCCCCCTGCGTCCTCGCCTCGGTTGGTCGTCTCCACACCGGGACCAAGGCTGGCGCCCGCATCCCCAGGCGCCTCGGCGCTCGACCCAATGGGCTCCGGCGCTGCGGATGGGCTCGCAGACCCGTTCGCGGCAGGGGCCGCTCGACCCATGTCCCCCAAGGCGGAGCCCGCGACCGCCAGAGGAGCTGCGGCCCCCTCATCGGCGGCGACGGGCGAGGGCCCTGCGCTCTGGACCGGCTCCGCTCCTCCACCGCCGAAGATGAAGCTCCCGGCGATCCCGAGCGCCACGACCAGCCCCCCCCCGAGGAGCCCGACCGGCCACCCACGTGCCCCACGTGGGGGCTCCTGAGCGACCGCGTTGTCCAGGCCGCTCCCGAGCAGGGGCGCAGGCACAGCGCACTCGACCTCATCCTCGACACCGGAGCGGGGAGCCGTCACTCCGAGGCAAAGCCGGGTGAGGCGGGCCAGCGCCAGGGTCTCGTTGCGATAGCCAGTCCAGGTCCGCAGCAGCTCAAGCCCCTCGATCGCGGATCCGAGGCGCCGCTCCGGATCCGGCTCCAGGAGACGCCGGCGCAGGGCGTCGAGCACCGGAGGCACATTGCGGCGGCGGAGCTCCGGGATCCCACAGCTCTGGATCTGGGCGTAGATCGCCGGGTCATCGTCACCATCACGGAAGCGGACCCCATCGAGCAGCTCGTGGAAGATCGCACCAACAGCGTAGAGGTCGACGGTCGGGGCGTTGCTCACGCCGCAGATCTGCTCCGGCGGCATGTAGCGCAGCTTTCCCTTGAGGAAGAGGCCGGAGGTCTCCTCCCTCGCCAGGCGAGCGATGCCAAAGTCGGCGAGCTTGACCTCTCCAGAGACGCTGACGAGGACGTTTTGCGGCGATACATCGCGGTGGATGAGACCCAGGGCCTCGCCATCGCGGGTCACCGTGTGAGCGTAGGCCAGGGCCTGGAGGACCTCTCCGATGACATGGGCCGCGAGCGCCGGCGGGACCGGCAGACGGCGCTCGCGCGCCAGCCTCGTCAGCTGATCGAGGTTTAGCCCGTCGACCCACTCCATCGCGAGGTAGGCGACGCCCTGCTGCGAACCTGCGTCGAAGACCTGGACGATGTTCGAGTGGCCGAGGAGCATGCTCAGGCGCGCCTCCTCGACGAACATCCGGCGGTAGCGCTCGTCGTCGACCCGCGGCGCCGTCAGGAGCTTGAGCGCGACAGCTTTGGTGATCCGATCGCCGGCCAGCATCCTGGCCATCCACACCTCCGCCATCCCGCCGCTACCGAGACGTCGCAGAAGCTCGTAGTTCGCCAATCGCTGCACTGCTAGCCCGGAGGTTGGCGATCGCGGGTGAGGACTGTCAAGCGCGTGAGGCAGACCCATGCCCGAGGGTCGGCCCCCCTGGCCCGCTGTTGCGCCACCACCGCTGCGGAGGCGACCCCAACCAAGGCGGCCGCGTGGTGCCCGCGGCACCCGTGCAGAGCACCCGCGGCGCTCGTCGACTCGGCCGAATCCGCGCAAAGCGCCGCTCTTCCGACCTCTCGCGGTAGCTTTGGTAGCTCGTGCAGCGGCTGCGAAACCTCTGCTGTCCGCCAGCGGGGACAAGAGCCGCCGCCATGGGCGGCATGAGACCCGCCGAGCCAAGATGGACGAACCTCACAGGACCGCCACAGAGGCCTAGTGAAAGCCCGCCAGCCCCGGAAGCGCCATCGCCATCCGCCAGCGTACGGGGTCGTAGCGCTCAGCCCCGCTGTACTTGAAGGTCTTCTTCTCGTGGTGCCAGACCGGACCGCGATCGACACAGCCGTGGAAGCGGTCGGTCCGCGAGCAGTAGATCCGCATATGGAAGTGATCATCGTGGGGCGGCGCGTCGGCGGGCTGGCGCAGTACCACCTTGGCGTACTCGACCGCCCAGGTCGGCCGCTCGTTCTCCACGGCGTAGTCGAGAAGCTGGGTGCGCAGCCCTTCAGAGACGAAGATCCATTGGATCCGAACCGACGGATCGGCGAGCAGCGACTCCAACAGCCGCCAGTTCCGCTCGACGTCAAAGCGCCGCTTCTCCCAGCCTTTCTCGGTGTAGACCGTGCGCCGTGGCGCATAGGCCTTGCCCTCAGCGTCGTAGTGGATCATCTCGGTGGTCGGGGGATCGAGCGACTGCCCCTCAGCGTCGACCGCATAGAAGATCAGATCGATGTCGCGTCCGCTCTGATGGCTGCGATGCCAACGTGAACGCCCCCCCGCGATTGGGCTCAGATCGGCGACGCCCAAGAGGGCCTTCTCCGAGCTGGTCAGGACCGCATGGGCAGCACGAGCGACCGACGCGATGAGCTCCTCGACGCCGTAGACATTGCCCCGCGTCCGCCAGGTCTCGGGCACCAGGTAGCCCGGGCCCTCCTCCGGCATCTTCGCCGGCCTGCGGAGGCGACCGCGGTTGCTGTGACCGGTCGAGATACTCGTCCCATCGGTCCACAGGTTCGGCCCCGCGCAAGCGAACTCACAGATGCCAAGGACCGCGACGAGCAGCCCTGCGAGCGCACTCCCTTGCCTACGGCCCGCCATCACCCTGAGTCTAGCCGCCCCGAGCGGCCGACGAACAACCAAAAACAAAGGGCGAGCCCGTCTCCGGACTCGCCCCCTCTAGCAGCCGAGCGACCTAGTTCTTCTCTTCGAACTCGGCGTCGATGACGTCGCCATCAGCGTCGCCGTCGCCGCTCGGAGCCTGCTGCTCAGCCCCCTCGGCGCCAGGCTCACCACCCGGAGCGCCGTCCGGCGCACCACCCTCCTGGCTGTACATCGCCTGGGCCATCTTGTGCGAGGCCGCAGTCAGGGTCTCCTTCGCGCTGACGATCCGCTCGCCGTCCTCGGACTCAAGCGCCGCCTTCGCGTCGGTCAGCGCAGACTCGACCTCAGACTTCGCATCGTCCGGGATCTTGTCGCCGTTCTCCGACATGAGCTTCTCGGTCTGGATGATCATCGCCTCGAGCCCGTTGCGATTCTCCACGGCCTCCTTGCGCTTTTTGTCCTCCTCCTCGAACTTCGCGGCGTTGTCGACCATGTCCTGGATCTCCGACTCGGAGAGCCCGGAGCCGACGGTGATCTGGACCTTCTGCTCCTTGCCGGTCGCCTTGTCCTTGGCCGAGACGTTGACGATGCCGTTCGCGTCGATGTCGAAGGTGACCTCGACCTGTGGCACGCCGCGCGGCGCCGACGGGATCCCAGTGAGGCTGAACTTGCCGAGGGTGCGGTTGTCCGCCGCCATCGCCCGCTCACCTTGAAGGACGTGGACCTCAACCGAGGACTGGTTATCCGCAGCGGTCGTGAAGGTCTCGGAGCGCCGGGTCGGGATCGTCGTGTTGCGGGCGATGAGCGTGGTCATCACGCCGCCGAGGGTCTCGATACCGAGGCTGAGCGGGGTCACGTCGACGAGAACGATGTCCTGGACGTCGCCCGCGAGCACGCCGGCCTGGACAGCCGCGCCGAGGCCGACGACCTCGTCCGGGTTGACGCCCTTGTTCGGCGACTTGTTAAAGAAGCCGTTGACGGCCTCCTGAACCTTCGGCATCCGCGTCGAACCGCCGACGAGGAGCACCTCGTCGATCTCGCTCGGCTTCTTCTTGGCGTCGGCGAGGGCCTTCTTGACCGGCTCGATCGTCCGCTTCACCAGGTCGTCGACCATCGACTCGAACTTGGCCCGCGACAGCTTGATCTGCATGTGCTTGGGACCGGTCGCATCCGCCGTCAGGAAGGGCAGGTTGACCTCGGTCTCCATCGCCTGGGACAGCTCGATCTTCGCCTTCTCAGCCGCGTCCTTGAGGCGCTGGAGAACCAGCTTGTCACCGCTGATGTCGATCCCGGTGTCCTTCTTGAACTCGGTGATCAGCCACTGGCTGATCCGATCGTCGAAGTCATCGCCGCCGAGATGGGTGTCGCCGTTGGTCGAGATGACCTCGACCACGTTGTCGCCGACCTCGAGGATCGAGATGTCGAAGGTGCCGCCGCCGAGGTCGTAGACCGCGATGACCTGCTCGTCGCCGGAGGTCTTGCCCTTGCCGAGGCCGTAGGCGAGAGCCGCCGCGGTCGGCTCGTTGACGATCCGCTTGACCTCGAGCCCTGCGATCCGGCCGGCGTCCTTGGTCGCCTGACGCTGGGCGTCGTTGAAGTAGGCCGGGACCGTGATCACGGCCTCCGTGACGTTCTCGCCGAGGTAGTCCTCAGCCGCCTTCTTCAGCTTCATCAGCACCCGAGCCGAAATCTCGGGCGGGGAGAAGAGCTTGTCGCGGACGGAGATGTGGGCGTCCCCATTCGACGCGCGCTTGACGGTATACGGCGAGCGCTTGATCTCCTTGTCGGCCGAGGCGTAGCTCATGCCCATGAAGCGCTTCACGGAGAAGATGGTGTTCTCCGGGTTGGTGATCGCCTGTCGCCGGGCTTGCTGACCGACAAGGACGTTGCCGTTCGCCTCAAACGCTACGACGGACGGGGTTGTACGACCGCCCTCCTCGTTGGGAATGACCTTCGGTTCATTCCCTTCCATGACCGCAACTACGGAGTTGGTGGTACCGAGGTCAATTCCAATGATCTTTCCCATGACTCTGTGCTGTTCCTTTCCAGGCTTGCGATGGCGAAGCTAAGTCCCGACATCGGGCTGTCAATCGCGCTCTACCTGTGAGTTGCCTCCGCCGTTCTGGACGCCGGAGAGGTCGACAATTCGGCCGCATTCGGCCACCGGTGGACAAACGAAAGCGCCGACGGAGCAGACACAGTGCTCCGTCGACGATCAGGGTGGACTCAGGGCGCGGTCAGTCCGCGCTGGACTCAGGGGAGCTCTCAGAGCTCGCGTCCCCTGCCACATCGCCCCCCTGGGTGAGGACCTTGCCGAAGACCTCCATCACGTTCTTCACGCGGTGGATCTCCAGCTCCTCTAGGATCTCTTCAGGGACGTCGACGATATCCTTGGCGTTGCGCTCCGGGAGGATGATCCGCTTGATGCCAGCGCGGTGGGCCGCGAGCATCTTCTCCTTGACCCCGCCGACCGGGAGAACCAACCCGCGGAGGGTGATCTCGCCGGTCATCGCGACGTCAGGACGAACGCAGGTGCCAGTGAGCAGCGAGGCTATCGCCGAGAACATCGCCACGCCTGCGGAGGGACCATCTTTCGGGATCGCCCCCGCCGGCACATGCACGTGGATGTCGTGGTTGTCGATCAGCGACTGCTCGATCCCGAGCTCCGCGAGATGGCTCTTGACATAGCTCATCGCCGCCTGGGCCGACTCCTTCATGACATCGCCGAGCTGACCGGTGAGCATCAGCCCCCCCTTGCCAGGCATCCGCGTGGCCTCGACGAACATGATCTCACCACCAACGGGCGTCCAGGCCAGCCCGGTCGCGACCCCCGGCTCTGCGGTCCTGTCCGCGACCTCGGGGAGGTACTTCTGTGGACCGAGGTACTCGCTGACCGAGTCAACGTCGATCGCGACCTCCCCCTTGAGATCGCCCTCGACCACCTTCACGGCCACGCCGCGGATGATCGCCGAGGCCTCGCGCTCGAGGTTCCGAACCCCGGCCTCGTGGGTGTAGGAGTCGATGACCTCCAAGAGTCCCTCATCGGTGAACGAGAGGTTGAGCCCGGCCTCTTTGAGCCCGTGCTCGCCGATCTGCTTGGGGACGAGGAAACGCTTGGCGATCGCCAGCTTCTCCTGGCGGGTGTAGCCGACGAGGCGGAGGATCTCGAGCCGGTCTTTGAGCGCCGGTGGGATCGGATCGATGTAGTTCGCCGTCGCGATGAACATCACCTTCGAGAGATCGAAGGGGACCTCGAGGTAGTGATCGCTAAAGGTGTGGTTCTGCTCCGGATCCAACACCTCGAGCAGCGCAGATCCCGGATCGCCGCGGAAGTCGTGGCCGAGCTTGTCGATCTCATCGAGGACGATCACGGGGTTGTTGGTCCCGGCCCGCTTGATCCCCTGGATGATCCGACCCGGGAGCGACCCGACGTAGGTCCGCCGGTGACCGCGAATCTCCGCCTCGTCACGGACACCGCCGAGGCTGATCCTGACAAATTTGCGGCCGATCGCCCGAGCGATGCTCTTGCCGAGCGAGGTCTTGCCGACACCCGGAGGTCCGAGCAGGCAGAGGATCGGCCCCTTCTTCGAGGCGTTGAGCTTGAGCACCGCCATGTACTCGAGGATCCGCTTTTTGACCTTCTCGAGGTCGTAGTGGTCCTCGTTGAGCACATCGCGGACCGCCGAGATGTCGAGCTGATCCTCCGTGGAGATCGCCCACGGGAGGTCCGTCATCCACTCGAGGTAGGTCCGGGTGACCGTGTACTCGGCACTCGACGGCTGCATCGACTTGAGACGATCGAGCTGCTTGCGGGCAACCTTTTCGACCTCCTCGGGCATCTGCGCCTCGGTGATCTTCTTGGAGAACTCGTCGACGTCGCCGCCCTCGTCGTCGATCTCGCCGAGCTCGCCCTTGATCGCCTTGAGCTGTTGACGGAGCACGTACTCCCGCTGGGAGTGCCCCATCTCCTCTTGGACCTGGGAATTGATCCGCTCACGGACCTTCAGGATCTCGAGCTGCCTCGTCAGAAGGGTGAGCACCTTGCGCAGGCGCTCCTGGACATTGTTGGCAGCGAGGACGTCCTGCTTCTCGTGGATCTCGATGTCGAGGTTCGAGATGACGAGGTCGGCGACCTGGCCGGGATCGGTGACGCTGTCGATCAACGCCGCGGCCTCGCGAGGGAGGTCCGGGACCAGGGCGATCAAGCGCTTCGCGGTGTCCTTGATGTTGAGCATCAAGGCCTCGCTCTCGATCTCGTCGACGACGACATCAGCGAGCTCTGCGACCTTTGCCTGGAGGAAGGGCTCGTCGGCGACGAAGCCCTCGATCCGGATCCGCACGACCCCCTGGAGGATCACGCTGTAGTTGTCCTTCGCCAGCTTGATCACCTTGAGGATCCGAGCGGCGCAACCGATCTCGTAGACGTCGCCCTCAGACGGCTCTTCGGTGCGAGCATCCTTCTGGGTGACGATCCCGATGATCGGCCGCTCTTTCGCGATCGCCTCCTCGATCAATCGGACCGACTTGGGTCGACCGACATCGATCGGGATGATCGAGCCCGGAAAGAGAACGGAATTTCGGAGCGGGAGGGTAGAGAGCACCTCAGGGAGCTCCGGAGTGTCCCCCTTACCGGCGGGTCCTGGCGAAAATGAGACTTTATCCGTCACAGCGTAGCCGCCAACGTATCACCGGTGTGGGGCCTGTCAACCGGCCGCATACGCGCCGAGAGGAACGCGCGTGGTCGACAAAAAGGCGCGCTCGAAGGTCCCGTGGGCAGTGGTAGAGTCGGCCGTGCCCGTGCTCCGCCTCGTCGTCCAGACCGGCCCAGATCGCGGCCGTAATATCCCTCTCGACGGCTCTCCCCTGTCGATCGGGCGGGGCCAGGACCAGGCGCTCCAGCTCAACGATGGCGCCGTCTCACGCCACCATCTGACGGTCCGAACGACCCCCGACGGGACGTCGCTGGTGATCAGCGAGATCACAGGCGTCAACCCCTGCTGGACCCTGCGACAGGGGACTCGCGTCGAGCTTCGCCCCGGCGAGGCGCTCCCCGTCGGCACAGCCTTCACCCTCGGCAATACGACACTTCGCCTAGAGGAGATCCACCACGCCGAGCCCCGCGCTAACCGCTCAGGTCGCCCGTCGCGGACGGTCGAGCTCGACGCGACCCAGGTCATCGGCCAACGACAGGGCAAAAACCCCCTCGCCGCCCTCGCCGCCCTCGGCGACCGCCTCGCCCGCTGCGGCTCCCTGCAGGCCGTCTATCGAAGCGCCACAGACTGGGCGGTCGAGACGATCCCTGCCGCCCGCGCGCTCCTCCTCACAAGCACCGGCGACGATGTCCTCGGGGCTGCGAGCGCCGAGACAATCGGCGATCTCGCCCTCTCCTCGGCGATCCTCAAGCGTGTTCTCGGAGAACGCCGCGCTTTCCTCCTCGGGGATCTCCTCGCCGAGCCGGACCTGGCGGAGCGAAAGTCAGTGCAGATGCGCGGCCTCGTCGGCGCGATGGCGGCCCCTGCCGAGCACCTGATCTTCTACGTCGAGTGGGGCCCAGCAGAGGCCAGCCGCGGTCGTCATACCGAAGACACCCTCCTCCTCCTGGTCTGCGCCGCACAATTGGTCGCGGCCTTGGGTGACAGCGCCGAGGAGCGCAAGCAGCTCAAGGCTGCCGCCAGGAGCCGCGCAGGGGGGCGCCCGGGCGCTCTGCGGATGATCGGCGCATCAGCGGCGATGCGAAAGTTGGAGGTCTTCCTCGAGCGGGTCGCGCCCACCACTTCGACCGTCCTCCTCTTCGGCGAGAGCGGCACCGGCAAGGAGCTGGCGGCCGAGACGATCCATGCCCTATCGCTGCGCAAGCAGGCGCCCTTCGTCGCGATCAACTGCGCCGCGATCGCCGAGAACCTGCTCGAGAGCGAACTCTTCGGCCATGAGCGCGGGGCCTTCACCGGCGCGGTCGCGCAACACGACGGGGTATTCACCAGGGCCCACGGCGGCACCCTCTTTATGGATGAGGTCGGCGAGCTGAGCCCCGCCGCCCAGGCGCGAATGCTCCGTGTACTGGAGAACCACACCCTGACGCGCGTCGGCGGCACCAAGGAGATGACGGTCGATGTCCGCCTGATCGCCGCGACCCATCGAGATCTGACGAAGATGGTCTCCGAAGGGACCTTCCGTCAGGACCTGCTCTACCGGCTATGTGTCATCCAGACCCGCCTACCGCCCCTGCGTGAGCGCCGCGAAGACATCCCCACCCTCGCCGCGCACTTCGTGGAGTCATTGGGCGAGAGCATCGGCCGGCGCGTGACGGACTTCACGCCAGAGGCGCTCGCAGTGCTCGCTCGCTACAACTGGCCCGGCAATGTCCGCGAGCTGCGCAATGTGATCGAGCGAGCGCTGGTGCTCGGCGACGGCGCGACGCTCGACGTCGACGATCTGGCCCCAGAGCTCGCCCATGCGGCCCCCCCGACCGCGCGCGCCGCAGCGCCGCAGGCGTCCGACGCCGTCACGGTCCGCCCCTTGAGCGAGCTGGAGCGTGAGGCGATCGACGCGGCGCTCGTCGCTACCGGCGGCAACAAAGCCCGCGCTGCGGCCCTCCTCGGGATCGATCGTTCGACCCTCTATCGCAAGCTGAAGGACCACGGGCTGCGCTAGCGGCCGCGCCCAGGTCGACCCGCTGCGGCCCAAACGTCGCACGATCACAGCTGTCGACTTGGCGTCGGCTCTCGTGCCGGGCCGACCAGCATCGGCCGGTCCCCCCGCTCGACAGACACCCGCTCTCTTTGACCGCGCAACAACGCCCCTGCGCGGTCGAAGAGAGCCGCATGCGTTCGCACCTCTTCTCCCCCCTCATCGTGTCCTTGACCACATCGGTCGCCTGCGCAGCCCCTCCTCCCGAGTTCGAAGCGCCGACGTACCTCCTCCCCGACCTCGGCAGCCCCTCTCCTTGGGATGAAGTGCCCGAGCCCGATCGCGGCCAAGTCCCGCCGCCCCAGGACGACACGACGCACCCCGACCCGAGCGCAGGCGGGACCGGCACAGCAACGACCAGCGGAGAGGGAAGACCCGTCGACCTCGGCAGCCTGCGCCTCGCCGAGGTCCTCGCGGATCCCGAGGGCAAAGACGGCGACACCTGGTCACCCGAGATAATCGAGGTGCTGAACATCGGCGAGGAGCTCTTGCCGCTCACAGATCTGATCATCCTCGCCCGCGGCTGGCCTCGGCTCAGCATGGACGACCTCGGCCTCGCAGATGAGCAGCTCGGCCCCAACGAACGCCTCGTTCTCTACCGCTACGCAGAGCTCGACGAGGCGCCGTGGGCAGGCGTCTTCTACGAGCCGGGGATCCTCGAGGTCCACTTTGAGACGACCGCCGGGCTGCGCAATGGCGACGGTGCGGTGCTCCTCCTCGGACCCGGCGAGGAGGCCGTCGATGCGCTCATCTACGGAGCCGCTCCGCCGGCGAGCCACCACTTCGAGGGCGCATGGGAGGGCGTCCCGGTAGGTGAGCCCGTCTCTGGGTTCTCCTGGTGCCGGACCGAGCAGACGTACGACAGCGACAGCGCCGAAGACTGGACACTCTGCGTCCCGAGCCCCGGACAAGACATGCCCGAACCGGACCGCGAGACCGGCGAAGACACGACAGGCGGCACCACTGACGGCATCACTGATGGCACCACTGAGGGTACGAGGGGCGACGCTCCCACAGAAGCCACCCTCGTGATCACAGAGGTGCTGAGCAACGCCCCAGGGCCGAGCGCGCAGGAGCGAGAGCTCGAGTACGTCGAGATCCTCAATCTAGGGCCTGACGACGTCGACCTGGACGGTTGGAGCATCGCCGACAACGAAGACATCAACGCCCCCGGTCGCGACCCCCTGCTCCACCGCGAAGGGTCGAGCGGCTGCCTCCCAGAGAGCTGTCTAGCCGCAGGTCAGCGGGCTCTGATCGTCGGTGGCGCCTTCATCGGCCCGACCGGAGGCGCCATGGTCTTTGAGACAGATGACTCTAACCTGGCGGACGGAGGCCTGACTGCCCATGAGCCCGTCGTTCTCCGCGACGCCGACGAGACGATCGCCTCGACCTACCGCGCCTGGCCCGACGCTTTCGCAAAGCCCTACCCCATCGACATCGAGCTGCCAGCCCATCGCCTCACACCGGAGGCTGATGATATGCCCGACCAGTGGGTGCTCGCGGAGGCCTCCCCCGGCGTCCCCTAGCAGGCTCCGCGCCGGGAAGGCCCGCACCACTCTCGATGCTCATCGACCGACCCGACCCGCCAGCAGCGCCACGGACCATCGTCATGACAGCCTGCACCGCGAGCCCCGATAGAGCTCAGTCCCACTCGTCGCGCTGGCTTCGGCGAGGACGATCAGCGAAGCGATCATCGTCCTCGATCTCGTGGAGGAGCTCGTACTCCTCCTTGCCAAGCTGATGAGTCCAGTCCCCCCCAGTCTCGCGCTGGAACTCCTGGAAACTCGTGAAGCTGTTGCGAAAGTAGCTCATCGTTGACTCCTAAGGGCGCCGCTCGTCCGCCCACCGTGTCTGGATCGGCGGCGGTGGCTCTGTCCGGACCCCGACCCGTCGGTGTCCGTCGCAGGAGTCGTACACATCATCTTACATGTAGGCAAAAAACTTACCCTCTCTCCAGTCCGGTCTAGTGGCGCCTCAACGGTCCTCCTGAGCCGATCGCCCCCGCAGCTGTCATGGCCGCGCATGGGTGGTAAGGATGGGCTCAATTCCCATGGCCGAAGCCGAAGACCACGACCCCCCGAGCGCGACGATCATCGCGGTCAGCAACCAAAAAGGCGGCGAGGGCAAGACGACCACCGCGGTCAACTTGGCCGCGAGCCTAGCCGCGAGCGAGCGTCGCGTCCTCCTCATCGACCTCGATCCCCAGGGTAACGCCAGCTCCTCGGTCGGCTACGCCCGCGACGAGGTGACCGTCGGCGCGTATGAGCTGATGCTCGGCCAGGCGACCCTCGACGAAGCCGTTCAGGAGACGGAGCTGCCGACCCTCTCGGTGATCCCAGCCTCGGCCGACCTGACGGGCGCGGAGATCGAGCTCGTCAGCACCGATCACCGCGAATCGGTGCTCCGCCGGGCGCTCCTCCGCGGCGACGCGCGCAGCCGCTGGGACTTCATCGTCTTCGACTGCCCGCCCTCGCTCGGACTTCTCACCCTCAACGCCCTGGTCGCCGCCGACGCGGTCTTGATCCCGATGCAGGCCCGCTACTTCTCGCTCGAGGGCCTGGGCGCGCTCCACGGGACGATCGACGCGATTCGCAACTCCTTCAACCCACAGCTCGTGATCGAGGGGATCGTCTTCTGCATGTTCGACCAGCGGACCAACCTCGCCAAGCAGGTCGTCGCCGAGGTCGAGAAGCACTTCCCGCAGTACGTCTTCGACACCCGGATCCCGCAGAACATCCGCCTGAGCGAGTCGCCTAGCTTCGGCAAGCCGGCGCTGCTCTACGACATCGGCAGCAAGGGCGCGGTCGCCTACCTCGACCTCGCCGAGGAGCTCCTCCAGCGGATGGAGGCGCGCAACACCGCGAGCTCGCAGAGCCGCGAAGACTCGGACACTGACACTGACAAGGAAGCGAGGTCGCCCGCGTGACCAACCCCTCCAACCGTCGCGCCCTCGGCCGTGGTCTCGGCGCCCTGATCCCGAACGCGAGCCCCAAGCGAGAGAAGTCGGATCCCCCGCCCTCAGGGCTGCGCATGCTGCCGATCGAGGCGCTCCTCGCCAACCCCGCTCAGCCCCGCAAGCGCTTCGCCGATGCGCCGCTGCGCGAGCTCGCGACGAGCATCGGCAACCACGGGATCCTCCAGCCGATCGTCGTCTCCCCGCTCGCGGGGAGCCAAGGCGAGTACACGATCATCGCCGGTGAACGGCGCTGGCGAGCGGCCCAGCAGGCCGGCCTCCACGAGGTCCCGGTCGTCATCCACAACAGCCCCGCGAGCGAGCACCTCGAGCTCGCAGTGATCGAGAACCTTCAGCGCGAGGACCTCGATCCGATCGAGGAGGCGCGCGCCTTCCGTCAGCTGATGGACGTCCGCAGCTGCACGCAAGAAGAGCTCGCGAACCGGATAGGCAAGGACCGGAGCACCATCTCCAACACCATGCGCCTGCTCAAGCTCCCCGAGAAGGTCCAGGCGATGGTCCAGGATGGGGTGCTGGGGATGGGCCACGCTCGCGCCCTGCTCGCGCTCGACGACCCGGCGGCGATGATCGAGCTGGCCCTCGCCGCTAGCCGCACGGGGATGAGCGTCCGCGCCGTCGAACGGGCAGTCCGCGAGCGTCTGCGACCGCCCGAGCCCGAGCCCGAGGTCGACCCCGAGCAGGAGAAGCACCAGCTCCAGGTCCGCGACCTCGAAGCCCAGCTATGCCGGAGCCTCGGGGCGAAGGTCGTCCTCCGGGAGAAGGGCAAAAACCAAGGGATGATCGAGATTCCCTACGGTGATCTCGACGAGCTTGATCGGCTCCTCGAAGTGCTCGTCGACGAGAAACGCTGAACGTGTGGGCGACCAGCTCCGCGTTTCCGTCGCCGTGATGTCGCCGGCCGCGAGCGCGCTCCCCCGCGACCGACCTCACCTCACACACGGGCCTGGCTTTCCGCCGTCGCCGTGATGGAGGGCGACGAGCGCTCGGTCGCCGCTGCGATCGTGGATCGTCAGCGAGCGCTGGCGGTCCTCGATCTTGAACTCGCCGCGCGGCTGTCCAGGGGGCTCCTTTCGCGGATCTACGTACGGAGCACCCCGAATGTCAGAGACCCTCGGCGTCAAGCGCCGAAGGTCTCTGACACGCGTTGGGCGACGAGTCCTCGGACCTGCGACCCTACGAGCTCGCGGCCCGGCGCTCGGCAGCGTCGACGCAGTTGCTCAGCAAACACGCGATCGTCATCGGCCCGACGCCACCGGGGACAGGAGTGATCGCCGACGCCCGACTCAGCGCCCCGGCGTGATCGACATCGCCGGCGAGCTTGCCGTTTTCGAGGCGATTGATCCCGACGTCGATGATCACCGCCCCCGGCCGGATCCACTCTCCGCGGATGAAGTTCGGTCGCCCAACCGCGGCGACGACGACCTCTGACTGGGCGACCAACCCCGGGAGGTCGACCGTCCGCGAGTGGGCGATCGTCACGGTCGCGTTCGCCTGGAGGAGGAGCTGCGCCATCGGCTTGCCGACGATCGTCGACCGACCGACGACCAACGCCCGCTTCCCTGACAGCTCGACGCCGGTCGACTCGAGGAGCCGCATGCACCCCTGCGGCGTACAGGCGACGAAACGAGGCCGACCGAGCATCAAGAGGCCGAGGTTGTCTGGGTGGAAGCCGTCGACGTCCTTGCGCGGGTCGATCGCCAGGAGGATCGCCTCGCTGTCGACCCCCTCAGGCAGGGGTAGCTGGACGAGGATCCCGTCAACCGTAGGATCCCCGTTGAGCTCCGCGAGAAGGCTGAGCAGCTGCTCCGTCGTCGTCGTCGCCGGGAGACGATGATCTCGGGTCTCAATGCCGCACTCCGCGGCACGCCGCCCCTTGTTCCGGACGTAGATCGCCGATGCCGGATCATCGCCGACCAGGACCACCGCGAGGCAAGGAGTGACCCCCTTGTCGACGCACGCCGCAGAGCGCCCCTTGACCTCTCGGAGGAGTTCCTTGGAGAGCACCTTGCCGTTGATCTTTGCCGCCTGGCTCATGTCGAACTCCCCGTGGACGCGGGCTTGCTCGCGGGCTTGCTCGCAGGCTTGCTCTCCGACTTGCTCGCGGGCTTGCTCGCAGGCTTGCTCGCCGTCCCAGGTGCAGTCGAGCCACCGCTGCCCTCACCGGGCTTCGAGCTGGCATAGAGATCCTTGTACCAACCCCCTCCCTTGAGATGGAACGCGGCGCTCGTCACCAACCGGCGCAGCGGGCCGCCGCAGTGCTCGCACTTCTCCATCGGCGGGTCGCTGAATTTGTGAATGTACTCTTCGTCTTTGCCGCACTGAGTGCACTGGTAGGCGTAGATCGGCATTGCGGCGGGCACTGTAGACCGCTCATCGGCCGGGTCAAGGCCCCCAAGGGAGACCACTCGCCCCGCGCAAGCCGCTCATCCCCGAGAACACGCCCCTGGAGTCCATCAAAGGCACTCGCACGATCTTGTGCGACTACGCTCTTGCGGACCACCTCGACGTCCATAACGTCGATCGGAACCTGCTAGGCTCACGAAGTGGTGAGGTCACCGCGACAGCCCCCGCGAAGAGGCAAACGTTGGGCTTGGGCCCCTGCGCTCTCGCTAGGGCTGCTCCTGCCGCCTAGCGCATCCGCCGCGTCTGCACCCCCCGGGGACGATTGGTCGATCGAGCGAGACGATCGCCAGCCGGCGCTCCTCGAACAGCGTTTCCGAAAACTGCGGGGCAAGCCCTTCGACCGCAAGCAATGGCGCGCCCTCGAGCGCTCGATGGGCGCCGCAGGGCTCGCGAAGAAGATCGACGCCGCGGCCAAGCGCTCACCCAAAGACCCGGGCCTCGCCATCCTCAGGGCCCGCAGCCTGCTCGCTCGCGGCGAACCTCGAACCGCTGCGGAGCTCCTGGTGACGATCCGCGATCGAGCCGGACGGTGGCGTGCCCCGGTCATCGGCCTGGAGGTCGACGCCTGGCTCGCCGCCGGCGATGTCCGACGGGCGATCCAGGTCCTGGAGGGCACCGCCAAGGGCGAGCGCAAGCCCCTCCAGCGGGCGTATGCGCTGGCAGAGCGCAATCAGCTCCAACGCGACGCCCTCCGCATCGCCGAGGCCCTCGATCGAGACGACACCGAGAGCGCCCTCCGTATCGCCCGTGCTGCGCTCGCTGCGGGCGAGCCGACGCGGGCCGATGCAGCCTTCGCTGCCGCCGAAAAAACCGCTCCAGACCGCCAAAAACCATCGATCGACCATGAGTGGGCACGGGCCAAGCTCCGCTCCAACGACACCCCAGCCGCCGCGAGCCTGATCTGGCAGGCGATCGCCACGACAGGCACGGCGAAGGAGAGAGAAGGGCTGTGGAGCACCCTCGCCGACGCCCATGGCCGGGATGTTAGCGGCACCCTGAGCCTCGAGCGTCTCGAGCGCTGGCTCGCAGAACCTCGGCACGCCAAGGAGGCCGCAGCCTGGCGAGCACTCGCCCGCTTGGAGACCCTCGAGGGACGAGATCCTACCCCTAGCTGGCGCCGCGCAGTCCAGGCAGATCCCCGCCATCAAGAGGGGCTGACGGCGCTCCTCGGCGCGGTCGAGGCCTCCGGGGATGCGGCGTCGACAGCCGCTGAGATCCGGCGCCTGGGCGCCGAGCGTAATCCCGAGACAGCTCCCCTCGCCCTCGAGATCGCCAACCGGATGATCGCCAACGGTCATCGCGAACTCGGGCTCAGGGTCGCCGCCGACGTCGAAGCTCACGCCGGCCGTTCAACACCGACGCTGATCGCCCTCCTCGACTTCTTCAACCTAAATCAGGAGCCTGAGCACGCCCTCGAGATCGCCCGACGGATGGTCAAGCAACACCCCCGGGATCCAGACGCTCGGATCGCCCTCGGCGAGCAGCTCCTGAACCGAGGTCAGGTCGCCGACGCCCTGCGCGAGTGGTCCGCCATCCCGAAGTTGATCCGACCGCGGCATCGGGGTTGGGCCCGACACGCGGAGCTCCTCGCTGAACATCGCCACCCTGACGCGATCCTCTCTCTGCAAAAAGCCCTCGCGGCCGCCCCGAACGAGCCAACCTACCTCCGACTCCGTGCCCTGCTCGAGCAGGACAGTCGGGTCCCGCAGCGAGCCCTGACCTCGTGGCAAGAGATCCTCACCCACGCGGACAAGCCGGAGCAGCGACTGCTCCGCGACGAGGCCCGCACACGGGTCGTCGAGCTCCTGGTCAGCGGTACGTCGGGCAAGACGGCCCAACGTCGACGCGACGCTGAGCGCGACGCCAAGACTGCGCTCGACAGGGGCTCCCCCGAGGAGCGCTTCGAGGCCGGCCTCTTCCTCGCCGAGCTCTACTCACGACAGGAGCGCTACGAAGAGGCTGCTATGATCCAGAAGCAACTCCTGGAGCTCGCCCCGGAGGACCCAGAGCGCCTCGCAGCCCTCGCCCGCGCCCAGCGTCGCGCCGGCCAGGGCGAGTCGGCCATCGCCACCCTAGAGCGCCTTGTCGAGGTCGATCCGAAGCGCGGCGGCGATGTACTCACAGAGTTCGCCGAGACCGCGCTCAGTCCAGAGGACCTCGAGAGAGCGCTCCGCTCGACGACCCGAGTTGCCGGCGGCGCGGACTCCTCGCGGGCGATCATCCGCCTAGGGGAGCTCTACGAGCGACGAGGCGAGACAGAGATCGCGATGGCGACCTACCAAGAAGCGCTCGTTCTCTCCCCTGGCAACCCTCACGCGAGGCTTCGGCTCGCCAAGCTCGCGGTCACCAAGGGAGACACCGAGACCGCCGCCACGCTCTTCCGCCTGATCATCGAGAGTGGTGGCCCACCGGAGGTCACCCAAGAGGCCGGACGCGGCGCGCTCGACCTCGCCGAGGCCTCCTCGAACACCCTCGCGGTCGTCGAGCTTGCGCTCCTCCGGGCGCAGCGAGAGCCCGCCAACGAGGAGCCGCGCGAGCTCCTCCTCGACGCGCTCGACCGCAGCGATCCATCGTCTCTCCAGGACTGGCTCGTCGACGGCGAGGCCTCGACGCGGCGGAGCGCCCTCAGCCGAGTCCTGGTCTTCTCGCTGAACCGCGACGCGATCGGCACCCGCCTGAGAGCCGCAGAGCACCTCGGCCGGCTCCGTCTGCCGGGCTCCGCAGTCCCCCTCGCACGCATCGGCGCGCAATTGACACCGCCGCGCGACGCTCCCAGGCCGGTCAAGGAGGCCTACGCCCAGGCCCGAGCCTCGGCCCTCGTCGCCGCCGGTGCTCTGCAAGACCCAGCCGCCCTCCCCCTCTACCATCAGGTGATCGCCAACCGCATCGTCCCGCGAGATGTCCGCTACGCCGCAGCCTGGGCCGCCCTGAGCACGCCATCCCGCGGCGACGCCCTCCAGCCCTTCCTCAAGCTTGACAACGAGGACCCCCTCAGCACCCTCGTCTGCGTCGCTGTCGCGCAGGATCCGAGCCTCGCCCAGACCCCAGAGCTGCGGCGCCAGCTCAACGTCTGGATGGACAGTAGCCGGAGCAAGCCACACCGCCGCGCCTGCGCCATGGCGATCGCTGCGACCACTCGAGACAGCGACCTCAAGATGCTCACGCAGCAGCTGGACGCGAGCGATCACCACCGGGCTGCGATCGCCGCCTGGAGACTCGGCAACGTCAACACCCCCACCGAGGCGATCGTTGAGGCCCTCTTCCGCCGCTACCTCGGACCCAAGGGGATCGCCCGCGATGCAGCAGCCGCCTCCCTCGCCCACCTCCTCGGAGGTCGTTCCGACAGCACCCGCCGCGATCTACCCCAACTGCGCAGGAAAGGTTGGGAGATGAGCATCACTCGCTGGCTCACCGAGGAGACGACGCCGGCGTACAGGCCGCTGCGCCCCGAGGATCTTTCGTCATGGAAACGACCCCTGCAGGCCGCGTTCGCCGCGGCTGCAGCGGGAACTCGAGCCGAGCGCGAGGCCACCCGTGAGGTGTCAGCGAAGTGCGAAGACGCCCCGAAAGCGGCGCTCTGCCTCGAGCCGCTCGTCAAAGGACCGATCGTCCTTGATGATCCCGAAAAAGATGCTCCGTCTCCCCGGTCGAAGCGGAGCAAGAAGACGCCCAATTCGAAGAAAGCGCAGGTTCATCCAGGATGATCCGGCATTCCCGCGCCTCGCTCGACAACCGGCTCCAAGCAAGCTGAGGCGCGTTGACAAGCGCACCCATGGAGCGGAGGATCTCGCTGTGATGCAGCTCGGCCTCGCCTGCCCGGTTTGTAGCCAGCTCAACGTGTTACGTACGACATCGTGCGTCCGCTGTGGTGCCGGGCTTACCCCCGCTCAAGCCCCCGCGGAGACCTCCGCTCAGGCCTCCGCTCAGGCCTTCGCTCAGGCTCCTCGGGCCAACGCGCCGAGCCCAGTGGCGCACCCTCAGACCGGCCCCCAGGCGTCGCCGCCCGCAGCAGCGCATGCGCCGACTCCCCAGGCCGCAATCCCCCGCTTCGACACGTCGACCGGTCAACCTGTCGCCAACCCCGCGGCCCAGGCCAAACCCGCCGCAAGGACCATGTTCTTTGGGGCACTTCAGCAGCAGAGCGTCGTCCCCCGACTGGTCGTCATCAAGGGTGAGGGCGGCGACGGCGTCACCTACCACCTTAGCGGGACGAACCACGTCGTCGGCCGCGGGAATTGCGATATTCGCTTCGCTGAGGACCATTTCCTCAACCCCGAGCACGCGCGCTTCACCGCCCAAGACAGTCGCCTCTTCGTCAAGGACCTCGACAGCGCGAACGGGGTCTTCGTCCGGATCAAGTCGCCGGTCCCGCTCACCCACGACGACTGCTTCCTGGTCGGCGAGCAGCTCCTCCGTCTCGACGCCCGCCCTCTCCCCGACGGTCGCCCTGACAACGAGGGTACCTACCGCTACAGCAGCCCGCGACCGGACGGTCTCTTCCGGATCGTCCAGCTCCTCGCCGGTGGTGGCGAGGCAAAGGTATGCTCGGCCCGCGGCGGTAGCCTGACGATCGGCCGCGAGGGCAACATCGTCGACTTCCCGACCGACCGGTTCATCTCAGGTCGCCACGCGCGTCTCGACGTCGCCTCCGACTCCCCTCACGTGATCCTGACCGACACGGGCTCGCGAAACGGCACCTTCGTCCGGATCAAGGGCGCGCAGGAGCTCTTTCACGGTGACTACCTCTTCGTCGGCCAACAACTCCTCCGCGTCGAAATCTCCTAGCCCCCGAGGTCGTCCGTGATCGTCTGTCTAAACTGCGGCAAAGAGAACCAGGACCACTTCAAGTTCTGCCTCGGATGCGGAGCGAAGCTCCCGGGTCCGGGAGCTGGCACCGCGGCCCAACGCCCAGCGCCACGCCCCCCCGTACGAAAGCCCGCTGCCCCGCGAACCGTCGTCGCTGCGCGCCGACCGGATCCCGCCCCCGTCGCCCCCCCCCCGCCGGGCGTGAGCGCTGGAAGCTCCGGACTCTCAACCCCCCCGGTCATTCAGCCCCCATCCACGCAGCAGAACACCCCGGTCGCGCAGGCAGCCGTCCCCGTCGCGCAGATGGCCGCCCCTGTCGCCCAGACAGCCGCCCCTGTCGCCCAGACAACCGCCCCCGTCGCGACTCCCGCGACTCCGCCTAGGGCGGCTCCGACCAACGCAGGGGGCAACGCCTGCTCGTCATGTGGAATGGCCAACCCTCCGGGCTTCCGCTTCTGCGGCGGCTGTGGCTCGTCCCTCGCCCCCCCAGCCCCCAAGGCGCCGACGCCGATCGTCCAGACCAGCACGCCGACCCCGCTGCCCACGACCCCGAGACCGCCCGTCGGTTCAGGCAAGGCGAGGCTCACACTGATCCGCATCGACGGGTCCGAGGGCGGCTCGATCGATATCAACGGCGGCCCGATGGACTTCGGCCGGAGCTACGGCTCTCCCTTTGACGCGGACTTCTACCTGAGCCCGCAGCACTGCAAGTTCACGGTCCTAGACGAAGGTCTGGTCATCGATGACATCGCCGGAACCAACGGTGTCTATCGCAAGCTCAACGGACGAATCCCGCTCGAACACGGAGATACCTTCCGGGTCGGCCAAGAGCTCCTCTACTACGAGGATCTTCCAGAGCCGGCGCCCCTCGCCGACGGCACGGAGCGGATGGGGAGCCCGAATCCTGGCTACTGGGGCCGTGTCAGCCTGATCCTCGAGGGTGGCATCGCCTCTGAGGCCTTCCCGATCGAAGCGGACGAGTTCACCGTCGGCCGCGAGAACGGCGACATCACCTTCCCGCTGGACGGCTACGTGTCGAGCTCGCACTGTCGGATCGTCGGCGATGACACGGGGGTCTTTCTCGAGGACCGAGGCTCATCCAACGGGACCTATGTCCGACTTCGCCCTGGCTCCGTTGCCCCCTACGGGACACTGATCCTCGCAGGCCAGCAGCTCTTTCGTATCGACCGCGCCTAGCCGCGGCGAGAGCCTCTTGCACGCGCGCAGCGCTCTCGAGCGCTGACACTGAGCCTCGGGCGACACGATGTCGCCAAGCCAGCACCAGGAACGTTCAGGCGGCTCACTCGGCACCACGTGAGATCTGGTCGAAGATGTCGTCAGGGACGTCTCCCTCAGGCTCACGATAGCGAAACGCCCCACGGAGCACGACCTCCTCACCGTCGCTGAACTGGAGC
>Ga0316189_10000054_pt1 | contig 98391 bp, 77 predicted proteins | sample LowCovwburrow_MG_FD_204930 | JGI IMG/M metagenome (GOLD analysis project Ga0316189, IMG submission 204930) | Coastal sediment microbial communities from Maine, United States - Lowes Cove worm burrow | ecosystem: Environmental > Aquatic > Marine > Coastal > Sediment | place: USA: Maine... | reverse complement strand
CGGACGATGCGCTCGGGCGCATCCGTCTGTTGGCCGCGTGCAGAGCCCTGGAGCTGCCGCTGCCGGCCGAGACGCCAAGTACCTCGGACGGGGCTGGGGAGGAACAGCCCGCCGCGGCCGCGCCGATCACGGATCCGGAGGCGGCGCGCTGCCTTGCTGTCTTGGTCGCTCTACAGGAACTCACCGACGAGCAGTGGGCGGTGCCCGAGGGGGTCGACGCACCCGTCGATCTCGAGCTTCCGTTTGCTTCCAAGCTCACTGGCCAGCCGTTGATCGGGACGGCGTTTGCAGAGTCGGTGACCCGAAGCTTGCGGATCTCGACCCTGGTAAGCCTCGGTGCTCTGGCGTTGCTGCTGTTGGTGACGCGGCAGGTCCGAGCCTTGGTCCCCGCGGTCTGGACCCTTGCGGTGACGGCCGGTGTCGTCTGGCTGCTGGGTCACCCGATCAGCATCGGGACCAGTATGGTGTCGTGCATCGCGCTGGGCGCGGGCGTGGACTTCGCGATTCACCTGGGGATCCGGGCGCGCGAGGTCGGCGGGACTCAAGGAGGGACGACGTCGACTCAGGAGCTTGGCGGCGTCGTGGGCATGGCGGGGCTGCAGTTGGCGCTGGCGTTCGGCGTGCTGCTCGCCTCGTCGATGCCGCCGCTGCGCCAGTTCGGAGCCGGGCTTGCTGTGGCGCTGCTGCTCGCCGCGATCGGGTCCGTTTGGCTGACCCCACGGCTGTACGACAAGCGCTAGCCATTGGTGCCTCGGCGACGGCGGGCCCCTCAGAAAGGGGGCCGCGCGAGGTCCGCACGCTCATGGAACGATGTGTACGGCCAGGTAGCACCTTTAGGCCTCCCATGAGCCGGACGTGATTTGTCGCAGTGCGGACCACGCCGCGCGTCGAATACGTTACCTTCGCCGACGTCCAAGGGGAGGCAGCAGGACGCAATCCTGTTCCTAAGCCCCCTCCCACGCCCGGAACCTCACCCATGAAGCTTGCCCGAGTCCTCGCCGTATCCCTCGCCGCTCTAGTCTGCTCGGCCGCCCCTGCGTCCGCAGCACCCACCGCGGCTGCAGAGTCCGCGGCCAAGGCCCCGACTTCAGCGGACAAGATTCTGGCGGAGATCGACCGGCGCGCGGCAGTATTCGCCGATCGCGAATACCAAGCTTCCATGGAGATCTACGGTGGCGGGCAGCTCAAGAAGACACTCCAGTTCACCATGGTGATGAAGGGGCTCGACCAGCAGTTCCTCACATTCACCGCTCCGGGCGACATCGCGGGCATGAAGGTCCTCATGGAAGACGCGGAAACGCTCTACGTCTACATGCCGGAGTTCAAGAAGGTGCGCCGCGTCGCCGCCCACATGCAAAACCAGGGGTTCCTGGGGAGCACGTTCACCTACGAGGACATGACGCAGGTCCAGCTGTCGCCGTTCTTCAACGCGAAGGTTTCGAGTCACGAGGGCAGCGAGACGACCCTCACCCTCACCGCCAAGAACGACAAAACCACCTATAAGCGGGTGGACATTGTGATCGACGCCACAAAGGGTGGCGTGACGGTGCTTCGGTACTTTGACGGCGCTGGCAAGCTCGTTCGGCAGCAGAACCGCGAGGGCTGGATGAAGATCGAGGGCGAGCTCATGCCGACAAAGGTCACCATGGCAGACCTGAAGACGGGTGACATCACGGTCGTGCAGCTGTCGGATCTCAAGGTCAACCAAGGCGTCGAGGACGACCTGTTCTCCCGACGGATGCTACTGCGCGGCTAGGTAGCCTACCCGCGGTCCGGCACTGCCCGGCGGAGCCTGCGTCCTGCTAGACTCCGCGGCACGTGCCCGTCACTGCGTCCGCATTGTTCGGCTTGGTTCTGTTGAGCCCGTTCTCTCCAGCGAGAGAGCCGGCGACCTCGTTCCGGGCCGCTGGGATTCACTACGGGGCTCTCGCCGCCAGCGATGGGTCCCTGGGAGCCGCTTTGTGGCGCGTCGCGCCATCGGCCAGTGGGGATGCTCCGACCGAACCGACGGACGCATCGCCGACCGATCCCGAGCCGACCGATCCCGAGCCCACGGACGCATCGCCAACCGACACGCCCACGGACTCCGGTTCGCCTGACGCCGAACCGACGGACTCCGCTCGCGCCGACGGAACGGCGACTTCACCTGACGCGGCGCCGGACAGCCCGACGGTCGACGGGGCCACCGCGGACTCGACGACCGCAGGGCCCGGCCCCGATGACCCCAAGCCTGACGCCGCTGCCCCCGCTGAGCCCGCGGAACCCAAAGACCCGGCTGCGATGTCGCTCGACGACATCTTCGGCACGGCGGACACCCACACCGACGTGGAGGTTGTCTCAGACGCCCCCGCGACGGGCGAGACGGGGCCCAAGCCGGCCGCCCCCAAGGCCGCACCCAAGACCCCTCTCGAGGACAAGCTCTCGACCCGGGTCCGGGTTGTGTCGAGCGTCTACTACGACACCGCGCGCGTTGAGCAGCGCGGGTTCGGACGGAACGAGAACAGACTCGAGTTCTACTTCGCGTACACGCCCAACAAGCACATCCAGATCGTCGGCGACGTCGAGCCCGTGTTCTACGGCGTGGCCCAGACCCAGGCGCTCGGCGACCTGGCGTCGCGACAAATGCTGACGCCTTTTCATGTTGAGAGCGATGCGGCGTACGTCGCGATCAACGACTTGCTGCCGAAGCTCGACGTCAAGATCGGGCGCCAAACCGTGGTGTGGGGGACGGCGGACAAGTTCAATCCGACCAACAACATCAACCCCGACGACCTCGAAGATCGGCCGCTGTTCACCGAGCCCATCGCCAACCAGATGGTTGTCGTGGACTACGCGCCTTTGGGCGACAAGCTGTGGTTCCAAGGCGTCTACGTCCCGTTGTTCTACCCGGGGCTGCTTCCGCCGTCGGCCGCCGATGCGCTCAAGGACCCGCAGACGGAGGTGCCGTTTGCGCTCGAGGAAGACCAGACAAAAATCGGCGAGCTGCAGGCATTGCTCGACATCTCACCGATGCTCGTTCCGGAGGTCGTCGACAACGTCAAGACCCCGAGGCCGCGCTTCTCCAATGGGCAGAGCGCCGTCAAGATGGGCACGAGTCTCGGCGGTGTCGACCTCTCGGTGTCGTACTACAACGGGCGGCACGATATCCCTTCGCCCGTGCTCGCGGATTCCTCGACCAAGGACTTCGCCGCGGGATCGGTGACCGCCGAATGCTGCTTCGAGTCCGAGATCACGCTGGTGTATCCGCGCATGCAGGTCGTCGGCTTTGACTTCACAACCCAGCTGCCGTTCCTGGGCAACATGGGCTTGTGGGGCGAAGGTGCGCTGTTCTTGCCACAAGAGCAGGAGCTGCACATCGAGTTTCCGATCAACGTCGATGTCACGCCCGACGATGGCGTCGCCAACCCGGTTTCGGAGCTCAAGGGGCCGACGATTCGCTCCAACCCGTACATCAAGGCGACGGCCGGAGCCGACTACTCGTTCGGCAAGCATGTGTACGTGCAGGCCCAGTACCTGCGTGGGTTCATCGACGAGTTCGGGATTGACCACATCGGCAACTACGTCGTGGGCGGTACCGACCTGATCTTTTTTGGGCGTCATCTCATCTTCCGCGCATTCGCCGTCGCGGATATTCCCAAGGGCGGGGACGACGAGGCATCGTTTGTCATCTTTCCCGAGGTGATTGTCGTTCCGCCCTGGGGCAGCCTCACCTTCGAGATCGGGAGCTTCTTCTTGATCGGGGGCGAGCGCACGAAGTTCGGACAGGCCGCGGCGGGCTCGTCGATCGCGTTCTTCAAACTCGCCGGGGTTTTCTAGGCCGTCTGTGGCGCAATACGAGGCCAAGATCGTTGGATCGTCGGCACGAATGCGCGACGCTCCGTCGCCCGCGCCGGGTCGTGGGCCCAAAGGACCACGGAAACGAGGGGTACTCTGGTACTTCCTTGTTTGGCTGGGTCTAGTCGCCATCGCGGCGGCGGTGATGATCGGGATCAGCCTGATCCCCAAGGCGAGGGAGGCGCTCAAGGGCGGTGACGCCGGGCAAGCAGAGGGGACTGCGGGTGGCGCGGAGTCGGGCGAAGATCCCGAGGGCAGCGGAGACGGTGACTTCGATGATGAGGTCGAGAGCGTCGAGATCCCTGCCGAAGTGCAAGCCGAAGAGCCCGACGAGGAGGACGAGCTCGAGACCCGTCCGGCTGCGCTCCCTGATGGGGTCGCTGCGATCGCGCCCAGCCCCGAGCTGGACATCGGCACGCCCGTGCTCGCCAAAGTGACCCAGGGCTCCAGCGAGTGGGTGGTGCACAAGATGGCCCCGCAGGAGACGGTCGACCAGGTCGCGCACCGCTACGGCGTCAAGCCGGGTTCGCTCCGGATCTGGAACGCAATTTCTGCAGACAAGAACAAGCTGAGAAGGGGCGCCCGGATCAAGCTGAGGGCCAAGCAGATCCCCCCAGCCCGCCGTCGGGTCGAGTACACAGTCCAGCCGGGCGATACCTGGCTGAGCATCGCGGTCACGTTTGGCATCGATACGCGCGAACTCCGGACCCAGAACTGGGAGGCTTCGAAGAACTTCGTCGCCGGGGCCACGCTGACACTGTGGGTCGATCCGCTTGTGTACTATTGGATCAAGTACGACAGGTCTGATCCGGACGCAGAGGACCCGGTCAAAGCCGTCCGCCGAGGCGCGGTTGGCGTCGGGCCGCCGCAGGATGGCCGTCTGATCAATGGCGTGCAGATCCCGGCTGGGGAGGGATACAGCCGCAGGATGATGCCGTCGGCCTACGGAACCACCCACGCCGTGATTTCGTTACTCGTCGCGCTGCGCGATTTCGAGGCCAAGTGGCCGTACGAACCGGAGCTCGTGTTGGGCTCCATGAGTGCCAAGCACGGGGGTCCTCTCGAAGGTCACAAGTCACACCAGACTGGGCGTGATCTCGACATCCGGCTGCCGCTGAGCGCCAGCGTGCCCAACTGGTACCCAGTCCAGCCGCACCGAATCGACTACAAGGCCCTTTGGTTCTTCCTCACTGCGCTGTCGGATACGGGCGAGGTCACGATCATCTTTTTGGACTATGAGGTCCAGGAGCTGCTGTTCAAAGCCGCCGCGAAGCTTGGCGTCCCCGAGGCGGAGCGGCGCGCAATGCTGCAGTGGCCGCGCGGGCAGGCAGCGCATCGCGGCCTTGTTCGACATGCTTCTGGCCATGCGCGGCACCTTCACGTGAGGTTCCGGTGCGGTCCGCAGGAGACGGAGTGCGTCGAAAAGGGCAGCGCAGCCGGGGCGCCGTGAAGTGTCGTTTGCGTCCGGTGCGGGTGGGGGGGTAGATCCGCTCCCGTGACGACGAAGACGAAGGCGAAGGCGAAGACGAAGTCCGGCGCGTCGAAGAAGAAGGCCGCGGCGAAGAAAACCGCGGGCAAGAAGTCTGCGGCAAAGAAGAAGGCCGCGGCGAAGAAGAAGCCGGCGGCGAAGAAGAAGCCCGCCGCGAAGAAGAAGACCGCGGCGAAGAAGAAGACCGCCGCGAAGAAGAAAACCGCGGCGAAGAAGAAGCCCGCCGCGAAGAAGAAGACCGCGGCGAAGAAGAAGACCGCCGCGAAGAAGAAAACCGCGGCGAAGAAGAAGCCCGCAGTGAAGAAGAAGGCCGCTGCGAAGAAGAAGGCCGCTGCGAAGAAGACCGCCGCGAAGAAGAAGACCGCCGCGAAGAAGAAGACCGCCGCGAAGAAGACCGCCGCTGCGAAGAAGACCGCCGCTGCGAAGAAGACCGCCGCGAAGAAGAAGACCGCCGCTGCGAAGAAGACCGCTGCGAAGAAGACCGCTGCGAAGAAGACCGCTGCGAAGAAGACCGCCGCGAAGCAGAAAACCGCCGCGAAGAAGAAAACCGCCGCGAAGAAGAAAACCGCCGCGAAGAAGAAAACCGCCGCGAAGAAGACCGCGGCGAAGAAGACCGCGGCGAAGAAGAAGCCAGCTGCGGCGAAGAAGAAGCCAGCCGCGAAGAAGAAAGCGGCGAGCAAAGCGGCACCCAAGAAGGTCGCACCGCGCGCGGCTTCGCCGAGCGTTGTCGCAGCACTCGAAACCCTCGGCATGCTGGTCCGCACGGGAGAAGAGCCCGGCAAAGACATCTCCGACCACATCGAGGCCATCGAGAAAGGCGCCGACGCTTCGCTTCTGACCCAGATGTTCGGACTGCTGGAGGATGACGACCCCTACGGCCTGCTCTGGTCCGTCTTCTACGTGATGGAAGGGATGGACGATGCGTACCTGGCCGCGCTGGTCGATGCGCTCCCTGGGCTTGATGCCCGGGCACCCGGCTGGGCGGAGACCGCCCTGCTGCGGATCGCCAACACCCGGGGCGACGATGAGGACTGCACCGCGGCGTTCGAAAACCACGTCGGTGCCTCCGACGACGAGACTCGAAGCGCTGTCGCCGCTGTACTGGCGCGCCTCATCGAGGCCGGGGATGACGACGGGTTGACCCAGGACCAGCGCACGTCATTGCAGACGTCGCTCACGGCGATCAACGCAGCCTAGGCGATGGCGAGCCGCACCGTCGTTGATTCTGTGGCCCGGGTGGACGGTCCCCCCGACGACCTGAACTCGCTCCGCGCTACGCTCGATACGCTGCGAGCCCGCCATCCTGGGGCCACGATCGAGCGGTATCTAGACCGCGTCCCGAGCACGGGGGAGGACTGCTTTGTTGCGCCGACGGCGGTGCTGGTGGGCGATGTCCGTCTCGCCGCCGAGGTCAGTGTGTGGTTTTCGTGCGTGCTTCGGGGGGACGTCAACACGATTGAGGTCCGCGAGCGCAGCAACATTCAGGACGGCGCCGTCGTGCACCTCGGCGACAGTGATCCGACTTTTGTGGGCGAAGAGGTCGTCGTCGGGCACCGCGCGGTGGTGCACGGCTGCCGAATCGGCGGCGGCACCTTGGTCGGGATTCAGGCCACGATCCTCGATGGCGCCGTTGTGGGCGAAGGGTGCGTTATCGGTGCGGGCGCACTTGTGACGGCGGGTACGGTGGTTCCACCGCGGAGCTTGGTGCTGGGAACGCCCGCCAAGGTGGTGCGCACGCTGACCGCCGCGGACGAAACGTTCCACCGCGGGCTCGCGGGCAAATACACCCGGCTCGCGCACAACTACCGCGTCGGCTAACCGGCTGTCGTGCCAGAACCGGTGCCGGAGTCGGTGGAGCCGGAGCCGGATTCGGTGGAGCCGGAGCCGGTGGAGCCGGAGTCGGTGGAGCCCGAGTCGGTGGAGCTGCTCTCGCTGGCACCCGAGTCGGTGGAGCCGCTGGAGCTGGTGCTGCCGGTCGTGCTCCCGCCTCCGCTGGAACCCGCGCTGGTGGTGCCCGCGCCCGAATCCCCGGAGTCGGCCGCGGGGCCCACGGGCTCGCAGAACCCGTCGACAGGGTTACACCGAAGCTGCCCGCAGCAGGAGTCGTGATCGGTGCACCAGCTCGTCAGGTCGTTTTCTTCGATGCAAATCGCGACGCACGCCGAGGGACCGTGGGGGGCCTGCGAGCCGCCCGAAGTCGGCGTTGGCGTGGGCATCGGATCGTACGGTGCGACGCAGCTCCCGCCCGTCTCGCAGTCCTCGCTCGACATGCACTCGTCTGCGGTCATGTACGTCGTGGATGCGCCCGCGCCCGTGGTGCTGCCTGCGGTGGTCGGAGACCCGGTTGTGGTTGCCTGGGGCTCGGACTGCGGACAGCCCGTCAGCCCTACACAAACAAGCAGCGCGGCCCCAAGCAGGCCACCCCCGGCATCGCGGCCGGGCAGCCGCGGACTGGTCGAGGCGCTCATCGAGTCGTCACGGTAGCAGAAGCGGGGCCGACCCGACTACCTGCCCCGACACGGCGCCTGGGTCGCGCCACGACGATCGGGGTGCCGGCCGTCGCGCTTCGTCCTATGTTGTGGGGGTGAGTTCTGGCCCTGCACCGCGCTCCGCCCATAGAGCGACGCTGTCCGTCCGACCGCGATCGGTCGGCGAGCAGGAGCAGCGCCTCGACGACGCCACCGAGCTTCCGCCCGGCGAGCAAGTCATCCACGGCAAGGTCTACGAGATCGTGGACAGGGTAGGCGAGGGCGGCATGGGCAAGGTCTACCGCGCCTACGAGCCGAGCATGGATCGCTACGTTGCGCTCAAGGTGCTCAAGCTCGACGTTCCCGAGTCGGCGCAGCGTCGGTTTCGGCGTGAGGCGGTCGTTGCCGCCAACTTTTCGCATCCGAATCTGTCGCGTGTGCTCGACGTGGGAACCACGGGCCGAAAGATGCAGTGGATGACCATGGAGTATCTCCGTGGCCGCGATCTGGGGGAGATTATCGATTCGGGCACGAAGGTCGCCTTCCCGCTTCTGATCGACATGATGTGCCAGACGCTTGACGCGCTCGACTACGTGCACATGCGCGGCATCACGCATTGCGACGTGAAGCCCGACAACATTTTTGTCACCCGCGACCCGTACAACCGGCGCATCGTTGTGATCAAGTTGATCGACTTTGGGATCTGCCGCGCGACCACGCCCAAGTTGGAGACGCAAGAAGAACTCAGTGGCGATCCCCGGTACATGGCGCCCGAGTGCACGGTGTTGGATGGGCCGGTCGACGCCCGCACAGATTTCTACTCGCTCGGCGTGACGATGTACGAGTGTCTCACTGGCGTGCACCCGTTCGAGGAGTGGCTCGATGGCGACGTTCGCGAGCTGCTGCGCATGCACTGCCGGGTGCAACCGCCCACACCCAGCTCAAGGCTGGATCCGTCGACTCGCCCTCGCCTGGCCGCAGCGATCGACGATGTTTTTGCTTGCGCCTGCGCAAAGGACCCCGCCGACCGCTTCGCCAATGCCATGGCGATGAAGAAAGCGGTCGCCGGACTGCTCGACGTCACGTAGGCTCAAGGCGATGCCTGGGCTTAAACCGACGTTTCGATTGGGCTTTTGGATTGCGGCGAGCGTCGCGCTGGCGGCCTGCGCTGGCGACGATAACGGCAGCAGCACACCCGTAGGTACGACGGGCTCCCAACCAGGCACAACGACGACGCTGACGGGCGAACCCTCCGCCGAGAGTGAATCGGGTGCCGATGACGGCGTCGACGAGTCCACGGACGACGGGACGGTGATGGGCGAGTGCCTTCTGGCCAGCGGCGGGTGCGAGTCTGAAAACCAAAAGTGCATGCCGTGGTCGCTGCTTCCCGACCGCATCCCCGACGAGATTCGGTGCTGCGCACTGGCCGACAATCCCAAGCAAGAAAACGAAGCGTGTACGGTCGAGGAGTACGACGGAAGCTGCCGGGACGACTGCGAGGAGGGCACCATGTGCGTGGTCGACGACCTCGACACCCTCTCCGGCGTCTGCCGCGGATTCTGTGACCCGTCGCTGGCGGGGTCCGCGTGCGACGAAGACGACACGTGCAAGCCATTCTTCGAGGCGATCGAAAATGCGCCCGAGGTGCCACTGTGCATGGACAAGTGCGACCCGCTGGTTCAAGACTGCATCCAGCCTGGTTGGCTTTGCCTCCCAGACTCACCCACGGTCGCTGGGCAGAGCGGGTTCATCTGCACGCCGCCTGGTCCCGGTACCCTCAACGGGCCGCTCACCGCCTGCGGTCTCGCCAACGACTGCCAGCCGGGGTTGGGTTGCATCGTTGCGGATCGACTGCCCAACTGCGATTTCACGACGTGCTGCACCGCGTTTTGCAGCCTGTCGGAGGGCGACGCGACGTGTGAAGCGATCGATCCGACGCTGCGTTGTGTCGACTGGATGTCGCCCGATCCCGATTGGGTCGACGTCGGCGTCTGCGCGCTTCCGAAGTAGCCTTGCCTGCGCCGCTGGCCTAGCCGAGCGGGAGTACGTACAGCACGAGCACGTCCCAGCTTAGGTGGCATGTGACCGCGGCCGCGAGGCTGCGCGTCCGAATCAGGAGCGCTGTCCACAGTGTCCCGCAGACCAGCGCCGCGATCCAAAGGATCGGCGGGCCGGTGGTGATGTGCGCGACACAGAACAGGGCGCCGCAGGCCAGCACGCCCGGCAATGGCCCCAAGCGAGCCACGAGTGGGATTCCGATAGCAGCCCGCCATACGACGTCCTCGCAGACGATGATGAGCACGAACAGCGGAATCTGGACGGCCATCGCCATCGTGTTGGGCCAGGCCAGCATCACGGCTGCGCCTTCGGCCAGCCCGGGCGCGATCGCGGCCGTCGCGGCGAAACCAACGGCGCACGCGACATAGAGTGCGGCGGCAGCGGCGAGCCCAGCGGCAAGGAGGCCTGGCTTGGCACCGACGACCGACCGCCACCGCAACGTGGGGATGGCCACGACCGCTACGGTCGCGAGTACGGCCTCGACGACCGCCATTCGGATCCAGACATTGGGGAGCAGCCAGGGCAGGGCGAGCATGACTGCAACGGCCAGCGGGACGAACCAAGCCAGCGACGGGGTCGCCGCGGCCCGTGCGTTGATGAACTGCTGGTGGGCGAGCGTTGGCGCTATCCGCAGACTGGGGATGGTGTCCTGGACCTGCTCGGCCAGCTCCCGGATCCGCTCGCTCGGCAGCCCCCGCGGCGACAACCCGAGAAGCGTTTCGGCTTGGCTGCGGTCGCCAGCGAGCCCGTGCGAGAGCATGGCCAGCTGACTGCGGGTGACGATCGGATTGCCGGGTAGCCGTTCGAAGACCGCGGCTGCCAGCCGCTGGGCGGCCGCAGGAACGGGGAGGACGAGGGTGGGCAGTGAGAGCGCGTTGGCGACGCGTCGTATGAGGCCGCGGATGTCCACCGCGTCGGGGCCTGCGAGATCGATGGTGGCTCCGATGGTCGCGTCTGTGGTCACGCAGCGCGACGCCGCCAGCGCGACATCGCGGACGTCGACCGGCGCCAGCGGCCCCAACGGACCGCTGGACACAGGGAACACGGGAGCCAGCCGCACAAACCGGATGAGGTTGGTCGTCGCGTCGTCGCCCGCCCCCACCACCAACGCCGGTCGAAGAATCGTCACGTCCAGACCGCTGGTGGTGGCCGCCTCCTCCCCCGCGCATTTGGTCGCCGCATAGGCAGACAGCGTGGCTGGAAGTTGTGCCACGGAGATGTGCACGAGGCGTGTGATGCCCGCGCGCTTCATGGCGGTCACCAAGTTTTCGACCACCGTGACGTGCGCGGCGACGAAGGTGTTGGCCCCCCGTTCAGCCTTGATCCCAACCGCGTTGACAACCGCGTCGCACCCGGAGAGGTCCGGCGGGTCGTGTGCGACGTCGTGTGCCTGGGTGGACAGCGACGGATGCGGAGTGGTGTCGCTGGGGGTCCGTGCAATGACGCGGACCTGATGTCCTGCGTCGAGCAGGGCGCGGGTGATCTCCCGGCCGATGAACCCGTTGCCACCCACCACGGCGACGGTACGCCCTGCTCCAGCGTTCATCGCCGCGGGGCGCCCAAAAGCGTGCCGTGGGCGAACGCGGCGGGTCGGTACATCCCTGGATGCTCCTGGGCCACCAGGCGGGCGACGGCCTCGGCGCACCCCCACGACAACGTCACTCCAGCGCCCCCGTGGCCGTAGTTATGGACCACCGCGGGCTGGTCCGGACCGGCGGGTGTGTGGTCGAGGCGGACGGAGGCCCGGCCGGGGCGCAGTCCGACCACGTCGGCCAGGAGGCGTGCTCCGGCAAGTCGGGGCTCCAAAGCGATACATCGCGCGAGCACGGCGTCACGGTCGGCGATCCGCGTTCGCTGATCGTCGTCGCCCGGGTGCGTCGTCCCGCCGAGCACGCAGTCGTCCCCCCGTGGAACGACATAGGTGACCCCAGCGGGATTGGTTTCGTCGAGCAGCACGCGCGACAACCCGGGGTTTTCGACGAGCACCAGCTGACCGCGAATGGGCTCGACCGCAGGATCGGGTACCAGCTCTCGCGCGCCGAGCCCCGCGCAATCGACCACGACCGCGCCGCGGTAGGCCTCACTCAAATCGCTCAGCTGCCGGACTTCGCGTTGGACCGTGCGCACGCCCAGCGCTGCGACGGCATGCACCAGCCACGGCATGTACTTGCGGGTGTCGACGATCGGCGCGACGAAGCGCCACGCTGCGGCCATGCCGTCGGGCAGCCCGTCGCTCGGCGCGGCGCGGACGTTGGCCGCCGAGTCGCACCACCACGGCCGTGGCGGGCTGGCGTCGCGGACAAACTCGACCGCTTCGGCCATGCGCACGCCTGTGGCCGGGGTCTCGGCCAGCGTCGCGAACCGCTGCCAGCTGCGGGCCGCCCACGAAAGCACGCGGGCCCGCGGGAACGCGAAGTACGGGTACCAGAACGCGGCCGCAATATTCGACGTCGTGGCCGGCGGCAGGGAACGCGCGACGATCTCCACCGACGCGCCCGCGCGAGCCAGCTCGTAGGCGCAGCTCAAGCCAGAGATCCCGGAGCCGATAACGACGACGTCGCGCAGCATCGATCGCAAGCTAGAGCACCGAACCGTTTGAATCCACCACGGAATGGCATGCCGCTGTGCGCTATCGGGCGAACTCGCGCTATCCTGGGACGCCTCCATGAAGTTCCTGCCCAGCAAGCCTCTGCGATTACCGCGGTTTCGGACCTACGTTCCTCGTCCCGACGACCCAAAGATCTTCTGGTTCAACAGCGAACGGGACGACATCGTGAATGAGGTCGTGCGTCGCACCATGGAGCGTTACGACGACGAAGAGGCCGTCGAGCTCATCATCAGCGACTGCGCATATCACGAGGTGCGGAGGCTGGAAGGCCGCACCGACGATAGCGCCAAGCGCGAGCTGGACAACTGGCGAGGCATCATTCGGCGGGTCGGGCGGATGTCGCTCGAGGGCAAGCACGAGACGCTGCGAACGCTGGCCCACGACATGGCCAAGGACATCGCGGGGAATTTCGATCCACGGGTGTATCGGTTCGCCAGCCGCGCCGTGCCTGGGCTGCTGACGGCGGCCATGAACCCCTCGAACTTCATCAAGAACGTGATGGACTCAGGGTCGCGACTGGACGGTCTCATCGCCACGCAAGGGCCGATCGACAAGATTCGGCATCTGTCCAAGCGCGGGACGATAGTGCTGGTGCCCACGCACTCGTCCAACCTCGACTCGCTGGCGGTCGGCTGGGTCCTCATGCGCGAGGGCATCTCGCCGATGGTGTACGGCGCGGGCAAGAACCTGTTCAGCAATCCGATCATCTCGTTCTTCATGCACAACCTGGGGGCGTATCGCATCGATCGACGCATCCGGGCTGCGCTGTACAAAGAAGTTCTGAAGACCTACTCGTGCGTCTCGATCGAGCGTGGGTATCACTCGCTGTTCTTCCCCGGCGGCACGCGAAGTCGATCGGGGGCCATTGAACGCCGTCTGAAGCTGGGGCTCGCGGGCACAGGGGTTCAGGCGTTTGCACGCAACCAGGTGCGTGGGATCGATCGGCCCGTTTACTTCGTGCCCGCGACCATCAACTACGCCTTGGTCCTCGAGGCCGAGACCCTCATCGACGACCACCTCAAGGAGGAAGGGCGTGCGCGGTACATCATCGAGGACGACGAGTTCTCGCGCGTCGAGCGTTGGGTCTCGTTCTTCAACAAGTTCTTCGGCCTCGACACGGGATGCGTGGTCCGGTTTGGCGAGCCCATCGACCCGTTTGGCAACCAGGTCGATGCGCGGGGCGCCTCGCTTGCGCCCGACGGCCGCACCATCGACCCGGCCGATTACGTCAAGCATCGTGGGTCTGCGGTCATCGACCACGCCCGCGACGCGGCGTACACCCGCGAGCTGGGAAAGACCATCGCGCGCGCGTACGAAAAGGAGACGGTCATCATGCCGAGCCAGCTCGTCGCCCACGTCATCTTCCGACGGCTCGTCCGGGCGACTCCGGGCTTGGACCTGTTCTCGCGACTGCGCCACCGTGGCGACGTGGCGATCCCCAGCGCGGAGCTGACGGCGGAAATCGGCGAGACCCGAGATCGGTTGGTCGCGTTGGAGGGGCAGGGCAAAGGGCATCCCTCGCGCCTGTTGAGGAATGAGGCTCCCGATCGTCTGCTCGACCGCGTCCTGGGGACATGGGGCGACTACCACTCTAAGCCCATCGCCAGCGTCTCGAATGGATCCGTGATCGCGGCCGACCCGAATCTGTTGCTGTTCTATCAAAACCGCGTGCGGAACTTTGCCTGCGACATCGCCGGGAGTAGCCCCGCCGACCGCGTCGCCGCCAAAGAAATCGCAGCGCTGGAGAAGACACCATCGTGAACATGCCAGTGGCAATCGTGGGTGGCGGGACGTTCGGTCAGGGGCTCGCGTTGGCGGCCGCGCGGACAGGTCGGCGGGTCCTGCTGTGGAGCCGGACCGCACGCGAGCTCGGGCACGAGCATATCCAGTGCACGACCGACCTGGCGCAGCTGTCGCAGGCCGAGATCATGTTTGTTGCCGTCCCCTCGCCGCACATCAACGGGGTCGCGGACAGTCTGTGTCCGCACGTCAGTGGCGCGCAGATGATGGTGCATGTCAGCCGCGGCGTGGTGGGTGACGAGCTGACGACCGTGAGCGAGGTGCTCCGCAGGCGCACGCCCTGTCGGCGGGTGGGTGTCCTCGCGGGGCCGTTGGTCGCGGGGGCGTTGGCCGAGGGAGCGCCCAGCGGAGGCGTCGTGGGCACGCTATTTCCTGAGGTGGCCGACGCGGTCATCGAGGCTATCGGTGGCCCGAAGCTGCGGGTCTACACCACGACGGATGTGATTGGTGTCGAGCTCGGCGCGGCGTTTGTAGGGCTTGTGGCGCTGGCGCTTGGGTTTGCCATGGCGCAGAAGCTGGGGCCGAGCACACTGGCGGTCTTGGCCACGCGCGGCTTGGCCGAAGGGGCCCGGGTTGGTTCGATTTTCGGAGCGAACGAGCGGACGTTTGCGGGGCTCGCGGGGGCCGGGGACCTGATGGCAGCGATCGCTGGCGACCAGCGTCCCGAGGTTGCGTTCGGGATGGCGCTCGCCAACGGCATGGCAGCGGAGCAGGCTGCACAGCGGGCGGGCGCATATGTCGAAGGCGTAGCCATCGCGCGGCGCATCGCCGCGTGGGCCGACCATCACGAGGTTGACGTCCCCATCTCGACCGCCATCGCCCATCTCATCAAGGGGGAGATTTCGGGCGAACAGGTGGTGCACGAGCTCATGACCCGCCCCATCGGCACGGGTGAGTAGCGAGGCCGGGCCCTCGGATCAGAAGAACCGAGCGACGCGATAGGCCTGGATCGTTGGCCCAGCGGCTTCGGGTGCCTTTGCAAACGCCTCGAAGATCACCGCGTCGACGATATCCTTGAGCTCGGGGTATTCCGCGCGCACGTACTCCATCAGCTTGTCTGCGTCACGACCGACAAACTCCTCCACGAGTCCGCCCTCGTTGACGTATTTCACCACGAGGGAGACGTCGGTTTGTGTCGAGGCGAGCGACAGCCCGTGCAAGTTGAAGTCCTGCCCGTCGACCGTCCAGGTCTTTGTCTCGGCAATGAACAGTGGCTGGTCGCGCATGGTCTGCAGGTCGGTCTCGATCGCCACCGATATCGGTGTCGTGACCGAAGCTCCGCGCGACGCCATCGCCCCCGCCATCGCCAGCGCGGCGTAGGACGGGACCAGCTTTTGCGCCTGCCGCAGGCTGCTCGCCATCTTGACCCAGTCCACCGCGGACTTGCCGTGAAACCGCGAGGGGTGAACTTGCAGACCCAGCAGATGCCATCGGTCCCGCTTACGCATCTGGACGACCGCGGCGTGCTCATACACGGGCCCGGGGATGAGCACGCTGACGTACGCGATGTCCTCTCCGCCTGCGTTGGCGAGCAGCGTGAGCGCGGGGGGGCCGTCGGCCTTGTCGGCGTCTCGGCACACGACGCGCGCGATGTCGTTGACGCCGCCTGCGATGCTACCGAGCGCGACGCGCTCGACTTGCGTCTGCCCCTGGCTCGCCGACTCCAGGCGGCCCTGGAGGTTCACGAGGGTCTCCAAGAAGGCCTGGCGGTCCTCAGGCCGCTGCGCCTGGGGATGCAGTGCGTCCCAGATCGTGTCGTGGCGGCCGTCGCGAAGCTGCGCAATGAACGTGTTGGCTTGCTGCACGACCGCGCGGCGGACCTCAGGCTCGATAGCGTCGTCCAGCGCGCACTTGACGACGATCGCTTGGTCGCCGCTGGCAGCTCGCTGGACGGGCGGTGGTGCACTCGGCGTCGCCTCGACCGCTTCGTCCTGGGTGCAAGAGATTTGCGCGGACAGGCATACCGCCGCGAGAGCTGCCAGTGCAGTCCGGAACATGCGCGGCGTGTGTAGCACGGGAGTGCTTGGAGCGACCCGCGCCAGCGCCGATCCATCCCTCAAAACGACGAGTCGGTGCTGCCGCGGCGGTCCCCCCAGACCCAGCCACGGCGCACCGACGCGCCTGCGCTATCTCGTCCCTTACTCGATCGGTGTGAAGCCGCTGAGTTCTGATTGCTGGGTTGTCAGCGAGAACGGCGTCGTCGTGGAGGCCGGGGTGTCCGTGTTGTTGTCGCACGGGGTCGGCCCCGGCGGCGTCGGGTTGGCGCCGCAGTCGCCGTCTTGGCAGTCCGTGCCGCCCAGCTGTTCGACCGACTGCAGCTCGAGCCCGGAGCTTCCGAACCCGCCGCCGAAGTCGACGTTGGCGTTGTCGTCGGCACCCGCCTGCAGATCGAACGGGGTCGCCGTCGTGTTGGTCAGACGGAACCGAAGCCGGTACGTCTGACCCGGATCCGAGTACCACTGGCTGGTGGCACTGTCGTGCCAGTCCGGGTCGCACTCGCTCGAGGGCGGCTCGTACACCATGAACTCGATGTAGTAGACCTCGACGCCCTCCACGATGACTGGAGGCAAGCCGGGCGCGATGGAGTCATCGACGGCACCCGTGACGAAGATTCGCGGGGGTCGAATCGGCCGCGTGTTGGCCGAGAAGTTCCGGGTACGGGTCAGCACGCCGGATGTCGGGAACGGGCGGAACACTCGCTCACGCTCGATCTGCGACAGCGGCACACGCATGTAGTTGGCGTTTGCGCCCGGCAGTGAGATGGGCCCGCCAGCGGGAATGGAGAAGCCATCCGTCGGGACCGTGGAGTGATCGTCGACCAGCACGTACAAGCTGGAGTGGTAGTTCGTGTCCTCGGTGAGCGAGTCGTCGGACGCGCTGCCGCTGGCCATGGCGACCAAGAACTGGTCGGTCTCGGTCAGTGCGCCCACGGTCCCCGAAAGGAAATCGTCGATGCGGTCGTTGGAGCTGATCGCGGGCGGGAACAAGAACGGGTCGCCCGGATTGTTTGCGTTGACCGTGCAGTTGGTCGCCCCTGTACAGGCCGCGAACGGCGTGTTGGCGACCAGCTGGGCCGAGCCACCCCAAAGCGCGCCACTGTCGGACTCGTGGGCGGCGGTGCGGCCCAGGTCCCAGCGGAACAATCGGCCGGACGGGTCGGCGACGTACGTCTCCTGAGCCTCGGCCCAGAATCGCGAGAGGCAGTGTGTGCCGACGGCGGCGTCGACCAGCGCGGCGAACTCTTGCTCGTACACGGCGTTGGTGATGTCGGGCAGCGTCGCGGTCTCGATGATCGTTCCGGTGAGTGCATCGGCGCGCATCAGCACGCGGCCCTGGGATGCGGCGCCGCCACTCTCGGGGTAACCGCTGCCCATCACGATGAAGGCGTCGGGCTCGGAGGACGCTTCGTCCGAAGGCACGTGGTAGGCGATCGCGGGGCGTGCCCAGGTCTCGCCGTTGTACGCATCGTACTGGGCCTTGAGCCCTTGGTCTTCGCTGGTCCACAGGACCTCGATGGGACCCGAAGGGGACGACGGGCTCATGTGCGAAAGGTCGAGTGCAATCCACTCGGTTCCGCCAGCGCCCATCCCGATGATGCCAAGGTGACGCCACGTGTGGTCGGTGGAGTCTGCCGACGTGTCGTCGTAGACCCAGCCTTGGTTGAGCGTTGAGGCGACACCGTAGTGGTGGTCCTCGACTTCGCCGACCTGGCCGTAGCTGAGGGCACCGATCGCCGTTTGCTCAACGACCGACTCGAGCGCAAATCGCGGGATGAACCCGAAGAGCTCGTTGCCGCTGTTGAACTGGAACGCGTGGATGATCCCCATATCGTCCGCGATCACCACCGCCTCTTGCTGCTCGAAGTGGGTGGAGGGGCTGTTGAGGCGACCCGCAGGATCGTTGACGTCCTGCGCGTAGCTGGTCAGCGAAGGCGGCAGGGTGGTCGCGCTACCCACGAGACGCCCACCGCAGTGGGGGTCGTTGATGGCGACCGGCGGCGCGAACTCCGGCCGGTATTGCGGCATGCGCTTGACGATCACAGCCGAGGAGTTGGCGAAGCCCGCGAGCTTCCAGTCGTTCGGTGCGTCGCGGCCTAGCAGGTAGGCGGCGATATCGTTGGCGTGCCCGTTGGGGTCTGCGGCTTCCAGAAGCCCCATGTCGTCCAGCAGCTGCTGGAACTGTGGCGAGGCGAGGCCCGCCCCATCCGCGATGGGGAAGACATTGTTGTCCGAGTCGTGGCTGTACAGCCGCCGCTCGGTCCAGGTCTTGGCCTGCAGGCATTGGCCGGCGTCCCACACCAATTGCTGCGGGCAGCTGCCGAACGCTTCTTCAACGTCCGCGGCGGGGAGAGGCTCAACCTCGCAGTACGGTTGCAGTACGCCAGGGCTCTCCTCGGTGTCGCAGGCCTCGCGGGCCAGGTGCCCCTGCCAGCTCGGGTACGAGGTGCGAGACGTGATGCTCGTTTGCAGGATGTCGGAGCTGCCCGGCGTGCCCAGGAAGTTATTGACTGTCGCTCCGGGCCCGGACGGGACGTCCAAGTCGACGGCCACGTTGACGATATCGGTGAGGACGGTCTGCAGCTGGGCAGAGGATTGTGCCTCCCACGCGCACTCGCCGGACGGGTTGTCTGGATCGGAGCAGGTGTCCCAGTCGTTGGTGGGCGTGTCGTCGCACGGGGAGCTGCAGCCGGTTCCACCCGTGCAGGCACCCGCCGCCGCGCAGGCCATGTTGTTGATCTCGCCACCGCCAAGGAAGAATCCGACGACGTAGGTCTCGACGCCGAGTTCACGGCGGAGCGCAGCCAATCGCTCGTACAGCAGCGAGCCGCCAAAGCCACTGCTCGGCACACCGTCGGAGATGAGCACCGCCGCGGTCGGGACGCACACACTCTCGTCGGTGAGGGTCGTGACGAACTCGAGGTAGCTGGCGACCGAGCTATGGGAGTTGTAGTCGTTGGTCTGGGCCGGGTTGCCGCTCGTTACGCCAACGACGGTCGCCCATGGCGTACCGCCAGTGGCGTCGACGCCACCAGCGTGCATGGGCGAAGTCTTTTGAAGGACCGAGGTGCTGGCCGTATCGGCGTCGGCCGGGCCCCACAGCGCCGCGGGAACACCCGAGCCGCTGAGCTCGTCGAGATAGAACGGCGCGTACAGCTTGGCGACGACCGCACCCGTGCGATCCATGATGCCACCCTGGTCGCGGCCATCCCATTGGGGCGTGGTGCGTTGGTTGCCGTAGCCGGGGAAACCGTCGACGTACGGCCAGTAGTACCAGTCGTGGCCGCGTACATTGAGCGCCTTTTGCCCGTCCGTCGTGCCGTAGTCGCCCGTGGTGGCGTTGGTGATCTCAGAGAATGGGTCGGTGGTGTTGTTGGGCTGAAAGTGGACGCCAACGAAGCGGTCGAACCACTGGACGCCGCGGTAGGCGTTTTGCCAGTCGGGGACGTTGTTGGTGTTGAGCAGCGGCGACGGGCCGACGCCAGCTTGGTTGTTGGCGTTGACGGTGCTGCCCTGACCCAGCTGGTCCCAGCGCAGGTAGGGATAGGGCCGGATGGTGTCGCCCTGGCACAGTCGCCATGCGCCCACCGTGGCGTAGCGCCAGATGTTGTTGTTGTCGGATCCGGTGATCCACTCAAAGCGCCGCGCGCCAGCACAGCGGTTGGGGAGCACCCATGGGTCCCAAGCCGTGTTCTGGTCGAACGTCATCAGGGCGTAGGTGGCGTCATCCGCCGTGGCCGTCACCACGTTCTGGATTGCGCGGCGGGCCGAGGAGATGCGGCTTTCGTAGCTCGTGCCGTGGTACGCGGGGACCTCGCACTCCTGCCAACGGCACACCACATTGGTCTGCTGCGCGCGCCACGCCATCGATCCGGAGGTATCCAGGACAAAGAGGATGCGGGGGCGCACATCGGCGCTCGCGCCTGCATTTCGGACGATGTAGTACGGCGAGACTCGCGCGTTGGAGACGGGCGCGACCGCCACGACGCCAAAGACCATCAACGCGAGCAAGCCGAGCTTTGCGGCGGCGGCTGCCCATCGTGTTTGAACTTTCTGGATTGTCTCTGACTCGCGTGACATGCGCACTCTTTTCCGTCGACCGGACCTGGACGTCCGAGCCGCAGTGCCTGCATGGACCATGCCGCCCGTCGACGCGTCATCACCCCACGGACTTTGGTCGACATTTGTGACTTCGGTTACGTTTTTCAGCTTGTGGTTATGCAACGAGGTCGTGCCCTCTGCAAAAAGGTCAGACCTCTCCTCCCTGGAGTGGCACCCGAGCTAAGCTCGGTCGTGTGCCACTTTGTCATCGACAGCCGGACAGCGTGACAGGGCGGCCCGACCCCGGGGAAGGCGACGGTCCAAGCATGAACGTAAGTGTTCAACATTGTTCACGTTGAAGACTCTCGGCGATGAGGCTCGGAGTTTGCTGTAACCCCACCAGCGCGGAAGCGACGAGCACCGATGACCAACGATACAAGCCAGGCCGGACGTCACTCCACCCCCACTGTGCTGGTCGTGGATGACGAGGCGTCGATCGTGGATGCGATGTCGAAGGTCCTCACCAAGGAGGGTCTTCACGTGCTGACCGCGTCCGGCGGCCGCGAGGCACTCGACGTGCTGCGGCATCAGCGCGTGAACGTCATGATCACTGACCTGCGCATGCCGGGCATGGGTGGCGATGACCTGCTTCGAGCGGCCAAGGCGATCACGCCCGAGGTCGAGGTGGTGATGATGACGGCCTACGGGACGGTCGAGACCGCGGTCGAGGCGATGAAGCTCGGTGCCTACGACTTCATCCAAAAGCCCCCCAAACGGGCGGCGATCATCGCCACGGTTCGTAAGGCGCTCGACAAGGCCAGCCTCGTCGCCGAGAACACCAAGCTTCGCGCCCAGCTGGCCGCCGCGACAAACCGAGAGATCGTTGGAAACAGTCAGGTGATGCGGGCGACGCTCGACATCGCCAAGCAGGCCGCGAACTCCACTGCGACGGTGCTGTTGCTCGGCGAGAGCGGCACGGGCAAGGAGCTGCTCGCCCACTACATTCACACGCACAGCCCGCGCGCTGCCAAGTCCGTGGTGCCGGTCAACTGCGCGGCGCTGCCGGAGAGCATCCTCGAGTCCGAGTTGTTCGGGCACGAAAAGGGCGCGTTCACGGGCGCGGTCCGGACCAAAGACGGTCGCTTCTTGGAGGCCCACGGCGGCACGCTGTTCCTCGATGAGATTGCCGAGATCACCCCGACCGTCCAGGTCAAGCTGCTGCGCGCGCTTCAGGAGGGAGAGATCCAACCCGTTGGCGGACGCACGGTGAAAACCAACTTCAGGCTGGTGTGCGCAACCAATCGAGATCTCGCCAAAGAGGTGAAGGCTGGCCGCTTCCGAGAGGACCTCTTCTATCGTATCAACGTCATCCCGATCCGCATCCCACCGCTGCGCGATCGCATTGAAGATGTCCCGCTGCTCGCTGATCATTTCCTGCGCAAGTACGCCGACAAGCACGGCAAGCCCACGCAGGGGTTCACCGATGAGGCTCTGCATCGGATGGCGAACTACGGCTGGCCGGGCAATGTGCGAGAGCTGGAGAACGCAGTGGAGCGCTCGGTAGTGCTGGCCCGCCAGGCGCGAGTCGGAGCCGACGACCTGCCCCCGGAGCTGCGCGACCCGCAGGCCGGGCATGGCCGCCAGGTGACGTTCTCGGTGGGGGCACAGCTCGAAGAGGTCGAGCGCCGCATGATCCAAGAGACCCTGAAGTTCACGCGGGGCGACAAGCGACTGGCGGCCGACCTGCTCGGCATCGCGACGCGCACCATCTACCGCAAGCTCGAGTCGGGCTTCATCACCGAGGATGCCTATCGGGCCGCCGAATCTGCCGCGGCGCCTTCGGGCACCGAGGATACAGGGGGGCAGCAGGCGACTGCAGCGCACCCCGAATCTGACCCTGAGGGCGACGTCCTTCACTAGCAAAGCCGTCTATGGAAGCGCTGTTCAAGAAGTACTTCTGGGTGCTCAAGACGCTGGGAGTCGCGGCCGCGACGGGGCTGGCGGCCAGTGCGATCACCACGCAACTGGGTACCAATTTTCTGTTGGATGTCGAGGCTATCGAGGCCGACGAAGACGAGGGCGAAGACGAGGACGAGGACGAGGACGACGCATCGGCGTCCGGCAAGAAGAGGTCGAAGAAGAAGGGCCTCAATTTCGGGGCGAGTCCGTTCTCGGCAATGACCGAGAAGAACGACGCCAAGGCGCGCACCGTGGGCAAGATCATGGCCCGGAACGTGTTTTGCCCGACCTGTGTCCCCCTGGTCGTTGCGGGCGAAGTCCCGACGACAAGCAGCGGTCCGATGCAGGCCGGCAAAATCGCCCCGGGCGAGATCAAGACGACCCTCAACCTTCGCCTCATGGCGACGCTCGAGGCCGAGGACCCGAAGTACTCGTTCGCCACGATCTACGACGGCGACGCCAAGATCACGGGCCTGTTCGGAACTGGGGATGCGTTGCGAGCCCAGGTCGTTGTCGAGGGGGTCGACCAGGGCCTGGTGCACCTGCGTCACGGCGGCCAGCTGGAGTACTTGGAGATCGGCTCCATCGTTGAGGTCCCCAAGTCCACCAAGAAGGACAAGAAGAAGGACAAGAAGCCCAAAAAGCCGTCCAAGAACGCGATCGAGGGCGCGGCCGAGGCCATCAACTGTCCGAGCGACAACGTGTGCATCATCCAGCGCGCGTTTGTGGATTCACTGCTGGCCAATCCGGGGCAGCTCGCCAAGCAGGCGCGTGTCGTCCCCAGCCAAAAAGACGGAAAAACCGCGGGCTACAAGCTGTACGGCATCCGCCGAGACTCTCTGCCCAAACTACTCAAGCTTAAGAACGGAGACATGATTACCGAAGTCAACGGTCAATCACTCACCTCCGTCGACAAGGCGATGTCGCTGTACACGAAGCTTCGCCGGGCCTCCCAGCTGGAGGTCAAAGTTGTCCGCAAGGGCAAGACGATTACGAAGGAAATCCAAATCCAATGAAACTGCCATGGACGATCGCGTGCGCGCTGACGCTCTCCTTGCCGGTGGGCCCCCAAGCTTTCGCGGCTCCCGCGACACGGGGGACCAAGCCAACCACGACCAAGCCTTCCAGCGTTCCGCCTCGGACGCCGACCACGCGCGCCCCGGGAAAACCGGGGGGCGGCACGGGCTCAGCGCCAGCGGCTGGCGGCGAGCTCTCGGGCGACGAGAGTGGGGGAGGCGCGGGGTTCAATACCTGTAAGCGGCAGCCCAAAGGGGCACGCTTCCGCATCACGTTGCCCGAAGAGGCCGAGCTCAAAGACCTCGTCAACTGGATGAGCTCGATCAGCTGTCAGAAGTTCATTCTCGACCTCAAGGCACGGGCCGGCAAGGTGACGATCTTGTCGCCGGAAGCCGTGACGATCGAAGAAGCGTACGCCGCGTTCTATGCCTCGCTGCAGACGATGGGCCTCACGGTCGAGCCGTCGGGCAAGTACTTCAAGATCGTTGAGACGACAGGCGCCAACTCGCGGACGCTGCCCGTGTACACGCCCGGGTCCAAAGCGCCGAGCAACGATCGGTACGTCACCCAGCTGTACCGCACCAAGAACGAAGACAACGACGACATTGTCTCGGTCATCAACAAGCTCAAGACCAAGAACGGCTCGGTCGAGGTCGTCGGCAAGCTTCTGATCCTCACCGATACCGGCACGTCGATCTCGCGCCTGCTCAAGATCGTCAAGCAGATCGACAAGACCACCCGGGTCGGGACCAACAAGGTCTTCTTCTTCCAGCTTCAGTACGCCGACCCCGAGGAAACCGCGGGAATCATCCGCGAGGTGTTCAACGAGAAGGACACGGGAACGACGACGAAGAAGAAGACGAAGTCGACCAAAAAGCCCACCAAGAAGCCGACGCGCAGCAAGGCCAAGGACGCCAGCGACAGCGAGGCCTCCTACAGCAATGTGATCGTCGACGAGCGTACGGGCACGCTGATCGTCGTGGCGGGTGCCGAAGACTTCAACGTCATCCGCCGCCTCATCGAGCAGCTCGACGTGCCGTTGGTCGGGGGTGGCACGGGCCGGATTCACGTCGTCCGTCTCAACAACGCCGACCCCGAGGAGGTTGCCAACGTGCTCAACCAGCTGGGGCAGGGCAGTCGCTCGGGCGGCGGCAAGGCGGGCGGACGGACGGGTAACGCGCAGCCGTCAGGCGCGGCATCGGCCGACCTGTTCTCGGGTGAGATCAAGGTCACCGCCGATGCGGCAACCCGCTCGCTCGTTATCCTCGCCTCGCAGTCGGACTTCCGTGCGTTGCGAAAGGTCATCGACTCACTCGATGTCGAGCGCAAGCAGGTCTACATGGAGATCTACCTGCTCGAGCTGTCGATCGGCCACGACATCTCGGGCGGTGCGTCCGGCCACTTCGGCAGCCAGTTCGACACCAGTGGCGGACAAGGCTTTGGCTTCGTGGGCAGTGCACCCGACCCGTCGGCCAACTCCCTCGTGCTCAGCCCGTCCGTCCTCAACGGCTTGGCCGCGGGCGTGTTGGGCCCTGAGGTTCCGGGCTCCGGTCAGTTCCTTGGGCTGGGTCGCGATGTGCCCGCGTTTGGCGTCGTCATCCAGGCGATCCAAACCGACACCAACATCAACCTGGTCGCCGAGCCGCATCTGTATACGGCCGACAACCAAGAGGCGAGCATCGAGGTTGGCCGCAACGTACCCACGCCCGGAGGACTCTCGTTCCCCGGTGGTGGTCAGGGCGGCGGCATCGTCCCCGTCCAGTCGGTGCAGCGCCAAGACGTGACCCTCAAGGTCAAGGTCACCCCGCACGTCAACGACATCGAGACGGTCACCCTCGACATCGAGATGGAGAACAACGACATCGAGTCGATCCATCCCACGCTGGGAGTGACGACAACGAAGCGGCGACTCAAGCTCGACAAGGTCGTGGCCCGTGACGATCAGCCGATCGTGCTGGGCGGGTTGGTCCAAGAGGTGGAGCGTGACTCCGTCAGTCAGGTTCCAGGGCTGGGTTCCATCCCGCTCATTGGATGGCTCTTCAAGAAGAAGACCCGCGAAAAAGAGAAGGTCAACCTTCTCATGGTGCTCGTGCCGCACATTCTGGAGACGCCAGACGACGCGCGACGGATTCACGAACGCCGCATGAAGGAACGGCTCGAGTTCCTCGAGCGTGAGACGGCATTCAAGCGGCGAGACCTGTCGACGAACGTCAACTACCGCAAAAAGCGTGGCTTGCTCTCGCAGATCAATCGCGAGTTCGACCGCATGCTCGTCGAAGACGAGTTCCTGCGACAGACCGAGCTCGACTACCAGCAAGAGCGCATCACGGGCGAGATCGGGATGGCCCCGACGGCCAATGCGGCGCCCGACCAGAACGACGCTGCCATCGGGCAGCCCACCACGTCCGTTCCTGCGGCATCCCGCACAAGCTCGAACTGAGACTGGCCATGGACACCCAACTCGCCAACATGCTTCCGGGCTCCGGGCCGCTTATCCCGGCCATGGGCACCCGCCCCGATGAGCGCCCGATAGGAGAGCTGCTGCTGGAGTTTGGCTTTGTGGGGCAAGAGGAGCTTGCAGAGGCACTCTCGGCGCAGCACCTCGAAGATGAGCGGGTCGGCGAGACCTTGGTCCGGCTCAAGCACTGCACCGACTGGCAGATCACCTCTGCGCTCGCCAAGCAGTTCGGGATGCCCGCGCGCGAGTCGTTGGCGGCCGAGGATGTTCAAGACGAACTCGTCGAGGAGCTGCCGATTGGCTACGCGCGCAGCATGATGGCGCTGCCGGTCAAGCTCGACCGGGCCCAAGGGGTGTTGCACGTCGTGGCCGCGGACCCCACCCGCCTGATGGGGCTCGACGACCTGGGGCAGGTCTACGACGCCGAGGTCAGCGCCACGCTGATGCCCGCGCCCGTCGTCAGTGCGCTGATCAACACGATCTATTCCAAGCGTGCCAAGGACGTCGACCTCGAGAAAAAGGATGAGGCGTTCGACGAAGAGGACGAAGACATCCTGCACGCCTCGGCCGAGGACGCGCCGATCATTCGCTTCGTCAACAGCCTGATCTTCAACGCCAGCAAAGAGAAGGCCTCCGACATTCACATCGAGCCGGGCGATCGAGAGATCGTTGTACGAAACCGAGTCGATGGTGTGCTGCACGAAGTAAAGCGAGCACCCAAGGCGCACCTGCCTTCCGTCATCGCTCGCGTCAAGATCATGGCTGGCCTGAACATCGCTGAGAAACGGTTGCCGCAAGACGGCCGGATTCGGCGCAAGATTGCCGGCAAAGAGGTCGACATGCGGGTGGCCACCGTGCCCACGGCACACGGCGAGCGCATCACGATTCGTCTCCTGGACAAGTCGGCGATGGCGTTGTCGCTGGAGGTCATCGGCATGGAGGCCGATCACCTGCAGGCCGTCCGCGAAGTCATCCATCGCCCGCACGGCATCTTCTTGGTCACTGGCCCCACTGGCTCCGGTAAAACGACGACGCTGTACTCCTGCCTGTCGACCATCAACCGGCCCGACCTCAACATCCTCACCGTCGAGGATCCGGTCGAGTACCAGCTCGAGGGCATCAGCCAGGTCCAGGTCCAGCCCAAGATCGATCTAACGTTTGCGTCTGGGCTGCGCTCGTTCTTGCGTCATGACCCGGACGTCATCATGGTCGGCGAGATTCGTGATGTTGAGACGGCAGAGATCGCGATCCAAGCGTCGCTGACGGGTCACTTGGTGCTGTCCACGATCCACACCAACGATGCGGCCACTGGCATTACCCGCCTGGTCGACATGGGCGTGCAGCCGTTCTTGGTCGCGTCGTCCCTCGTCGCCCTGCAGGCGCAGCGCCTGCTGCGACGGGTGTGCGCGGTTTGTGCCGTCCCCCACGTGCCGTCGGCGACCGAACTCGGAAACATGGGAATCGTGCCCGAGGCGTTCTTCGCGGGCGAGGCATCGCTTCGTCAGCCGATGCGGGATGAGGCCGGCACCATTCTTCCGATCGCCGCTGCCGAAGGGCGACGGCTGCCTCCCCCGGGGCACCTGTGGGAGGCCAAGGTCGGTGGTTGCGAGCGCTGCGGTAGCACTGGGTACAGCGGCCGAACGGGCGTGTACGAGGTCCTGACGATCACCGAGGACATTCGTCGGCTGGCGATTCGCAACGCCGACGCCTCTGAGATCAAAGCGGCGGCCATCGAGGGCGGGATGCGCACGCTTCGTGATGACGGTGCCTACAAGGTCCTGACGGGCATGACCACGATGGAAGAAGTCATGCGCGTGACCGCGGAGGAGGCCTAGTTCATGGGTGCCTACGCGTACACAGGCTTGTCTGCCAAGGGCAAGAACGTCAAGGGCGTCGCCACGGCCGACAGTGTCGCCGCGCTCAAGGCAACCCTGCGTCGCGAAGGCATCTACCTGACGGGCGTCAACGAGGCGACGACTCCGACCGAGAAGAAGCGAGCGTCGGGGGCAACGGGCGGCCGAGAGGTCGATCTGTCGCGGATCTTCGATCGCGTCAACCAGGAGATGGTGGCGTACACGACCCGTCTGCTGGGCACGCTCCTGCACGCGGGCGTGACGTTGCCCGAGGCACTCAAGGCGCTGACCGATCAAGTCGAGAGCCCACGCTTCAAGGGCATCTTGAGCGACATCGCCGAGAAGGTGAACCAAGGTGGATCGCTGGCCGAGTCGATGGCTGGCTATCCGAAGGTGTTCCCGGATCTGTACGTCAACATGATCCGCGCAGGCGAGGCCTCGGGTGCGCTGGAGACGGTGCTCTTTCGGCTGGCGGAGTTCCTCGAAAAGCAGATCGAGATCAAAGGCAAGGTCACCTCGGCCATGGTCTATCCCGCGGTGCTCGGCGTCTTGGGCGGCATCATCATCGTGGTCTTGATGATCGGAATCGTCCCGAAGATCACCGCGATGTTCGAGGGCATGAACGCCAGCCTTCCGTGGAACACCGAGCTGCTGATCTGGCTGTCCGATGCGATGTCCACGTACTGGTACCTCATGGTCCTGGGGACCAGTGGTCTGGTTTGGCTGTGGCGCAAGTGGGTCTCGACCGAGTCGGGGCGCGCCCGCACCGATGATTGGGTCCTGCGCCTGCCGGTCGCCGGAGACCTGGTTCGTAAGATCGCGATCTCTCGATTTGCACGCACGCTCGGAACTCTGCTGGCCAGCGGCGTGCAGCTGCTGCAGGCGCTCGACATCGTTCGCACACTGCTCGGGAACGTGGTCCTCGAAGAGGTCATCACGACCGCGCGCAACAATATCCGCGAGGGGCAGGGCATCGCGCCCGCCATCAAGCAGAGCGGTCAGTTCCCGCCGCTGGTGACCCACATGATCGCCGTCGGTGAGCGCTCCGGGCAGCTCGAGCAGATGCTCGGCGACGTCGCGGACACCTATGACCGCGAGACCGACACGCAGATCCAACGCTTCACGGCGCTGCTCGAGCCACTGATGATTGTGGTGATGGGTATCGCGGTGGGCTTCGTTGTCTATTCGATTATGACCCCGATCATGATGCTCACCGAGATGGCGGGCACCTGAGTCGATGCACTTCGCACAAAGTCTCCATCCCTCCACTGCACACCAGAGAGAAACCGGAATGAACCGCACCCAGATTCGCCGCGCATTCGCCCGCCAACGCGGCATGACCCTCATCGAGATCATGGTCGTCGTCGCGATCATCAGCCTCATCCTTGGCGGTGTCGGCGTGATGGCGTTCAACCGCTTCAAGGACGCCCAGATCGACCAAGCGCGGAACCAGTGCGTGACGATCGCTGGCGCCATCCTCCAGTACAAGGTCCAAAAGCGCGGCAAGTGCCCCAAGACCCTCGAGGACCTCAAGGCCGCTGGCTTCATCAACCAGGTCGGCAAGGACCCGTGGGGCAATGACTACGAGTTCCAGTGTCCAGGCCAAGTCTCCGAAGTCGATGTCACGTCCTCGGGCCCAGACTCCGAGCTCGGCACCGACGACGACCTCAGCAACGGCCCCGAAAAAGCCGAGGAATAGTCGCAAACCACTGACCCGCACAGCACTCCGATGACCCTCCCGAATCACCATCACCGTCGGCTTGGCCGACGCACCCAGCGCGGCATGACGCTCATTGAGATCATGATCGTGATCGGGGTGGGGTCGCTGATCGTCGGGATGGTGGTGGTCGGGTTCTCGTCGGGGCGCAATGCCGAGACGACGCGCAAGGTCAACCAAGTGGCCAACCTCGCGCGTTACGGGTTCGACAAGGCCCGGGTTACGGGGCAGCCGCACCGCCTCGTGGTGAACTTCGAGGAGAAGTTCGTCGGCCTGCAGGAGGGCGATGGTCAGATGTATCTGCCCGCCACCACGCGGGACGGGGAGATAGCTGAGATCGACGAGGGCAAGCTCGAGGACCAGGCGGCGCGTGACCTTCGGGCCGAGCGCTCGTTCAACCAGTCGGTGCAGGCAGAAATCGTTCGCGATGAACCCGCTGGTGAGGTGAGCTACGAGGACGTCATCGACCCGTACAAGCCCCACCCTCGCAAGGTGCCGCGACGCAAACCGCCGCTGTTCCAGCGCTTCAAGGATGAGTCCGCGCTGCCCGACTTGGCGCAGCGGGTGGAGTTCGGCGAGAACTTCAAGATCGTCTCCCTGCAGACGGCCGACGACCTCCAGCCCATCGACTCGGGGGCGGCATCGCTGTACTTCTTCCCCCGCGGTCAGACGCAGCACGCCCACATCCAGATCCAAGACAAAGAGGGCGACAACGAGTTCACGATCAAGATAGCGCCGCTCACCGGCCGCGTAGAGATCGTGGACGGCTTCGAGGACTTGGTCTTGCCCAAGACGCCCGGCGACCAAGAGGACGCACTGGGCAACCGACAAGAAAAGAGGACGTTTTAGGCATGCGAACGCGGGCCACGGAAACGTCGGGTGGGTTCACCCTCCTGGAAGTCCTGATCGCTGTGGCGATCTTGTCGATGTCGCTCACCTCGTTGCTGCAGTCGCAGCTGGCGGGCATCAAGGCGACCGATCAGGCGCGCATGCTGTCGACGGTTGCGTTCTTGGCCGAGTACCAGCTGATCGAAACCGAATGGATCCTCAAAGAGGAGGGCGAGTGGGGCAACGCCGACCGCACCTTCGAGGGCGATTTCTCCGAGCAGGGGTGGCCGAGCGTGTCGTACATCTGCGTGGTCGACCTCATCGAGATGCCCGACTACAGCGCCCTGCAGCAGGCCGCCGATGCCGCGGACAGCGGCGGGTCCGTGGCGGGCGAGTACGACGTGCAGGACGCGGGCGAGAACGCGTTCGACACGTTGGGCATGGTGTGGCCCATCGTCAAAGAGGCCATCGAGAACTCGATCCGCAAGTCGTGGTGCACGGTGCGGTGGACAAAGGATGGCTCCGTCCGCAAGAAGCAAAAAGACGGGCCTGAGTGTGAAGAGTCCGACCACAACTGCATGACCATCGCTACGTTTTGGACGGACCCGGTCGCGCTGACGCAGCTGCCGACGCTGGGCGGTGAGGTCGACGAGACCGACGACACCGAAGACGGCGACGGCGGCGGTGCTGGCGGCGCTGGTGGTGCTGGTGGCAGCGGCAAGGGCGGAACCCGCGGTACACGAAATCCCAGCATTCCCGCCGGGCCCGAGGGCAAACTATGAAGTCGTCCTCCATGCGCCAGCGCGGCATGACGCTCATCGAGATCATGATCTCGATGGCGGTCATGACGATGATGCTGGTGTCGATTTGGAGCGGCTTCAACGGCACCGTCAAGGGGATGGAGGTCGCCGAGGAGATCCAGTTTCGCTACAGCAACGTGCGCGCGGGCATGACCCGCATCGTCACGGAAATGTCGATGGCGTACCTGTCGTTCAACCGCCCCAACGACGACGAGAAGCACTACACGCTGTTTGAGGGGCGCGACAGCTTCGACACGGACTCGGTCACGTTTTCATCGTTTGGCCATCTGCGGATCCGCAAGGACACCAACGAGAGCGACCAATCCATCATCCAGTACTTTGTGCAGGAGGATCGCAACGACCCGTCGCGCAACCACCTGTATCGCCGCGAGTCGCGTCGTCTGACGGGCGACCGCCCCGAAGACCTCGAGGACTTCTTCCCCGCCTACGTGCTCATCGAAGACGTCGTGTTGTTCGACGTCAAGTACTGGGATCCCCAGGAGATGGAGTGGCGTGACGAGTGGGCCACGATGCGCATTGATATGCAGCCCGATCGGCTCCCGCAGCGGATCAAGATTCGGATCGTGATCAAAGACGGCCGCGGAGAGGTCGAGTTCGTCAACCAGGTGGTGCCGCTCATGCAAGAGAAGATCGATCTCGAGAAAGGGTCGACGAAGTAGTGGCCGACGAACGCAAGCCGGTCGATGCGCCCGAACCCTCCGCGAGCGAGGCCAAGGCCAAGAAGGCCGCCCGCGCCGGGCAACAGTCTGGGCAGCATGGCGTCGCCGTTCTGATGGTTCTTTGCTGTCTTGCGATCATCGCTCCGTTCACTGCCAACCTGAACTACCAGGCGCGCGTGGACTGGCAGTCGGCGATCAATACACGCGACGACGTGGCCGCGCGCCAGGTCCAACGTGGCGCGCTGGCGCTGTCCCTGCTGCTGTTTGAGATCCAGCGCATGGTGTTCAACCAGCGTCAGTTCCGCGACATGATGGGAACGATGGACATCACGCAGGTCGCTCCGTACCTGATGAGTGTCTTTGGGACCAAGGACGGCGCAGAAGGCCTGGGGGCGTTGGTCGGCCTCAACACCGAGGCGCTGTCAGATTTGGCGCTGTTGGACGGCAGCTTCGAGTTTCGGGTCGAGGCCGAGAGCGGCAAGATCAACGTCAACTGTCTGGCGATCCAAGGCAAGGCCGAGGACGACAGCAACCCCGCCGGGCGCGTGACAGAGACCATCGAGGCGCTCATGCTGCCCACGCTGTACGACCCGTTCTTCGAAGAAGAGAAGGCCGACGGCCAGTTCTACACGCGCTCAGACATTCTCAAGGCGATGGCCGACTACGTTGACGATGACCGCAAGGTCTTCGACCTGGTCCGTCTCAAGCCGGGGTCGCGCCAAGAGGAGTACCGCTACCAGCAGCTGTTCGACCCGTACATCGCCCGCAACGCGCGGTTCGACAGCATTGACGAGCTCCAGCTGGTCGAGGGCATCGACGACGACTGGATGGAAGCCTTTGGGCACGAGCTCACCGTGTACGGCAAATGCAGCGTCAACCTGAACTTCGCCAGTGCGGAGCAGATAGCGCTGGTGATTCGGCACTCCGTCAGCGCGGACGACAAGTACAAGACCGAAGGCGAGAACTTCCTGCTGATGACATTGCCGCTGGCCAACTGGGTCGTGGACCAACGCGAGTTCGCGTTGTTCTCCAAGCTCGACGACTTCCAGGCGATGATCAAAAAGCCTGATGAGTTCCTGAGCCCGCTGGCGGCGATGAGCGGGAACGATGCCCCGCAGAACATGCCGCTCGTGCCCAAGGGGATCGATGTGCGGCTCAAAGGCGGCGAACGCGAAGACGGCACGCGCTACGGCGGCGTGTCGGAGTTGGCCACCGTTTCCCCCGAGACGGTCTACCGCGTCGAAGTGATCACGGAGGTCGGGGCCATCAAGAAGCGCGTCGTGGCGGTCCACGACATGGCGTACGTGCGCAGCAACAGCCAGGGCAAAGGCGCCTGGCTCTACCTGAGGGAGGACTAGAACATGGCGCAGAAGATCGTCGGCGTCGATTTGGGCGCACACAGAGTCAAGGTCACCGTCGTATCGGCGGGCCTACGTGGCGTGCAGGTCGTGGACGCATTTGAGGTGCCCGTGCCGCGGCGTGCCGTGCCCGAGGGCGAGGACGAGCAGGCCAGCGACCCGCTCGCCGCGACGCTCGCCGTGGCGCTCGGGGCCCTGCGGAGCAAGCGATTGCTCGGACATCCGCTCGCCGTGGTCTTGCCGCCCGGGCTGCTGTCGTATCGGGTGCTGAGCTTCCCGTTCTCGGACGAGCGGCGGGTTGCGCAGACGGTCGCGTACGAGGCCGAGGGCCAGTTTCCAGTGCCGCTGACGCACATGGTGCACGGTCACGTCGTTGTGCCGACGCCTGGCGGTGGCGGTCGGGCGCTCGTCGTGGCCGCACGCAACGAGCGGGTCGACGAGATCGCAGACGCCTTCCGCAACGCGGGCGCCGACGTCAAGCTGATCACGTCCGGGGCCGTTGCTTCGGCGCAAGTGGCCGATGCGTCACTGCCCACGCTGACCTCGGATGCCGCCGCCCAGGGCATGCAGCCCGCGAGCCTGATCGTCGAGTTCGGGCACTCCACGACGCAGATGATCGCCCTGGGTCCCAAGGGCCCACTGGCGGTGCGAACGCAGCGGCGTGGGGGCCGGCACATCACGGCCGCGATGGCGCGGTCGTACTCGATGGACGTCGAGCAGGCCGAGACGGCCAAGCACACCGATGCGTTTGTGCCGCACCGCGGGTTTGACGGGCTCTCCAACGATCAGCTGCAGGCCGGACGCGTCGTCGCCGAAGCGATCGAACCGATCGTTCGCGAGCTCCAGCACACACGCTTGTGGTTGCGCTCGACCTACAACCTGGAGGTCGGGAAGATCCTCGTCGCTGGTGGCGGTGCTGACCTCAAAGGCATCGACGAGTATCTCGCTGAGCAGACGGAGCTTCCGGTTGAGCGGCTTACGCCCAAGGCGTCGATGGTCAAGGGGCTCGAGGGCCGCGACTGGACGTCGATGTGCGGCGCGCTGGGGGCGGCGTACGGCGCGGCCCGTCGCCCGCTCGTACAGCTGCACGAGGCCGCGAACGCCGATGCTGACGGCGCGTGGATGCAGGAGCGGATGACGTCGTTGGTCGCCATGGGCGTGGCGATCATGGCGTTCGGTGCGCTCGACACCATTGCGCAGGTCAAGGCGCTCAACACCGAGAAGCAGGCCTACGCGGACCAGCTGGCCAGCGAAACGCTGGAGCTGTTTGGCGAAGAGATCATGACGCTCGAGGCCATCGACGCGAAGCTGGCCTCGGTCGCCGACGCTGATCTGACCGACACGATGCCGGACCGCGGGGCGCTGGAGGTGCTCGCGATGGTGGTCGACGCTGCGACGCCAAGCGACCTCTCGGACGCCGCCATCGATCCTGCGACCGGCCAGCCAATCGATGCGTCGGCGGTGCCGCCAGTGCCAGGAGCTCCGCCAGGGGCACCCCCAGGGGCGGTCGTCGAGCCGACGCTGGGCCCCGACGGGGCTCCGGTTGAGCCCGAGGTCGTCGCACTCGCCGCAGTGGCAGCGGATGCGGGAATCGTGGTCGCCGATGACTTGATCATCGAGACGCTCGAGATCCGGGCGAACGTCGTCGACCTCAGAGCGAGCGCCACGCTGTCGTCGGCGCAGGACCGATTGAACTTCAAGCTCAAAGAGAAGATCGGGTGCATCTCCGAGGTGTCCAACGGCAAGGTCAAGTCGACGGCGGACCGTAAAGAGTTCGACATGGACATCACCCACAACTGCTACGAGCAACACGCGGCGACACCACAGGACGAAGCCGAAGACGGCGCGAAGCCAGACGGAGCGGACAAGTCCGACGGTGCGGGTGAATCCGGACCCCCAGACGCGGAGGGCGGCACGGGCCGCTAGGAAGGAGACCCAATGGCAGGAACAAAACCCATGGGCGGTTTCTGGGCTGGGCTGACGCCACGCGAGCGCAACCTTGTCCTGATTCTCATCCTCGTGTTCTTTGGGATGGGCACGCTGGTGCTCTTTTACATGCGCGGCAATTCGCTGCGGAGCAGCGAGAAGAAGATCACGGCGTACCAGCAGGCCCTCGACGCGCTGCACACCCGGGGTACCGTCTACAAGCAGCAGCTCCAAGAGAAGAAGGAGCGCGAGAAGAGCATCTCCAGTGAAGGGGTGCTTTGGGCATCCTTGGTGGAAGACGCGGCGCGCGTGGCCGAAGGCATCAACGTCACCGCCGAGGAAGAACTCGGCGCCCAGCCGCTCGATGGCGGACTGCTCAAGCGAAGCTACAAGTTCAAGCTCAACAACATCACCTTGGAGGCGCTGACCAAGTTCCTGACCAAAGTGGAAACCGAGCCTGGAAAGATCATCATCACAGAGAAACTCACGATCAAGTCGTACAACCCCAAGGAAGACCGGCTACTGGTCGACGTGACGCTTGCGACGTGGGAGCGGGAGCCTGACGACGCCGGAGCCGAGGGCGAAGACGGCGACGCCGCAGCGGGCGGCCAGGGTGGCTCTGCCAAGGGTGGCTCCGCCAAGGGAGACGGCCGATGAAGGTGACGCTCAATCTGCCGAACTTCACGCTCACCAAGGGGGAAATCCCCGAAACCGGTGGTGGTGCGGCCCGCCTGAAGCTGCGACGGAAGCTCCGAACGATGGCCCTGTGGGGGTTACTCGGTGTCTTCTTCTTCTTCGCGTTTGTTTGGCTGAGCCTGCCGACGCGCGCGATCGCTTGGCGGATTCAGCACGAGGCGCAGCGCGCTGGGTTTGTGGTGGCGGTCGAGGACATTGCCATCCGGCCCTGGGGCACGGTGATTCTCGAGAACGTCGAATGGACGTACCAGCCGTCACGCCCGGGGCAGATCCCGAGCAAATTCTTCATCACGGAGGTCGACGTGGGCGTCAGCCTGCTGTCGCTGCTGGGCGGCAACATCAGCGCAGACCTTGAGATCGAGCTCCCCGATGGGGAAGTGACGGCGTCGTACGAGAAAAACTCCGACGACACCCAGTACACGTTCAAGATCGACCAGGTCCCACTGTACGGCCTGCCCAAGGCGCAGCAGGCCCTCAACGCGCCGTTGCGTGGGTTGCTGACGATCGAGGGTGAACTCAACCTGCCCGACCACAAGTTCAAGCGCTCAACGGGCTTTGTCAAAATCAAGTGCGCTGGCTGCGTCATCGGCGACGGCGAAACCAAGCTGTTTGTGCCGGGCAGCAAGAAGGGCGGCGCCATGGCCAACGGCGTCACGATCCCCGAGATTGATATCGGCACGCTCGTCGGCGACATGACGATCGCCAAGGGCGTGGTCAAGACGGACGGCCCCATCGAGACAGAGAGTGACGACGTTTGGTTCCAGCTCTCGGGCGAGATCGAACTGAGCGACCCGTTCAAGAAGTCGCGGTTCGACATGGTGCTCAAGATGAACTTGAGCGAGAAGCTGCAGGCCCGCAGCGAGCGGATGAAGCTCCTGATTCAGACCGCAAATGCCAAGACCAAGCTCGATCCTCCAGAGGTTGGCCTGGGTTTCAATCTTCGCGGTCCGGTCACGTCCCCACAGTTCTTTGGGCACAAAACGAAGTCTCGGCGCCAGTCGCGTAACGACAAACGCGACAGCTACAAGAAGCGCAAGGCCAAGAGCCGCAAGAAGGCAGCCGCAAAGAAAAAGAAGAAGAGCGATGCCGCGGCAAAGAAGAACGCCGCCTCCGACGACCCGAAGGACGATCCGAAGGCGGACGCAAAAGACGACGCGAAGGACGACAAGAAGGACGACAAGGACGACAAGGACAACCCGTTTGACGGCAAGCCCGCCTTGCCGCCCCCGGTTGAGCCGTCCGACGAGCCTACGGCCGACGAGCCTGCGGCCGAGGAATCCGACGAGCAGCCCGCCGCCGAAGAACCGACCGCGGACGAAGAGGAAGAAGTTGTCATCGAGGAGAGCCAGGACGATGGCGCTGGGAACAACGAGCCCAGCGATGACAACCAACCCAGCGATGACAACCAGCCCGCCGCCGATGATGGGACGGAGGACGCCCAGCAGTAGGGCGGGTCAGGGCGCGCGGTAGGCCACCGCGCCCCCGACGATCGTCGCGGTCACCTCGGCGTCATAGATAGCGCGCGGCTTGACGTGTCGCAGGTCTTCGGAAAAACAGGTCACGTCGCCGGCCATGCCGGGCGCGAGGATGCCCAGATGGTCCTCGCGATGGGCTGCGTAGGCGGCCGAGGCCGAGAATGCGGCGATCGCCTCCTCGAGGTCGAGCCGTTGGTCGGGTAGCCATCCGCCTGCAGGCTGCCCGTTCGGGTCCTGGCGAGTGACCGCGGCGTACAGCCCGTGCGCGATGTCGACGCGCTCCACGGGGAAGTCGCTGCCAAAACAAAGCGGGACGCCTGCGTCCAGAAAACGGCGCCACGCGTAGGCTCCGGCCAGCCGCTCGGGCCCAACCCGCGCGGGGACCCAGGCCATGTCGCTGGTCGCGTGCGTCGGCTGCATCGAGGCCACGATGCCAAGCTCGGCGAACCGGGGAATGTCGGCAACGGCGATGACCTGGCAGTGCTCGACTCGGAAGCGGTGGTCGGGGCGGGGGTGCGCGGCCGCGGCGGCCTCGTACGCATCGAGGATCGTGCGGATCGCCGCGTCGCCAATCGCGTGCGTGGCGGCCTGCCAACCGTCGGCCATCGCCGTGGTGGCCATCTCGGTGAGCTGGGCGGGCGAGTACTGAAACAGACCCGTGTGGTCGTGCCGGTCGCTGTATGGGGCCAGGAGCGCGGCGCCGCGGCTGCCCAGCGCGCCGTCGGCGTAGAGCTTGACGCCGACCAATGCGTAGCGGCCTTCGTCGCGCGTGGGTACGTCGGGGGCGCGGCCCATGCCGGATGCAAACCAAGCCGCGTTGGCGTACGCGGTGATACGCATGGACAGGGCCTCGCCGCCTTGTGTGGGCAACGCCCGATACTGAGCGTCTTCCAGCGGGCTGATGCCCATCTCGTGCACCCCCGTGATGCCGCGCGCAAGCGCGTGAGCCTGGGCCGCCAAGATCCAGCGGCGCACGTCTTGGTCGGTGGGGGAGGGGAGCTTCATCAGCCCCATGGCCGCATCGATGAGCACGCCCTGTGGGAAGCCGTCTTCGCCGCGCAAGATTTCGCCACCTGGGGGTGATGACGCGTCCTTGCCAACGCCCGATTGAACGAGCGCGGCCCGACTGGCCCAGCCCGCGTGCCCGTCGACGCGGCGCAGCCAAACGGGTCGGCCGGGGAACGCGACGTCCAGCGCCTCGCGGGTTGGCATCGCGCCTCCGGGCCAAAGGTTTTGGTCCCAGCCGCGACCGGTGAGCCACGCGCCGCCCGGGTCGCCGGCTTTGAGTCGCGCAACGACGTCGGCGATCGACGTCGCGCCGCGCAGATCAACCTCCTCCAGAGTTCTTCCGAGACCGACGAGGTGGGCATGCGCATCGGTGAGCCCGGGCGTTGCCAGGCCACCCCCCAGATCGATGACCTGCGTCTTGGGACCGACCCACGCCGAGATCTCGCGCTCGCTGCCCCCCCCCAAGACAACGCCGCCACCCAGTGCCACGGCCTCGACCACAGGCCGCTCGTTCCACAGGGTCATAATGCTGCCCCCGCGCACGACGACATCGGCGCGCGCCTCGCCCGCGGCAGGCACCCGACTGGGCTCGGGACGACGTACGCCGCACGCGCCCGCGGCCCCCGCGGCCACCAGACCCAAGAATTGTCGTCGAGCCAGGCTGGGGCGTCCGCGCATCATGGGCCGACCGTAGCGCTTTTGCGACCCGCTGCGGAACGGATGCTACCGTCTGTCTCGCGGTGCCGGAGCTGCCCGATATCACCGTGTACATCGAGTGCCTGGAGCAGCGACTGCTCGGCGTCCCGATGACGGCAGCTGTGTTTAGGTCGCCGTTCTTGCTCCGGACTTACGATCCGCCCGTGACAGCGGCGATCGGGCAGCCCGTCCGGCGGGTCCATCGTATGGGCAAGCGGATCGTGTTGTCGTTTGAGGACGATCTCCGCATGGTCATCCATCTCATGCGCTTGGGGCGGCTGCGGTGGGCAGATCCAGGGGGCAAGAAGGTCGGCGGCAAGATACTGCTGGCGACGTTTACCTTTGGCGATGGCACGCTGTACTTCACCGAGTCGGGGACAAAGAAGCGTGCTTCGGTGCATATGGTCCGTGGCGATGAGGCGGTGGTGGCCTTCGACCGTGGTGGCCTCGAAGTGCTCACCTGCTCGCGCGATGCGTTTGCCGATGCGGTGACCCGCGAAAACCACACGCTCAAGCGGACGATGACCGACCCTCGCATTCTGTCGGGGATAGGCAACGCGTACTCGGACGAAATCCTTCACGCGGCTCGGTTGTCCCCGATCAAGCTGAGCAAGCGGTTGTCGGCCGAGGAGATCGATCGTCTGTTCGAAGCCACGGTCTCCGTTCTCGAGCTGTGGACGCAGCGCCTGCGCGAGGAGGCCGGGGACGGATTCCCCACCAAGGTGACCGCGTTCAGGCCCGAGATGGCTGCGCACGGGCGCTACAACAAACCCTGCCCCGACTGCGGCGCTCCAATCCAGCGCATCGTGTACGCCACGCGCGAGACGAACTACTGCGCCAAGTGCCAAACCGGCGGCAAGCGGCTGGCCGATCGTGCGCTGTCTCGGTTGCTGGGCAAAGACTTCCCCCGGACGCTCGAAGACCTCGAAGAGGGGCGCGGGCGATGAAGGCGGCCGCACGTCGCATTGTGGGGTCGGCCCTGCTGCTTTGCGGCGCGCCACTGGGGGGGTGCAGCACGCCGCCCACCTCTGAGGAGGCTCGCCGCGTCGCGGACAAGGTCTGGGAGGGGCGCTGCCTCAACTGCCATGGGCGGTCTGGGGCGGGAGACGGTCCGCAAGCGAGGCTTCTGGACACACCGCCCCGCCGACTCAACGATCACGCTTGGCAGTCCTCGGTCACCGATGACCACATCCGGACCGTGATCGTTCGCGGCGGGCAAGAGGTCGGATTGAGTCCACTGATGACGGCGAACCCGGACCTGGCCGACAAGCCAGAGGTTGTCACCGCCCTCGTCGCGCGAATCCGCGGACTGTAGTTTCGCTATGTCCAGCACCCCTGCCAAACGTCGTGCACCGATCCCGTGGGCCCGGCTCCTGCTGGCGGCCACAGCCAGCCTGATGATGGCGTTGGGGTCGCCGCCCAACGGGCACACTTGGATGATCTGGCTCGGGTTCATCCCCCTGATGATCGTTCTGCGCCTGACGTCGCCGCAGCACCGCCGGCTCGCGTTTGCCTACGGGTTGGTCGGCGGGCTGTGCACGGGCCTCGTCGGGTTCCCGTGGATAGCCGAGCTCGTCGTGCGTTTCGCCGAGCTGCCGTGGGTGGTCGGCGGGACGGCGCTCCTGCTGTTTTCGTTGTGGACGGCGCTGCCTATCGGATTGTGGGCCGTGGCGGTGGTCTCGGGCCCCAACACAGGCTGGCGCGGGGTCATCTGGCCCATCGCCTGGTGGGTGGCGGTGGCCGATCTGTGGCCGCATCTGTTCCCGTACACGCTGGTCATCGGTTTCGCGGAGGCGCCGGTCTGGATGCAGGCCGCCGAGTTCGGCGGGGTCGCGGCGGTCGAAGCCCAGGTGATGGCGGTGGGCGTGTTCGCGGCCGATGCCATTGTGGGGCCGCGGCATTCGGTCGCTCACGTGCGCCGATGGAAGGCGTTCCGCGGTGTCGCGGCGGCCGCAATTGTCGCGCTGTCGACAGCGTGGGGGGCGTGGCGTCTCGCTTCGGTCGATGCCGAGCTGGCGACCGCACGCACCGTCCGCGTGGGGATCGTGCAGCCCAACAACGCGTTGGCCGATCGAAACACGACCGAGCGCATGGACAAGCTGCGCTCGATGTCTGCGTCCGCGCAGTCCGACGGAGCGCAGATGATCGTCTGGCCCGAGGCAGGGGCGTTCCCGTTTTCGATCCGACGACCGTTCCTACGTGATTCGCGGCGGCCGTCGTACCGGATCCTCTCCGGCTTCTCGCTGCCAACAATCTTCGGCGCGGGCACGTACGCGTCGGACGAAAAGTGGGAGCGGAACTCGGTCTACCACTTGGCCGCCGACGGTACGGTGCAGGCGCGCTACGACAAGACCGTGTTGGTGCCCATTGGCGAGTATGTGCCCGTCATCGACCCCAACTGGGTGCAAGGGTTGGTGCCCGCGGTCTCGCACAACATCGCGGGGGACGGCCCGGCTCGCTTTGAGGTCAAGCCCGCGCCGACCGAAGATGATCCGACGCCTGCCCCCGTGCTGGCGGGGCCGCTGGTCTGTTACGAGGACATCATGCCCACCGTCGCGCGCGCCACCGCGGCGCAAGCGGGCGGCGTCGAGCTGTTTGTGAACGTCACGATCGACACCTGGTTCGGAGAGACAGCCGAGCCGTGGGAGCACCTCGCGCTGGCGCAGTTTCGGAGCGTCGAGCACCGCATCCCGATGGTGCGCAGTGTGTCCGCGGGCGTCAGCACGTCGATCGACGCGGGCGGGCGTGTCGTTGGGCAGCTGCCTGTGACGGGGCCAACCCTCACCAACCCGGTCGCCCCGATGCAGATGGTGACCGAGGTCGCGCTGCCGCGAAACACTGCGGAGCGACCGACGGTGTACGCGCGCGTGGGGTGGCTCATCCCTTGGCTGTGCCAAGCGTGGGCGTTGGGGGTCGTGGGGTTTGCGGTGCTTGCCCGCATTCGCCGCAAACCCTATAAACAGCCGCGGTCGTCGCCCGACGGTGGCGACGAACCCGAATACGAGGACCCGTGAGCAAATCCGCTGGCAAGTTTGGCTCCCGCATAGGCTTCATCATGGCTGCGGCCGGCTCAGCCATCGGGTTGGGCAACATCTGGCGGTTCCCGTACACCGCTGGTGAAAACGGCGGTGGTGCCTTTGTTCTGCTGTATCTGGGGTTTGTTCTCCTGATCGGCGTGCCCGTGCTGCTCGCAGAGTTGGCGCTCGGTCGGCGCTCGGGCAGCAACGCCGTAGGCTCGTTCAAGGCGATCGTTCCCAACTCACTGTGGCCCTACGTTGGCGGGCTTGGCGTGATGACGGGCTTTGGAATCCTGTCTTTTTACAGCGTCGTGGCCGGGTGGACGCTGTCGTACGCCTGGGATGCCCTGATGGGGGCGTTCGCCGGCGGCGTGTCGATCGAGCAGAGCACGGCTCACTTCGGTGCGCTCACGGGCGGAACCTGGGCGCCGATCGGCTTTGCGGGCGCGTTCTTGCTTCTTACGGCTGGGGTCGTGCGCGGCGGGGTGAGCGGAGGCATCGAGCGTGCGTCCAAGATTCTGATGCCTGCGTTCTTCGTGGTGTTGCTGATCCTCGTGGGTCGCTCGTTGACCCTGCCTGGGGCGAGCAAGGGCATCGACTTCCTGTTCACACCCGACTTCTCCAAGCTGCAGGATCCCAAGATTCTGATGAACGCGCTGGGGCAGGCGCTGTTCTCGTTGAGCCTGGGGATGGGCGCCATGATCACGTATGGCGGCTACCTGAAAAAGGACGAGAACTTGCCGCTGGTGGGCGCAGCGGTCGCATTTTGCGACACGCTCATCGCTCTGCTGGGCGGCCTCATCATCTTCCCAGCCCTGTTTTCGGTTGGGGCGTCGCCCGGCGGCGGCCCTGGATTGGTCTTTGTCGTGCTCCCCACGATCTTCGACCAACTCCCCGCGGGGCAGTTCTTCGCCATCGCGTTCTATCTGCTGCTCGGTATCGCCGCGCTGACCTCGACGATCAGCCTCATGGAGGTCGTGGTGGCCTACTTCGTGGGCGAGCGCTCTTGGGCCCGCGAAAAGGCGGTGTGGGTTGTGACGACGGGGATCTTTGCGCTCGCCGTTCCGTCGGCGCTCTCGATGGGGGCCGTCAAGGCACTGTCGGAGGACAAGGCCACGGGCAGCAAGTCGTTCCTCGATCTCCAGAGCATCATCTGGGGGAACATCGCGCTGTCGGTCGGTGCCGTGTTGATCTCGGTGTTTGTCGCCCACAAGTGGGGCACGTCCGAGGCGATCAAGGAGATGCGAACGCTGCCCGCCGCGGGCGCGTGGGCGTTTCTTATCAAGTGGGTCTGCCCCGTGGCCGTGGCTGGTGTTCTGGTCTACCTGGTGTGGACCGGCGAGTGGATGTAGGCCGGTGAATCTGCTCTTGCTCGAGGCGGGGCAGGTCGATGACTCTGGCGACGCGGTCATCGAAGGAGCCCCGCTTGCCCATGTCATCAACGTGCTCGGCAAAGGTGTCGGGGACACGTTGCGCGTAGGGGTGCTCGGCGGTCAGATCGGGCGGGCCACGGTCACGTCGCTCTCGACCGCGAGGGCACAGCTGCAGTGCACGCTCGACACGGATCCGCCGCAGCCGTCGCCCGTGCGATTGGTGCTGGCGCTCCCTCGGCCTCCGATGCTCAGACGTTTGCTCGCCGCTGCCACTGCGATGGGCGTCAAACAGATCCACTTGGTCCAGAGTGCGCGGGTCGACAAGAGCTACTGGGGCACCCCGTCGCTGACCGATGCCAAGGTCGGCGAGCAGCTGCGGCTCGGCTTGGCGCAAGCGGTCGACACCATCCTGCCCGAGGTGCACATCCACCGACGCTTTCGTCCCTTCATCGAGGACGCCGTCCCCGCCGTGGCCGGGGAGGGGGCGCGTTTGGTGGCTGACCTGGTGCCCACCGCGCGGCCCATCCGGGCGGCGGTGGGGCCATCGACGCTCGCGGTGGGGCCGGAGGGCGGTTGGGTCGATTTTGAGCGCGAGCGGTTCGATGAAGCCGGTTTTTGCGCCGTGGGGTTGGGCCCCCGTGTGCTTCGTGTCGAGACTGCGGTCGTGGCACTGCTCGCCCGCCTGGGGTAGCCTGGCTCGGTTGGTGCTCAAACGGCGCATCGGAGTTCTGCTGGGGTTCACGCTATCGGCGTGCTTTTCGGGCGACGCGACGCTCGGCGCGGTGTGCTCGCAGGACTCGGATTGCGGCGCTGGGCAGACCTGCACCAATGAGATCTGTGGCCGTTGCGGCGACGGTGCGGCGCAACTGGGTGAGCTGTGTTTTGAGCCCGGCACGCAGATCGACCTGGGGCCCGACCCGGTTGTTCTACGTCCGCATGATGTCGACAATGACGCGGTCGTCGACTTGGTGACGCTGGCGCCGGGTGCAGGGGAGTTACTGGTCCTGCGTGGCAATGCCAGCGGTCTATCGGACCCGGAGACCGTAGCGCTCCCCCTGCTCGCGCAACACCTGGCCGTGGGGGACGTGGACGGCGACGGGGCGACGGACGCCCTGGTCGCCGACGCCGAATCGGTGTGGTTCGGCTCGGGCGCGGGCACGTTGGTGTTCTCGTTTGGGGACGAGGCCCTCGCCTGGGAAAACGCCAGCGGCCTGCTCGCGGTGCCTGGCTCTGCAGTCTCGGACCCGTTCGGAGTGGCGACACGCGCTACGGCGAACGGTGAGACCGAGGTCGTGGCGCTAGAAATCGAAGCCGGCGCGACGCTGCGGATAGGCGCTGGGCTTACCCTGCCTGGCGAACTCCGCGTGGCGGCGAGCGGTCAGCTGCTCGGCGACGAGACGCCGGAGATCGTGCTGACTGCGGGACCGACGATCACCCTCGTGACCGGTCCAGAGCTCGAGCTTGGACCTGAGCTGACGCTGGCGGCCGACGTCGTTGCGGTGGCGATCGTGGACGCGACGGGCGATGGGGCCGCGGATGTGCTCACCGCCGACGCGCTGGGCGCTGTGGTTGTGGATGCCGGTGACGGAGAGGGTGGCTTTGTGCGCCGCGAGGGGTTCACCTTGCCCGGCACCGTCACGGCAATGGTCGTCGGTGACCTCGATCGGGATGGCGATCGAGACATCGCCGCTGCGAGCGACCTGGGCATCACACTGACCCTCGCGCGCGGCTCTGGATACGGCGACACCGTCGCCCTGCCCAGCGATGAGGCGGCGACCGATGTGCTTGTGGTCAGCTTTGGTGGCGATATCTTGCCCGAGCTCATCGTCTCGAGTGCGACGGAGGGCACGGTCAGCGTGCTGGGGGTCCGGCCGTGAACCGAGTGCTCGCGAGTGTACTCGCCGGTCTTGTCGCACTGGCACCCGTCGGGGCCCACGCGGCGCCCGCGGAACAAGCAGCGCCCGCGGCCCAAGCAGAGCCCGCGGCCCAAGCAGCGCCCGCGGCCCGAGCAGAGCCCGCGCCCGACCAAGCGGCACACGCAGAGCCCGTACCAGCACCCACGGTACAGCCCACGCCCGAACCCACGGGGCACCCGCCCGGCCACGGGATGGTCGTTGCTGGCGCTGTGATCACCTTGGGGAGCGTTGCGGCCTACGGGGTGCTCGGAGCCGGACTTGCGATCGGAAACCGGGCCGAGCTCGACATCGCGGCCCAAGGGGAGCGGGATGACATCGAAAACCGTCGTGATCTCCTGTCGCGCGGCGAGCTCGGAAACAAGCTGGCGCTCGTCGGGGGCATCACCGCAGCGGTGGCGATCGTCGTCGGGATCCCGCTGATCGTGGTAGGCCGTCGTCGCGCAACCGGGCGGAGCGCGCAACGGGCCGCCCAAACGCAGCAACGCCGGCTGACCCTGGGAGTCCAGGGCGCCGGCGCCTTTGTCCGTTTCCGGCTGTAGAGCCTACTCCGCTGGCTCTGCGACCTGGGCCGGAACGTAGACCTCGCCACCCGCTTCGGCGAACTCCGCGGCCTTGCTCGCCATGCCCTGGTCGATCTCTGCCTTGGACATGTCGCGGACATCCTGCGAGAGCTTCATCGAGCAGAAGTGCGGGCCGCACATCGAGCAGAAGTGAGCCGTCTTGGCCGGGGCCGCGGGCAACGTCTCATCGTGGTAGGCGCGCGCGGTGACCGGGTCCAACGCGAGGTTGAACTGGTCCTCCCACCGAAACTCGAAACGCGCCTTGGACAGAGCGTCGTCCCAGTCCCGCGCACCTGGGTGCCCCTTGGCGATGTCGGCGGCGTGCGCCGCAATCTTGTACGCGATGACGCCGTCCTTGACGTCTTGCCGGTTGGGGAGCCCCAGGTGCTCCTTGGGCGTGACGTAGCAGAGCATCGCGCAACCCATCCAGCCGATCATGGCCGCCCCGATCGCTGACGTGATGTGGTCGTAGCCCGGGGCGATGTCGGTCGTCAAAGGTCCGAGTGTGTAAAACGGAGCCTCGTGACACTGCTCGAGTTGCAGATCCATGTTCTCCTGGATCTTGTCCATGGAGACGTGGCCCGGCCCCTCGATCATCACCTGGACGTCGTGCTTCCAGGCGATCTTCGTCAGCTCGCCCAGGGTGCGTAGCTCCGCCAGCTGAGCCTCGTCGTTGGCGTCTGCGACGCTTCCCGGGCGCAGGCCGTCGCCCAAGGAGAACGCGACGTCGTACTTCTTCATGAGCTCGCAGAGGCGCTCGAACTCGGTGTACAGGAAGCTCTCGCGGTGGTGGTGCAGGCACCACTTGGCCATGATGGACCCGCCGCGGGAGACGATTCCGGTCACGCGGTTGGCCGTCATCGGGATGAACGGCAGCAGCACGCCCGCGTGGATGGTGAAGTAGTCGACGCCCTGCTCGGCTTGCTCGACCAACGTCTCCAAGAACAGGTCCATGGTCAGGTCCTCGACCTTGCCGTTGACCTTCTCGAGCGCCTGATAGATGGGCACGGTGCCCACGGGCACGGGCGAGTTGCGGATGATCCACTCGCGCGTTTCGTGGATACGGTCGCCGGTCGACAGATCCATCATCGTGTCCGCACCCCAGCGAATCGCCCACTGGAGCTTCTCGACCTCTTCCTCGATGGAGGAGGAGACCGCGGAGTTTCCGATGTTTGCGTTCACCTTCACCAGGAAGTTGCGGCCGATGATCATCGGCTCGCTCTCCGGGTGGTTGATGTTGGCGGGAATGACTGCGCGGCCGCGGGCGACCTCGTCACGGATAAACTCGGGCGGCATAGCCTCGCGCACCGCGATGAAGCGCATCTCTTCGGTGATGATGCCCTGACGCGCGTAGTGCATCTGGGTGTGGTTGCCGTCTGAGCTTGGCGCGCGCGCATCGATCCACGCCTTACGGCGGGCGGCGAGACCCAACCGCGGATCGGGGTTGGGCGGGCCGCCCGTGTCGTACACGCGTAGGGGGGGCTCGGAACCACCGAGCTCAATCTCGCGGAACGGCACGTTCAGTGGGCCTTCGAGGACCCGACGGGACTTGGGAAAGTGGTCCTGCAGCGGGGGCAGGGGGCGCACCGACTCGGTGTCGTCGGCAGCTACGGTCAGACTCTTTTTTGTTTTGGGTGGTTGCATCACTACGCTTTCCTCCGCCGGAATGACCCGGATCAGGTTCACGGGGTCTCTTCTCAGGCCACCTCGATAGGCGGCCACCCCCAGCGCTGAGCCGCCGAACATACACTAAGGGCGGACCGTGCGGGCGTTGCTGCAGCCGCGCGGCCCCAACCCGCGGCAGAGCGCACACTCGGTCGGACTGCTATAGTCGCGCCGAATCGTGCCGGTCTACGCGCTCAGTGAAGAGCTCGTGTTTCCGCATCCGTCCCTCGCGACGGAAGAGGGGATGCTGGCTGTGGGTGGGGACCTCTCGCCCGAGCGGGTGCTGCTCGCCTACGCCAACGGGATCTTCCCCTGGTACAGCGAGGGGCGGCCGCTGATGTGGTGGTGCCCGCGTCCGCGGCTGGTGCTTTCGCCATCCGAGCTGCGGGTCGGCCGGACCCTGCGCAAGGTCCTCAAGCGGCGGCCGTACCGCATCACCTTGGACACCGCGTTCACCGACGTGATGCGCGCATGCGCCACCGTCCCGCGTCCGGACCAAGACGGCACATGGATCACCGAGGCGCTGGCGGCAACGTTCACCGAACTCCACGAGCAGGGGGTCGCGCACTCGGTGGAAGCCTGGGACGGCGACGAGCTTGTCGGTGGGTTGTATGGGCTGAGCCTGGGACGGGCGTTCTTCGGCGAGAGCATGTTCGCCAAGCGGCCCAACGCCTCCAAAGTCGCGTTTGTGCACCTCGTCCGGCAGCTGCATGCGTGGGACTTCGACCTGGTCGACTGCCAGGTGGTTACGGATCACATGGTGAGCTTCGGCGCCCGCACGATCGAACTCGACGCCTTCCTCGAACGGCTGGAACGCATTGTTGGCGTGCCCACGCGCAAGGGCCCGTGGGTGTTCGACGCCGAGAAGGCCACATCGGAGCCTCCCGCGACGGCGGGTGGGGCTGCTCCCGCAACCGCCGCGCCTTGACCCGGCAGCACGAAAAACCGAACATCTGTTCGGTTTTTCTGTGCCGCGACCCACTCCCAAAGGCCAGCGTGCGCGCGAGCAGATCCTCGACGCCGCGGAGCTACTGTTTGCGGATGGAGGCTTTTACGGCACGAGCGTTCGGGATGTGGCGGGCAGCCTGAGCATCCCGCCCGCGTCGCTGCTGCACCACTTCCCGCGCAAGGAGTCTCTGTACGGTGCCGTCCTGGAGCGGATCGCGACACGGCTGGGCAGCGCTGTCGCGATGGTGACCGAGGCCAGCGCCCCGCCAGACAAAGAGGGCTATCGCGACCAGCTGCTGAAGCTGACCCGCAGGTTCTGGCGCTGGGCCCATGGCAATCCCAAGCACTGTCGTCTGTTGCTCCGCGAGCTGCTCGACAACCCCGCGCGCATCGGCGAGGCGCGGCATTTGTATCTCGCTCCGCTTGTCGCCCGCGTGGCGGAGTTCATCTCCGCGGGTCAGAAGGCGGGTGCGTTCCGTGCCGTCGATCCGCTGATGTTCACCATCCACCTGACCGGGTCCACGAGCTACTTCATCGCTGTGCTGCCGACGCTCACCCGGGTGACGGGGCGGTCGGATGCCGTCCTGACCCGAGACTATCGCCGCGACCTCACGGCCATGGTCGAGCGGCAGGTGCTGGTCGACGAAGCGTAGTAGGGCTCAGGGGCCCTGACCCAGCCACTCTTCGCCGTCGTCGGCCACCTCGCGCTTCCAGATGGGCACGCTTTGCTTGAGCGCTTCGATCGCGCGTCGGCACGCGTCGAACGCCTCGGCACGATGCGGCGCACTGGCGGCGATCACGACGGCCGTCTCGCCGACGGTGAGGGTGCCGATTCGATGGTGTATCGCGACGCGGGATCCTTCGACCGCGGCGTGGATCTCGTCGGCGATGGCCTGCATCTGGCGCAGCGCCATTGGGACGTACGCCTCATAGTCCAGGTGGTCGACCGTCTTGCCGCGACTGTGGCGGCGAACGTTCCCCGTGAAGGTGACCAATCCGCCCGCGCCTGCGTGCTCGACCGCCTCGACGACCGCCGCGAGCGACAACGGAGAGGAGGACACGGCAAACGCTTTGCTGGTCAGGGGGGGTACATCTGCACCGCCGCTGACGGGGGGGATGAGCGCGACCTCGGCGGTGGGATCGATGGTGTGATCTCCTCGTACAAATTCTTGGTCCACGGCCACGCGACACAGGCGCAGGGCGTCGGCCAGATGCGGATGGCCAGCGGCGAGCGCGTTCAGCAGGTCGTCGACTGTTCCGCCAAAAGGGTGCTCAACCTGTAGAGAATCGGCTCTGGCGGCTTGTTTGAGTCCAGCGAAGAGAAGCACGTTCAGGGTGGTCGTTTGGCTCATCGGGCCTCAGGGGAAGCGATCTTGCGCCGCGCTGCGGTTGTGTGAAGGCCCCCCGGCGAAAAACCGCGCGCGAGGCAAATTGTGTTCCCGTTTTCGCGTGCGCGGTGGGGGGGCAACGAATTTCGAGACGCCAACATGGCGAGCATATCCTACCCACCCAGACGCAGTTCACTGCACCGCAAGTCTGGGATGAAGCCTCGCTCGCACTGCTATGATCACTCTTGTGCCGGGACTCTCGGCGGGGCACGCACCCGTCGAACGCGCCGCTTTGACGCTCATGCCTGCTTCGTCCAAGGCAATACGGGCCACTGCTGCTAAGCAAGCCTCCGAACTCGACGATGCCGAGTTGAGCGTCGACGCGTCTGTCGATGACGCTGTCGATCCCGATGGTGATGCCGTCGATGCCGACCCCGTGGGGGCGGGGGTGCTTACCTACCCCGAGGCCAGCGCGCAGCAGCAGCAGCACGCGCGCGATGGGATGGCGCAGCGCCTGTCGGCCTACATGACCAAGGGCCGGGCACGGATCGTCGTGACCGACAACCTGCACACCATGGTCTCGGTCAAGCGGGGGCAGGGCGTCTTCACGTTCCGGCTGCACCACATGTTCTTGGCCGCGCCGCCTCGCATTGTTCGTGGGCTTGCGCGCTATGCCGAGAAGCACGACTCGGGCTCGGCGAAGCTGGTGCGCGAGTACGTCGATCACAACGAGCCGCTCATCCGCGTGCGCACCGAGCCGCGCGCGATCACCTGCGACGTCGAAGGGCGGCATCACAACCTGCAGTCCATCTTCGACGAGGTGAACGAGGCCTACTTCGACGGTGCTATCGAGGCCCGCATCACCTGGGGCCCGCGAACGCGCCGCAAGAAGGCCCGCGATTCGATCAAGCTCGGCTCGTATACCCTCGAGGACGCCCTGATTCGCATCCATCCGGTGCTGGATGCCGAGGATGTGCCGCGCTTCTTCGTGGCTTGGATCGTTTACCACGAGATGCTGCATGAGATTCACGACATGCCTGTCGTCGACGGACGGCGCGTCTACCACACGGCAGAGTTTCGCCGAGCCGAGGCGCAGTTCGACCACTACACCGAGGCGGTGCTGTGGGAACGCATGAACCTCCATCGCCTGCTCGAACGCTGACCGCGCTGGCGCCGCTCGTGCGCACAAACTTGCGCACCGTCGTGCACGTTTGTGCGAACACAGATGTGCGCTACGGCGGTCGACTTTGTCGCGCTGCGTGAGGCGGGCCGCATGTTGGGCCGTTGACCTTCGCTCGGAGCCTGCGGTACCACGAAAAAACGCCGCGAACGGTGCGGCGATTGGTTCCAGTGAGAGGCGTCAAGATCATCGGCACGGGGCACTACTTGCCGCCCAGAGTGGTCACAAACCACGACCTCTCCAAACGTCTGGACACGTCCGACGAGTGGATCAAGGCGCGCACGGGGATCAGTGAGCGGAGGGTTGTCGACGAGGGCAGCTCAACCGCGACCCTCGGCGCGCGCGCGGTGAGCAATGCATGTGCGGACGCGGGCATCGAGCCCGGCGAACTCGACGGCATCATTGTCGCGACCTGCTCCCCCGATACGATCTTCCCCGCGACCGCGTGCTGGGTTCAAAACGAGCTGGGCATCGGCGGCATGCCAGCGTTTGATGTGACCGCCGGCTGCTGCGGCTACTTGTTCGCACTCGACGTGGCCGTGAACTGGCTCTCCGCTGGGCGGGCGTCCAAGCTCGCTGTCGTCTGTGCCGAGGTGTTCTCCAAGCACCTCAACTGGGACGACCGCCGAACGTGTGTCTTGTTTGGCGACGGTGCGGGCGCTGCGATTCTGACCCCAGGCGAGGACACCGATAGCGGACTGCTCTCCGCCAAGTGGGGCAGCGACGGCGGACTCGCCGACATCCTCAAGCTTCCGGCGGGCGGTACCCGCATGCCGGCCACCCACGCGACCATCGACGAGTCGCTCCATATGGTCCACATGGAGGGCGCCAAAGTGTTCAAACACGCGGTGCGAGCCATGACGGGCGGTACGCTCGAGGTGATGGCCGAGGCTCAAGTGGAGGCGAGTGAGGTGGATGTGTTCATCCCGCACCAGGCCAACATGCGGATCATGGAGGCGACACGGGAGCGCGTCGGAATCGATCCGGCCAACGTGTTCTCGGTACTCGATCGCTACGGCAACCTGGGCGCCGCGTCGATTCCTGTCGCGATCAGCGAGGCCCGGGCGGCAGGCAAGCTCAAGGACGGCGATATGCTGGCCATGACGGCCTGCGGGACCGGCATGTCATGGGCTTCGGCGCTGATGCGCTGGTAGTCCCGCTCGCCCCGACGGAGCGGAGAGCGCACTTGGAAGTTCGATCCATCGTGCTAGGGTCCTGCGCCTCATGAGCGCTGCCTACACGCTGCGGGTGACGACCGAATTCGCTGCCGCCCACGTGCTGCGGGGGTACGACGGACCGTGCTCCCGGGTCCACGGCCACAACTGGCGCGTGGAGGTCCACGTGCGTGCCCATGAGCTGGACGCAGGCGGCATGGCGATCGACTTCCGTGAGCTCTCGTCGCTCACCGAGGGGGTGACCGAGCAGCTCGACCACCGCCTGCTCAACGATGTCGCACCGTTCACCGAGGTCAATCCGACCGCGGAGAACGTCGCAGCGTTCATCTACCAGGAGGTCGGCTCCAAGCTCGCGGCTCGCGCGGCCGGCCCGGACATTCAGTTGCTGTCGGTGACGATCCACGAAAATGATCGGATCTCCGTCCAGTACACGTCGCACGACTAGGCCCGATGCGCGAGAACGGGCTCCAGGGCCCGCAGACGGCGCGTTCTCCGTGCACGGACCCTCCGGGCGGGGGTTGACAAGCCACAAGCCGCAGGTCAATCTCCGGCGCTCAGCGAAGCGAGAGACACGTTTTATGGCTCAGGTCTGCATTGTTACTGGCAAACGCCCTCTCACGGGCATGAACGTTTCTCACTCGCATACGCGAACCAAGCGACGCCTGCTGCCGAACTTGCACCGCAAGCGCTACTGGGTCCCCAGCGAGAACCGTTTTGTGCGCCTGCGCCTCTCGGCCGCCGGGATGCGGACGATCGACAAGCTCGGCATCGAGCAGGTCCTCGCCAACATCCGCGCGCGCGGCGAAAAGGTCTGAGCGACCCGCCGCGACTGCCTCCGTCCTTAGGCGGCGGCAGCGATATCGTCGGTTGAATCGACAGTCCGCTGCGGCGACCTTCGAGAGGTCGCCGCCAGACTGGGTCAGTTCCCGGCTTGCTCGATGAGCTTGTATCCGCGCCAGGTCTCGCGCATTTTGTCGTAGAGCCCGGCCCTGGGGGCGTTGTTCTTTTTCATGAACGCCTCGGCCTTGGTGCGCTCCTCGATCACCAGACCGTCCATGAACTCGAACGTGGGGTTGTCGCGGCTGTCGACGATCCGCCCGTTGATCCAAACAAAGGGAGCGGGCGCGGTGCCGCGGACTTTGTTGGCGACGGCCGTGTCCGTTTTGAGCTGCGAGGCGATCGCTTCATCGCGCAGGTCGGCGGCGTACTTTTTCGCATCGACGCCGACTGCTTGGGCGACCAAAGGAATGTCGTCGGTCGTGAGCGCGCCTGCCTTGGCGAAGAGCTGGTCATGCATCGGCCAGAACTTCTTCTGCCTGTGCGCGGCGGCAGCGGCGATGGCGGCAGCCTGACCCACCTCGGACGTCTCTGGAAAGTTGCGCCACACGTGGCGCACGTCCTTGGGGTACTTGGCCAAGAGCTTGTTGAGGTTGCCCTGGAACGCAGCGCACGCGTCACAGCCAAACGCGTTGAACTCCACGATGGTGACCAAGGCGTCGCTGGCCCCGCGCACTGGGCTGTTGGCGCCTGCGGAGATGGCGTAGTTGGTCTTCTGGCTGGCCTCGCCGCGCCGCTGCTTGGGATCTCGATTGGGACGCTTGCCCGTGCCCGCGGTCGCCCCTTCCATGATCTTGGCGTAGACGTTGGCTCTGGGAACTCCCGCGGCGACGAGCTTTCGGGCCGCCGCAAGCTCCTCGTCGATGATCGTCCGCAGCGCGTCGGCTGATTTCGCGCCGCTGATCATTCGGCCGTTGATGTAGAGCGTTGGGGTCGTCTTGACCTCGAGGACGCGACCATCACCAAAGGCCTTGTTGACCGTGACCGCCGTCTGCGTTGCCGTGGAGACCGTCCGGAACTTCGTGGGGTCCAGGCCGAGCTTGGCGGCGTACTGGGCCAGGGCCGACGTGCCCAGCGCCGTTTGGTTGGCGAACAACAGGTCGTGCATCTCCCAGAACTTGCCCTCTTGTTGGGCGGCCACGGAGGCACGGGCGGCGGTCTCTGCGTTGGCATGCATCGCCAGCGGGAAGTGCTTGAATACGAGGCGGACGTCCTTGTCGTACTGGGGAAGTACCTCGTCGATCGTCTTGGCCATCTTCCCGCAGAACGGGCACTCAAAGTCCGAGAACTCGACAATGGTCACCAGCGGTTGTTCGGCACCACGCTGTGGGTCCTTGGCGCCAACCTCCACTTTGAAGCGCTCTCCCGTGACGATGGTGGAGACGTCGACAGCGGCGGCGGGCGCTTTGGGTGCCTGCGCTGCGGCGGCCGCGTCTTTGGCGGGCGCGGGCTTCGGCGTTGCTCGGCGGTCTTTGGCGCGGCGGTTTTCGATGCACGCGGTGGGCCCGGCAAGACCGAGGGTGAGGGTGAGGGCACCAAGGAGAGACGAATTCGACCAGCGCAGCATAACGGTTGCGGTGCCGGTGTAGCACCGCACGTCCGCGTGGTCACATGGGATCTCGTGGGTCCGCGGGTGGTCGCCAAGCTCACGGAACCCGGGGGTGGGGGTCCGTCCCGCGGCGGCTAGCCGCTCGGTGGGTAGCCGCTCGGTTGCCCAGGATACGCCCCTGGGGGGCCCGCGGCGGCTTGGCCCGGACTCGCGTAGCCCGCGTTGGGGGCAGCGGCGGGATGACCCGCGGCGGGATGACCCGCGGAGGGATGACCCGCGGAGGGATGTACGGGAGCGCCATGGCCCGCGCCCGGATAGCCAGCAGCCGGATGCCCAGCGGCCGGATAGCCCGCAGCGGGATGGCCTGCCGAGTAGCCGCCTGATCCGACGCGAGGGTTCGGAACGACGGCGTGACCACCGCTGTTGGATGCACCGTCTGTCGGCGCCGTCTTGAGCACCCGTAGGGCCCCGACCACGGCCCCGGAGAAGAAGTACAGGATCCGATTGAACGACGAGTTCGGGAGCATGTCGACCGCGAACATCGCCAACCCGAGCGCGAGCACGCCGAGGATCAGCTTCTCCGGTTTGCTGGCGACCTTCTTGATGCCCTTCCAAGCCATGAGGACCGGCCAAACGAGCACGGCCGCCCATCCGATCTCCATGATGTAGCCACGCGACCCGAGGTGGGTGACCCACTCGCCGTCGGTGATCGAGATGTCCATGCCCGTCCGCTTGTCGTAGATGCGGTTGCGCCCGTAGTAGCCCCAGCCGAATGTGGGGCGCAGCATCGCGCGCTCCAACAGCACGTCCTCGTTGTCGAAGCGCGTCTTGAGAGATTCGTACCGTTTGTGGGAGTACTTCTGCGCGGTGGCGAGCAGATCCTCGGCGGGGAAGATATCGGTCGCACGGGTGTACGGAAACGAGATGAACATCATCACGAGCACCAGCGCAGCGCGCAGCTGCGAGGCCGACCCCAGCATCATCATGATGGGCAGCGTGCCCACGACGTAAAACAGCACGCCGACGTTCCGCGAAAAGACCAATGACAGGACGATCGCCCACACGGCGAGCCCCGGCTTGATCTTGTACGGCAGCATCTTCTTGGTCCGGTGGCAGATGATCGCGCAGACCAGGGCCGCGTACTGGAACATGGCGACGGCGAGGCCTCCTTTGAGGAACACCATCGGCTTGAACCCGCTACCGCGCATCGCGTGGGCGAACGAGGCGGGGTGGTAGCCGTACAGCCAGTTGTGTAGCTGAGGAGAGACCACCATCTCGACGCACATGAACGGCACGTACACCAGGCCGCAGAACGCCAACGCCCGCAAGAACAGGTCGAGGTCATCGCGGTCGGAGATCACCGCGCGGCCCATGAAAAACGGAAGCCAAAAGGATGTCAGGTCGCCGACAAACACGGAGATGGCGTCGTACATCCGCAGGGGTGGGATCACGACGGTCGGGAAGTGATCGACCTCGTTCCAGTGCAGGCCACCGCCGTACACAAAACCATCCACATTCGTTCTTGCCGTGCCGATGGCGCCGATCAGAAACAAGAGGAACCACAGGTCGACACCGCGGCCGGGCTTGGCGGCCTTGATGAGCTTCGGCGCGCGGAGGGTCATCCCGACAAAGGCCGCAGCGAAGACAAACGTGTGTTTGTCCATCGGCGGGAGCAGCGGGGGGTCAAACGCGGCGAGCTCGGGGAGGAACATCGTCCCGCCGAGGATGACCACGAGCGCCGCGCGCACCGGTGGCATCTGCGAGAAGATCACGGCCGACAGCGGCAGGCTCAGCAGCAGCAACAGGTACGTGTACGCCGGGATTGGATTCCACACGCCGCGCCATCATATCGACTTGTGACGCAGCTGGCGAAACAGGCGCGGGGCAATCCCGCGGCGGACTTCATGTCGCTGGGCTCGACGGCGATCCGACCGGGGCTATCCGGGCCAGGCGACGCAGGATGCCGTCGTCGACGCCCGCGACCGTCCACGCCCAGCCGCCTTGACCTGCCCTGGGGTTGAGCCACTCGCCCTGCCACTGCAGCAAGGCATCTGCATCGGCGCTGAGCATCGCCTGAGCGTCCACGGCGAGCGCGGTTGCGATCTCGTCGTCGGTGGTCGCTAGGTCCATCGACTCGCTCCACAAGGCTGTCCAGTCCTCGCCATCGAGACTGGCCTGAACCACGCGGGCCCCAAGCCAGAGCTGGGCGGCGGCAAACAGCCGCTGCTGCGGCTGCCGCGTGCTGGCGAGCTCGGACAGTGTGTCGATGGCTGCGCTCGCCGAGCCGTCGGGGTCCTTGGACGAAAGGCTAACCCGGACGAGAAGGATGGCTTGGTCGCCCGCAATCGCGACTCGCGCGTCGACCTCCTCACCGATGATCCGTTGGGACAACCGAGCGAGGCTTCGCGCCGCCGGAGTTGGGGTCGGAATCACGCGCCCGACGACCAGCACGGGGCTGCCGGTGCCCTTGGCGGTCGAGACGCTGAACGGGGTTGCTGGAGCGGCGAGCAGTCGGGCGCCTTTGCGGTCGGGGGCCGCGGGGCCGCGGAGGCGTGCTACCGCGCTAGGGGCCAGCGTGCGCCGTCCGAGCCCGTGCCAGCGGTCCGACAAGCGCCGCAGCGCGGCGCGCATCGACTCTGCGCTGCTGCCGGCGTGCACGATCAGGACCGCCCGGCGCGGGTCGGCGAGGAGTCGCCAGGTGTCGCTCAAGACGTCGGGCGACACGCCGCGGAGCGCGGCGGGCGTGAGCCGCTGCGAATCGACTGGGCGGCCCAGCAGCTCTGCCACGAGCTCGGCGACCGCCACCTGCTCGGTCAGTGCATCGCGCACTTGGTCCGAGACTTGATCCCGGGCGCGCTCGAGCGCAGTCGCGGGAACGCGGGGCTGAAGGACCGTCGCGATCCCGTCCAGGAGGAGGGCCGAGTCGGCATTGTTGCCGTGGATCGCAATCTCGATCCGATCGGGTGCGTGGGCGACGTCGACGACGGCTCCGAGCGCGGCCAACCGCCGCGTCAATGCCGTGCGTGCGTGGTGGGCGATGATCGTGGCCGCGGCCAGCGTGGGGCCTTCGCCCTTGGCCTCGACTGTGGGGATCAGGAGTCGCGCGTGGAAGACGGGCGCGTCGGCTTCGTGCAGCCAGAACGTGGCCAACCCGCTGTCGAGCACCGCGCGCGTGGGGGCAGGCCAGGGCGGGGCCAGCGATCCGAGTGCCTCCGTGCGTTGAACGGAAGGCGAGACATCCCAAACCTCGGCGACCTTGGGCGCGCGCTGACGCTTGCAGCCGGGCATGGTGAGCAGCGCCGCTGCCGCCAGGAACACGAGGTGTCGCCTTGCGCTCACGGGCCGCTCCCCTCGTCTACGGGGCGCAGGACCGCGTTTGGGACCAACACAATGCCCGCGGCGAGCTCCAGGTGGGGACCAAAGCGCATCGGAGTCGAACGGCCGGTGACGAGGTCGGTGTGGCCGACCGCGTCCGAGAGGGGGCGCGTCGCCTCCGTGGCAGGGGAGCCGGGCGGTGCCGCGTCTGCGTGCGCGTCCTGGGACAGTCGTCGCGCCAGCGCCAGCGGTGTGCGGAGGTAGACCGTGTCGTTGGCCAGGAGGACCTCCCGCTGCCGGTCGACAAGCGTGTCGTCGGCACCCGAGGTCAGTCGGGCGAACCGTCGTGCGATGAGGGCCTGCGGGTCGCTACTCCCGCTCGCCTTGAGGATGACGATGGTGCGGCGGGGGTCACGGTCCAGGCGACAGCGGACCCGCGCGCGCTTGCCGTCGTCGTCGCCGCGGCGCTGCCGGTTGATGGCCTTGCACCACACGGTAGCCTCGAGTTCAGCCTGCGCCGTGGGGCCTACCGGCCAGAGCATGGTTGTGCCCTTGACGCCGTCGACGGGGAGCTGGCGCGGCTCCGTGCCGCTTGCGGCGTTGGGCCCCTGGGTGAGTCTCGGCGGGAGAACACGCGTCGCCTCCGGCAGCGAGGCAAACGCATCCGCGACCATCGCCCAAGTCTCTTGGAGATCGCCGGGGGCGACCACCGAGAGCGTCGCCCGTGAATACTGGAAGCGTTGGGCGAGCGCGGTCGAGACGGCGCGGGCCTTCATCGCGGTGACCTCGGGGCTCACGGTGTGACCATCGTGAGCGAGTCCTGGGGCGCCATGTGCCGCAGCGATGGCCTCCTTGGGCAGCCCCCACTGGCGCGCTTTGTCGCGTCGCGCCCACCGCAGCGAATCGGCCCACAACACGTCGCTCACGCTAGGTGCGCGCAAGCGCTGCGCTTCGGTGAAGACAGCGTCGCGCAGGCGAGAGGCGGGCACGAGACTCTCGAATCGCACTTGGGCGGGGCCAATGGCCAGCGTGGTGAGGCCGCCGCTGTCGTGCACGACGGCGGTCGCCCCGCCGGGCACAAGCTCACGGTTGCCTTGGAGGAGCTGGTAGGTCAGCGCATGCACGAGGCCGGGCTGTGCGCTCGGGTCGTCTTCGGTGCCCGTTTCGACCGCCAGTACGACCGCGGCGACGGGAAGCGTTGCGTCGCGGGCGACCACGAGGCGCAAGCCGCACGGAAGCACCGCATCGAGCACCTGCGGCCCGGACGCCTCGGCCCGATCCGAGTGTGGAGGGGTGCCCGCATCAGGGCTCGGCTCGGGCGCAGGGGTCTCCGGGGCGAGCGGAGCCGTATCGGCAGGCGGGGTATCAGCGGGCGGGGTATCAGCGGGCGGAGTATCGGCAGCCGGAGCCGAGGCGGCCACGGGGGCGGAGGCCAGGGCCACCAGCCCCGCGAGCGCGAATACGGCCTGCAAGCGACTCACCGTGCGGAGAATACCTCGCGCCCGGGAAAGCGCGCTTGGGCGCCCAGTTGCTCGGCGATCCGAAGCAGCTGGTTGTATTTCTCTGTGCGGTCCGATCGCGAGGCGCTCCCCGTCTTAATCTGGCCGCACTCGTGGGCGACTGCCAAGTCTGCGATGAAAGTATCGCCTGTTTCGCCGCTACGGTGCGATACGACACACTTGTAGCCAGCGCGGTGGGCCGTCTGCATCGCTATTTGGGTCTCGGTCAGGGTTCCGATCTGGTTGACCTTGACCAGGAGCGCGTTGGCGACGCCGTCGCTGATGCCGCGGGACAGCCGAGTCGGGTTGGTGACAAACAGATCATCGCCGACCAACTGGACGGTGTCGCCCATCGCGTCGGTCATGACCTTCCATCCACTCCAGTCCTCTTCATCCATGCCATCTTCGATGGAAACGAGCGGGTATTTTCCGGCGAGCTCCTGGTACATCGCCGACAGTGCGGCGGAGTCCAGCTCGCGGCCGCCTTCGCCAGCCAGGACGTACAGCCCCTTGTCGGCGTCGTAGAACTCCGATGCCGCGACGTCGAGCGCCAGGCCGACCTGCTCACCAGGCCTGTAGCCAGCCTTTTCGATCGCTTGGGTGATGAGGGCCAGCCCCTCGGCGTTGTTCTTGAGGTCGGGGGCAAATCCGCCTTCGTCGCCGACCGACGTGGCCTTGCCGCCCTCGCGGAGGAGCTTCTTGAGGGTGTGGAAAATTTCGACCCCTGCGCGCAGCGCCTCGTCGAAGGTGTCGAACCCGAAGGGGACGAGCATCGACTCCTGAAAGTCGAGATTGTTGTCGGCATGCGCCCCGCCGTTGATGACATTCATCAGCGGAACGGGGAGCGTGCGCGCGAGGGTGCCGCCCATGTAGCGGAACAGCGGGAGGCCGACGTCCAACGCTGCAGCGCGGGCCGTCGCCATCGAGACGCCCAGCATCGCGTTGGCACCCATGTGCCGCTTGTTGTCGGTGCCGTCGACCTCGCGCAGCGCGTCGTCGACCTGTTCTTGTTGGGCGGCGTCGAGGCCGGAGATCGCGGTGCCCAGCTCTTCGAGCACGTTCTTGACCGCTCCGAGCACGCCGCGTCCGAGGTAGCGATCGGCATCGCCGTCACGCAGCTCGTGGGCCTCGAACTCTCCAGTGCTCGCCCCGGAGGGCACGGCCGCGCGGCCTACGTTGCCCAACTCGGTAGCAACCTCAACCTCGATCGTGGGGTTGCCTCTCGAGTCGAGGATCTCCCGGGCGAATGCGTCGACGATCATGCTCATGGCCGCGGGATCTTAGCACTGGCGTGCTAGCGTCGTGCGATGCGTACGATCGAGATCGGCCTGCTGGGCGCAGGCAATGTGGGCGGTGGAGTCGTGCGGATCCTCCGACAAAACCGGGATGCCATCGAAGGCAGGCTCGGTGCCCGCGTGACGATCAAGAGGGTCCTCGTGCGCACGCTCGATCGACAGCGGGATGTCCCAATCGACGCGGGCCTGCTGACCACCGACGCGTCGCTGGTGATCTCCGATCCGAAGGTTCGGGTCGTCGTCGAACTCATCGGCGGTATCGAGCCTGCCAAGACCCTGGTGCTCGAGGCCATGCGTCGTGGCAAGCACGTCGTGACCGCCAACAAGGCGCTGCTGGCTGAGCACGGCCGCGAGCTGTTCGACGAGGCGGCCCGCAACGGCGTGTCTATCTTCTTCGAAGGCTCGGTCGCGGGCGGGATCCCGGTCTTGCGTGCGCTTCGGGAGGGGTTGGCCTCAGACACGATTGAGACGCTGACGGGCATCGTCAACGGAACCTCCAACTACATTCTCGATGCGATGGCGCGCACGGGTGCGTCGTACGAATCGGCGCTGTCCAGCGCGCAAGAGGCAGGTTACGCCGAAGCCGATCCAACACTGGATGTGACCGGCCGGGACTCCGCGCAAAAGCTCGCCTTGCTGGCCCTGGTCAGCTTCGGAGCGCGGGTCGATCCCAGTGCCATCCCGACCGAGGGAATCACATCGATCCGCTCGTTTGATCACGCGATGGCCCGCGACCTGGGGTACGTGATCAAGAGCTTGGCGGTCGCGCGACAGGACGACGAGGGGTTTCATCTTGCGGTGCACCCGACGTTGGTGCCGCGCGGGCACCTGCTGGCCAATGTGCAAGGGGCGTTCAACGCTGTGCTCGTGCAATCCAGCGCGCTGGGGGAGAGCCTGTACTACGGGCAGGGCGCGGGCATGATGCCCACGGGCATGGCGGTGGTCTCGGACCTGGTCGAGGTCTGCCGCGGCGTGCTCGGCTTTGCCGAGGGGGGCCCACCCCCGCAAGCGTTTGCCTCGATCGTGGATGCGACCCCCGTGCCTCCGACGGACGAACGCTGCGAGAACTACCTGTGCGTTCAAGTCCCCAACGTACCCGGGGTCTTGGGCAAGGTCGCAACCTGTCTCGGCCAGCACGCGATCAGCATCAAGCGGGTGTTCCAGGATACGGCGGCCAAGGAGGCCTCTGTGGACCTCGTGGTGATCACCGAACGCGCGCGAGAGGCGGACGTCGCCGAGGCGTTGGCTGCGCTGGCTGAGTTGGCCGAAGTGTTGGGGCCGGTTGCCCGGCTGCGCGTACTTGATGCTGCGAACGCTTCGGGCTAGCGGGTCCGGGTAAACATCCGCGCGCGGCGCAGTGTCCGGGGCCGCGAGGCGGGGCCGTGCTCGCTCGCGGCCCCGCGGCGGCCGCAGGAGCACTATTGGACCCCACGCTTGTCGAAGATTGGCCCGATTGGATGCCGTATAACCGCCTTTTGGACCGTTGAGGTGCCAGAATGAAGCGGTATGAAGCAGTCCAATCGGAGCTTGCCGTCGATGAACGCCGACCTCGGACTCAAGACTGATCCCCAAGCGGACCTGCCGCTGTACCGGCAGATCGCGACACAGCTCGCCGAGCGGATCCGCGACGGCACACTGCCGCCCGGGTTTCGCTTGCCGCCCACGCGCAAACTGGCCGCCGCCCTGGGGACCAACCGCAACACGGTCGTGGCTGCGTTCGAGCTGCTGACCACCAACGGAACCCTGCTCTCTGTGGTCGGACGCGGCACGTTTGTCGCCGATGCGCCTGCCCCACGCCCGATGGCGGCGCTGGAGCCCGGCAAGTTCCCGTGGTCCTCGGTGATCTCCAGAACGACCGAGTCCGGCTCGCTTCAGGTCGCCGACCGGTTGCGCCGTCGCGTGGCGCAGGCGCCCGAGCGTGACCTCATCAACCTGCAGCGCATGGAGCCGTCGCCGGATCTGCTGCCCGCGGAAGATCTTCGGCGCTGCGTCGCGCATGCACTCAAGACGGAGGGGGCCGCCGCGCTCGGCTACGCCCCCCGGGAGGGCTTGCCCCGCTTGCGTACCGCCATCGCGGACGACCTCGCCCGCCGCGGCGTACCCGTCGCTGCCGAAGAGCTGCTGGTCACCACGGGCAGCCAGCAGGCGCTCGACCTCGTCGCCCGGATTCTGATCGAGCCGGGCGACACCATGCTTGTGCAGAACGCGACGTACACGGGGGCAATCCACGTACTGGCGGCTGCGGGGGCGCGTCTCGTTGGCGTCGCCGATGACGACGAGGGGCCGGACATGGCCACACTCGACCGACTGGGGGCTTCAGGAGCCAAGGGGCTGTACCTGATGCCGACGGGTCAAAACCCAACGGGACGGACCATCTCGGGTCCGCGGCGTGAGGCTTTGGTGGCGTGGTCCCGCCGCTTTGGCATTCCGCTCATTGAAGACGATTTTTCGGCGGACCTGCATCTCGATGATGGACCGGCCCCCGTTGCGCTGCGTGCGTTGGACAGCCAGGTGCTGCACATCGGCACGTTCAGCAAGCGGCTCATCCCCGCGCTGCGCATCGGGTACCTCGCGTTTCCCAAGGCTCTCAAGGGGCACCTCACCACGCTCAAGCACGCGATGGACTTGGGCTCGTCGTTGGTGCTGCAGCACGCGCTGGCAGAGTTTCTGCAGCGCGGGTACCTCCGCACGCACCTGCGACACGTACTGCCCGAGTACCGCGCACGTCGCGACGCGATGGAGCGGGGGCTTCACAAGCACCTCCCGTCGGGGATGCAGTGGTCGCGATCTCAGCGCGGGGTGGTCACGTGGATCGGGCTTCCGCCCGATCTCGATGCCGACGAGGCGTTCTCTCGGGCGCTGGACCTGGGGGTGCTCGTCAGTCCCGATGCTTTGTTTACGGTGCACGGGCAGCAGCGCGGGCTGCGTTTGACGTTTTGTGCTGAGACCCCGCGCCGGATCATGCGGGGCACCCAACGACTGGGCCAAGCATTGCGCGCGTGCAGTCGCACGCGCGCGACGGGTGGCGCCGCCCTGGCGGTCGTGTGACCGGCCGCCGTTGTACGAAAACAGAAGGGATGAACGGACGATGAAGGACGAAAAGACGACTCTCGACGTAGGCCTGGCGCAGATGCTGTGCGGGGGGGTGATCATGGACGTTGTCGACGCCGAGCAGGCGCGCATCGCCGAAGCGGCGGGCGCCACCGCAGTGATGGCACTCGAGCGAGTTCCGGCCCAGATTCGCGCCGACGGTGGTGTGGCGCGGGCCAGCGACCCGGCAATGATCAAAGCGGTGCAGGAGGCGGTGAGCATTCCGGTGATGGCCAAGTGCCGCATCGGACACTTCGTCGAAGCCCAGATCCTCGCCGCGCTCGGCGTAGATTTTATCGACGAGAGCGAAGTGCTCACGCCTGCCGACGAGGACCACCACATCGACAAGCGAGGGTTCTCTATCCCGTTTGTGTGCGGTTGCACGGGCTTGGGCGAGGCGCTGCGTCGCATCGGCGAGGGGGCGGCGCTGCTGCGGACCAAGGGCGAGGCCGGCACGGGAAACGTGGTCGAAGCCGTGCGCCACCTTCGCGCGCTACGGGGGGAGATCCGGCGACTAACCACGCTGAACGCTGACGAGCTGCCGGCCGCGGCCAAGGCCCTGGGCGCTCCCGTGTCGCTGGTCGAACACACCGCAAAAACGGGGGCGCTGCCCGTCCCGAGCTTTGCCGCGGGTGGCATCGCGACGCCGGCTGACGCGGCGCTGTGCATGGCCCTCGGCGCGCAGTCGGTGTTCGTGGGCAGCGGCATCTTTCTTAGCGAGAACCCCGAACGTACCGCCCAGGCGATTGTTGAAGCGGTGATCCATTGTCGCGACGCCAAGCACTTGGCCAAAGTGAGTACGGGGTTGGGGGCCCCGATGCGCGGTCGCGAGATGTCGACCCTGCCGCCCGCCGAGCGCTTTGCGACGCGAGGATGGTGAGCGCGCGTGGGTAAGCCGATCGGAGTCCTCGCGTTGCAGGGGGGCGTGGCAGCGCACTGCGACGCGCTTGAGCAAATCGGGATGGAGTCCGTTCAAGTGCGACAGCGATCGACCCTCGGCAAGATCGGCGGCTTGATCGTGCCTGGCGGCGAGAGCACGGCGATTCGGCGGGCGATCCTGCGTGCGGGGATGGGCGCGGCGCTGACGGCGTTGGTGGCCGACGGACTGCCCGTGCTCACGACATGTGCGGGTACGATCATCGCCGCCGACGCGACCTTCGGCTGGCTCGACATCGAGGTCCAGCGCAACGCCTACGGTCCGCAGGCTCACAGTCGCTGCGCTCGCGCCGACGATGGCACCACCGAGTTGGTCCTCATTCGGGCCCCGCGAATCGTGGCGGTGGGCAGCGGCGTCCAGGTGCTCGCGCGCCTCGATGGCGACCCGGTTCTCGTGCGCCAGGGCGCCGTCACCGGAGCGACCTTTCACCCGGAGCTCTGCGAGGACCGTTCGCTTCACGCCACGCTGTTTGCGTGAGCACGGCCCCGCTCGCGAGCACAGCGGGGGTACCCTCAGGCCCCGAGCTGCTCGCGGACCGCCATCAGCGCGAACCCCAGCAGGTTCTCGCCCCGCCAAGTCCTGGGGTCTTGCGCCCGTTCATTGGCCGCCCCGAGCCCAATGCCCCAGATTCTGTCTCGCGGGCTCGCTTCGACGAGCACGCGCTCGCCAGTGCCGACCAAGAAGGACCGCATGGCGTCGTGTTGGCTGAACTTGGCAACATTGCCCCGCACGACGATGTCAAAGCGATGCGCATCCCATTGCGCGCCATCGAAGCGTTGTACCGACCGTCCGAGAGCCTTGGCCGCACCGGGTGAGTCGGCCGCTATGATCTTGGACAGCGTGGTGTCATCGCCAAACAAGCGCGCTTTCTCGGCCATCATGTAGTGCTCGGCGGTCGGGTAGTTCACGTCGTCGACGACAAACGGCGCGTCAAACCACTGGCTAAAACACGAAGCGTTTATCGAGCCGTCCGTGCTCGGTGTGTGACCCCAAAAAAACACGTACTTGAAGGTTTCGCCGGATTCGGCGCGGCGGGAAAGTTCGGCTCGGTCCATCGTTCTTGCCTAGCGAGAGAATTCCACGGCGCGCGGGCTGGCGACAAAGGCAAGGCCGCCTCGACCGCGCTGGCCGTCGTCGTCTGCACCCCAGCAGACCGCCTTGCCGTCGGGGAATCCGACGCAGGTGACGCTACCGCCCGCTGCCACTTGCCTGCCGCCGCGGACGCCGCGCACCTCGACCGGGCTCAGCTGTGGACCCGTTCCGGCATCGCCGAGCTTGCCATGGGAGCCTTCACCCCAGCATCGCACCGCACCGCTGCCCAACACGGCACACGCGTGTCGGGGGCCTACGGACAGGTCCGCGGCATCGGCCACATTCTTCACGGGCACGCGCGTACTCCAGTCGCTGGTCACACCAGCGCCGAGCTGCCCGGCGTCGTTCTTACCCCAGCAGGCAACCTCACCGTTGCGCCGTCGAGCGCAGCTGGTGGCATCGCCCGTCTCGACTTCGGCGGCGTCTGTGATGCGAGCGACGGCCACCGGGCGGGGCATCGGGGTGCCCAAGTCCTTGGCACCTGCACCGTTGCCGAGCTGTCCGTTTTGGTTCTTGCCCCAGCACGCGACCGCGCCGCTGGGCCGCCAGGCGCACGAGTGGTCGCCGCCGGCCGAGACTCCGCTTGCATCACTGAGGCCGGCGACCGCCGTGGGCTTTTTCGTGCCCGGACCGGGCTCGGATCCGGTCTGCCCAAACTCGTTGCCTCCCCAGCAGAGCACGGCCCCGGTCTTGCGACGCACGCACGTATGCCCCCGCCCGGCGCTGACCATGGTCGCGTCATTGATCCCCGCGACGTCCGCTGGGCGCGAGCGATTCCGGAGCTTGCCATCCCCGAGTTGGCGCTGGTTTCCACGCCCCCAGCAGGCGACCTTGCCGCTCTTGCGCACGGCGCAGGCGTGGCCGCTCCCGGCCGACAACGAGATTGCATCCGTCAACGTAAGCACCGCCTGGGGTCCGTTGAACGACTGCTTCTTCCCGTTGCCGAGCTGACCGTCGCCGCCGTCGCCCCAGCATTGAACAGCGCCCTTGCGGTCGCGCGCACACCCAAAGTCGTCCCCGGCGACAACCTGCACGGCCTTGTCCAAAGAGAAGACGGGGGCCATGCCCGATGCGGGGCCGGGCTCGCCAACGCCCAGCGCGCCGCCGTCGTTGCTGCCCCAGCACGCCACAGAGCCGCCGCGACGCAGGGCGCACGTGTGTGCCGTGCCCGCCGCGAGCATGACGGCGTCGGGCAGGCCGGGCACGGGCACGGCGCCGAGGGTGGCGGCGTCGACTCCGTTGCCGAGCCGTCCCGACAAGCCGTTGCCCCAGCACTGCACGCCGCCCGCCGATGAGAGCCCGCAGGTGTGCTGTCCGCCTGCGGACAGGGCGGTCAGCCCCGACGCGGGCGCAGCGGTCGCCTTTTTCTTGGGGTCCCCCGGTTTGCCCGCGACCTGTCCAAACGTGTCGGCCCCCCAGCATTGGATCGCACCCGACGCGGTTCGAATGCAGGTGTGCTGGTCGCCCAAAGTCAGCGCAGTCGCGCCCTCCGTCCCGGACACGAGCCGGGGTCGAGGCCCGCCGGCCGTGCCGCCGTCTCCCAGCTGGCCATAGCGGCCATCGCCCCAGCACGCCACCGCGCCCTTGGCTCGGGTCACACACGTATGGCCCTCGCCTGCCTTGATCGAGCGAATCCCCGTGACGCCGCGAACGATTGCGGGGGCGGGGAAGCTCGGGCGTCCGTCCGCCCCGAGTTGACCGCGGCGGTTGTCACCCCAACACACAACACTTCCCGTCTTGCGGGCGGCACAGACGTGCTGAGCCCCCGCCGTGAGCAGGACCGCATCCGCGAGACTGCGGACCGCGACGGGGCGAGGGCTCGTCCTGGACTTGCCGTCGCCGAGCTGACCCTGCTCGCCGCGGCCCCAGCAGACCACGCCGCCGGACACCCGCAGGGCGCAGGAGTGCCCGCGGCCCAGCGCGAGCGCGGCCGCGTCACGCACGTTGGCCACCTCGACCGGCGTCGGGCGGTCGACGGTTGTTCCGTCTCCAAGCTGCCCGGAGTCGTTGCGCCCCCAGCAAAGCACCCGGCCGGACTCGCGCCGTGCGCACGCGTGGCCGCCTCCCGCGGCGATCTCGACCAGGCGATCGCTGCCCGGCGGTGGGGACCCCCCTACGGGGGCAGTGGTCCCGCCCGTCCCGACGGTGACCGCGGGCTGACAACCGCTGGACGTCGCGAAAAACGCCATCGCGACGAGCATCTGGGCGCCGAACCACAGCAGGTGGCGGTGGAGCGGCACGCGCTGGGATAGAGGGTCCACCAAACGGCCAGGCTCGGGCGTGGATGCGCGCACAGGACCGGACCATAGCCCGGTTTTTTGGCGGTTGCGTCTGTGGGCTCTGAACGGGCGGTTGCTTGGAGTGACGCTCCGCCTGCGCTACACGTACAGCGTCGCGTGGCACAAGATCGCCCCATCGCGCCAAGCCCAGATCGGCTTGCGCTGGCCCGACGCGCGGGGGTCCGGGCACCCGCGGCGTGGCTTTGCACCGGGCTTGCCTGCGTCGCGGCTTCGGTCGTCGTTCAGGCGCTCGACCTTCCAGGGATCGCCCAGGATTTGCAGGTCGGGCACCTCGGTCCGGGCACCACGCATGCGGCGCTGCGCGGCGGCGCCGTGGCGTGGGCCACGCTCGTGGCGATCGGGGTGGGGGTTGCCCTGGTGGCTCGGGTCCTGTCGGGCGGGATCGGGCCTGTGGATCGCTCCGCAGGCGCCCAGCTCGTGGCCCCGTCCGTACGACCTCGCGCGATCCTTGTGGCGCTGTGTGCCATGGCCGGCCTCGGCCTTGCCGTCGCTCTGCTCATGGGCGTCCTGGCGGGCGCAGCCCGTGGAGTGGACGTGCCGCTCGAGTCCTCGGACGCGCTTGCGATGCTGTGGTCTGGGTGGGCGTCGCGGGGGTTGGCGGTCGTGGGAGCGACCCTCACTGGCGTCGGCCTGCTCGAGCTGATCCTGTGGCGCGGAGCCCGTTGGCGGGCGCTGCACCAGACGGTCGAAGACCTTCGCCGTCACGCCCGCGACCACCAACGCAAGAGTGCCCAGTGACCGCGCCAGGCGCCGACGAGAACCCCGACAGCCCCTCGCTGGTGTCGGTCGCGGTGCCGGTCACACTGGATCGCGGCTTCACGTACCTTCTTCCGCAGGGGATGGAGCGGCCTGTGCCCGGCTCGCGGGTGCTTGTGCCGTTCGGCAGTCGGACCCTGGTCGGCGTGGTTCGTCCGGTCGCGGCGCCCGAGCCCGAGCCCGAGGCGCTGTCCAAGCTCCGGCCGATCCTCGAAACGCTGGACGAGGCCCCAGCACTGGACTCGCACCTCCAGCAGCTGTGCGAGTGGATGTCGGAGTACTACCTGGCGCCGATCGGCGAGGTGTACCGACTGGCGCTGCCCGGCCTGCTCACCAACGCCGACGCTTGGGTCGCTCAGCTGACAGAGGCTGGCGTGCAAGTGTTGGATCCATCCGGGCCGTTGGTTTTGGGCGTCGACGCGGCCCCTACCTCTGCGCAGCGACGGATTCTCCTGGCCATCGCAGCGGCGGCGGGTCCGGGGCTCCCTGTGGCCAAGCTCAGTCGAATGCGCCCGCGGATTGCCGGAGCGCTGCGCGTCTTGGCCGAGTGCGAAGCGCAAGGCTGGTGTCGCACCCAGTGGTCTGACCCCGAAGAAGGCGGGCCGCGCACCGAGTCGCACTTTCGGCGTACCGCCTTGCTGCGCGGGCCGGGTAGCTCCGAAGCGCAGCTCCGTGAAATCCTGGGTCGCAGCAAGCAGCGACGCGCCATCCTCGACTTGCTCGAGAGCCGGAGCCGCGCCGCGGAAGACGAAGGCGACAGCAATGGCGGCGACGACGACGGGTGGATGTCGCTGGCGGAGCTACGGGCCCCGTTCCCGCGGGCGCGTCAGCTGGTCGGGCCGCTGGTGGAGGCGAAGCTGGTCGCGCAGGTCGAGCGGCCGCGGCGCACCGATCCGTTTGACTCGGTGACCTCGGCGCCCGTGGAGCCTCAGACGCCCACGAGCGACCAGGCGGCCGCGCTGGACGCGTTGGCCAAAGCGCTGGCGGCGGACCAGTTTTGCAGCGCGCTGCTGCACGGGATCACGGGCAGCGGCAAGACCGAGGTCTACCTTCAGCTCATTGCGATGGCGCGAGCCAAGGGACTCGGGGCGATCGTGCTTGTGCCGGAGATCGCCTTGACCCCGCAGCTCGCCGAGCGATTTGCCGCGCGTTTCGGCGATGAAGTCGCGGTCCTCCACAGCGGCCTGACGCCGCGTCAGCGGCTCGACGCCTGGCAGCACATCAGCGCGGGCGATCGTCCCATCGTCATCGGTGCCCGTTCGGCCGTGTTCGCCCCGGTCCGGCGGTTGGCTGTGATCGTGGTCGATGAGGAGCACGACGCCTCGTTCAAGCAGGAGGATGGGGTCCGCTACCACGCGCGCGACGTGGCCTTGGTGCGGGCCAAACGTGCCAAGGCGCTGGTCGTGTTGGGCTCGGCGACCCCGTCGCTCGAGACGTACGCGTTGGCGACGGGCGGCAAACATCTGTTGCTCTCGCTGCGGACACGACCGACCCCCAGGCCGCTGCCCGAGGTGGCCATCGTGCCGCTATCGGTGCACCGCCCCGACCCACAGTCGTTGCTCACGGCGCGGCTCACGACGGCCATCGGTGACTGCGTCAAGGCGGGCGAGCAGGCGATCGTGTTTCTCAATCGACGCGGCTTTGCGACGTCGCTGACGTGCACCGACTGCGGCTCGATGCAGCGCTGCCCGGATTGCTCGGCGCCGTCGATGACCTACCACCTGTCGCGGGCGCGCCTTTTGTGCCATCTGTGCGGCCATATCGAGACGGCCCCGGACGCATGCACCGACTGTGGCAGCTCTGCGCTCGAGCACGGTGGAGTCGGGACCGAACGGGTGGAGGTTGCACTGGCGACCGCGCTTCCCAATGTTCGCGTCCTTCGACTGGATCGCGACGCCGCGCGAGGGCGTCAGCTTCTCAATACGCTCGCCCGCTTTCGTCGACACGAAGCCGACGTGCTTGTCGGGACCCAGATGCTGTCCAAAGGGCACGACTTTCCCGGAGTGACGCTGGTCGGAATCCTGCAGGGGGACCATGGCCTTGCGATGCCCGATCCACGGGCCGCCGAGCGTACGTTCCAGCTGTTGACCCAAGTGGCGGGACGGGCGGGGCGCGGCGATCGACCTGGTCGCGTACTGGTGCAGGCGTGGTCGGTGAACCACCCCGCCATCACATTCGCAGCGAAGCACGATTTCGCGGGCTTTGCCCAAGACGAACTCGACCGTCGCAGACCGATGGCCAACCCCCCGTTTGGCCATCTGGCTCTGATGCGCGTTTCGGGCCTCGACGCCTCTGCGGTTGCCCGGCGGATGGCCGGTCTGGCGCGGTGGGTCGCGGGCGCCGTCGAGGTCGTCTCCGCGCGACACGAGGACGACTCCGACCCCGAGCGCCCCCCGATGCTGACCTGCCTTGGGCCGGTTCCGTCCCCGATCGAGCGGGTCAACCGCCGTACCCGGCACCAAATCCTATTGCGCGCGCGGGAGCGCGGGCCCCTGCGGTGGCTGTTATCTGAGCTCCGGCCGCTGCTGGGATCCGAGGGCAGCGGGGCCCGGCAAACTCTTGCGACGGTCGACGTCGACCCCCAGAGCCTCTTGTGACAGACTCGGTGCGCGGAATGAGCGCCCAGACCATGCGGGAGATCGCCCCGGAGGTGCTCGTGGTGGGCAATCCCGAGCCTTCGACAGCCCTCGCGGATCGCATCCGCCAGCAGGGCTATGGCGCGGTGCGTTGCGGCGCCGACGCGGTCGTCGAGCGGCTCGATTCGGCCGCGATCGCCACTGCGCTGGTGCTGTGTCCCGACGGACTGGACGTCGCCGACGTGATGCGTCGGATCCGGGATACTCAGCTCGGCGCCGCAATCGTGATCACGGTGTACTGCGAGCTCGGGGAGCCGGTTCGCGACCTGGCCGATGTGTTCGACCTGGGCGCCGACCACTTCCTGCGCGCGCCCGCCACAGACGCCGAGCTGCGCTCGGAGCTCGAGGCACTCGCTGGGCCGATCGGGGCGCCCGATGCGATGGGGCCCAGCGGCGAGTACGGCAGCTGGCCCAACCGCACCGAGGTCATCGACGGCCCCGCGGCCTCACCCGAGGCGGCCGACCTTGGGGCCGACGCGTCGGCGGATTTGGAGGTGTCGTCGCATCAGCCGAGCGCTCCGAAGCGGCCTTCGCAGGCCGACCAGGTTCTGGGCCAGCTGCATCGCACGCTCGACATGTTGGAGCAGCGGCTCCGCGCGGGTGGCGAAAACGGTGACGATGGGTCTGAGCGCGACGACGACGATCTGTCCAAGTACGATCTGGATGCAACGCCCGACGTCGAAGGCGGCGCGCCCCACGGAGGCCGTGGCGCGCAGATGCTCAGCGACGAGCGCGGGGAGGGTGCACTGGGGGTGGGAGACTTCGAGCTTCCGTCGTTGGGGGCTCCCCGCGGCAGCAGCCGGGCCGGTCGCGCTTCCGAATCCACGATGCCGCTGCGCGAGGAAACCTCAGAGGTTCCCATGCCGGAGGACGCGTCGTACCGCCCGTCCGGTCGCAGGCCGCAAACTCGAAGGGAGCCGCTCGAGCCCGAGCTGGAGGGCCCCGCCGCGCGCGATCGGCCACGCCGGGCACGCCCGCTGCCGATCGACCGCCAGGGCAGCCTTGATGTCGTGGAGGTGCCGCGCCTGCTGTGGGCGCTTCACCGCGCGGCCTTTACGGGGCGTTTAACGCTGCAGCACGGGAAGATCGAAAAGAGCATCTGGCTGGAATCGGGCACGCTGGTGTTTGCGCGCAGCAACGTGGGGCACGACCGGTTGTCGGACTCGCTGCTGCGGCGGGGCATGCTGACACGCTCGCAGTACGAGGCCGCACGCAAGCTCGCCGAGCAGGCACCGCGCCGCTCGGGTCAGCTGCTTGTCGAAGCCGGGTTCCTCAAGCCCGCCGAGCTGCATCGCGTCTTGCGGCTGCACCTGGCGCGGATCATCGACTCGACGTTCCCCTGGCGGAGCGGTCGCTGGGTCGTCGTTCCCGACGAGCGCTCGCGTGAGCCGATCTTGCTCGAGGAGGTGCCCGCCCGGTTGCTGGCCGACGGCGTCCGCAACCGCATGGACCCAACGCAGCTGGTCGATCTGTTGGGCGGCCCGGATATGGTGCCGCGGTTCGACGCGGACGACGCCACCGGAGCCGGGGTGCATCCCATGGTCGAGCTGCTGCGGCTGAGCCCGTCCGAGGAGCAGTGGATTTCCCAGCTCAACGGACGGCAGACCCTCGCGGAGTTGACGGTGGAGGCGGGGGCCGATCAGCTGGAGCTGTTTGGCCTCGTCTATCTGCTGCACGTGATGGGCTACGTCGCCTTGTCGCGTGAGCCTGAGCCCGATGCACGGCCAGACCTGCGCCCCGAGGAGCTCGACATCCAGCGCATCGACGATCGCCTTAAGGCGTCGAGGCAGCTGGACTACTTCGAGGTCCTCGGCCTCGACCGGGATGCATGTCGGGTTGATGTGCATCGCGCCTACGTCGACATGTCGGCGACGTTTGCCGCCGACAATCTCGAACCTGCGATCTGTGAGCGCATGCGCTCCGAACTGACCGAGCTGCGCGAGGCGCTCGCCGAGGCGCGCGATGTGCTTGTCGACGACGGCCTGCGCAGCGCCTACCTCGCCCACCTTGAGGAACCATAGTGACCGAGAAACTCCGCGCTGCGTTCATGGGCTCTCCGGACTTCGCGGTGCCAAGCCTGCATGCCACCGCTGCGCACTGCGACCTCCGCGTTGTGGTCTGCCAGCCGGACAGGCCCGCCGGGCGTGGGCGCAAGCTGACGGCGCCCGCCGTGAAGGTTGCGGCCACGGCCATGGAGGTTCCTGTGGTCCAACCAACCAAGATGAAGGACGGCACGCTGGCGGCAACGCTCGCCACGCATGACCTCGATGTCATCGTGGTCGTCGCGTTTGGTCGCATCCTTCCGCCCGCGATTCTCGAATCTGCGCGGCACGGCTGCGTCAACGTGCACGGCTCGCTGCTGCCGCGTTGGCGCGGCGCGGCGCCGATCCAGCGCGCCGTGGTGGCGGGTGACGCCCAAACGGGGGTGGCCATCATGAAGATGGATGCTGGTCTCGATACGGGCCCCGTGTACCGCACGGTACGGACCGCGATTGGGCCCAAGGAGACGAGCGGCGCGTTGTTCGAGCGGCTGTCGACGCTGGGTGCCGACGCGCTCGGCGAGTTCCTGGCCGCATTCCCCAACGTGGAGGCGCCCGTGGCTCAGTCCGAGGATGGGGTGACCTACGCCGCGATGCTTGAAAAGGCCGAGGGGCGCGTCGACTGGGCTCGCCCCGCGGTGCACGTCGCCGCGCACATCTGCGGGATGGACCCGTGGCCCGCCGCGGTGACCCAGCACAACGACGCACCCTTGAAGCTCTTTGTCGCGGGCGTCGTTGACGTGCCTACCGAGGGGGCTGACCCCGGCACGGTGCTCGCGGTGAGCCGCGACGGAGTGGTCGTTGCCTGCCTTGATGGGGCGGTCAGCGTTACGGACGCCCAGCCGGCCGGCAAAAAGCGCATGGCCGCGCACGCGTGGGCGGCCGGGCGCCAGGTCACCCCTGGCACCCGACTCGGCTAGGCCACGCTTGCGCGGCCGAGCCGTAGCCAGGGCTGCCGCCGCGCCCTACGGGAACGGTAGGCAATCCAACGGTGCGGGACTCGGGTTGATGGCCCACATACCGTCGTCGCCGAGCCGGATCGAACTCCCGCCGGGTGCGTCGCCGACATCGACGGCCCCTGGGGCCCCCGTCTCGTCCAGCAGCCCGTTGGTGTTATCGGACCCGTAGATCACCGCGTCCACCGGAACAGACCCGGCGTTGATGGATGCCGCGTCCGACTCGAAGAGTGCGACGGCGTCGGCAAGCCCAGCGCCGTTGGAGTTTTGGATGTCGGGGCTGAAGTCCTCGGCCTGGTCGAACATCACCGGCCCTGGGAACCCGCTGCCCGGGTCGCCCATCGGCCCGCCGACAAGGTAGCAAGCGCCGTCCGGCAGCATGCCGGTGAGGTCCAGGGTGCCGTAGGTGTAGTCCGTCCCGCCCCAACCGAGGCTGTAGTCCGACAGATCGATAGCGACGCCCGTGCCGTTGTAGAGCTTGACCCACTCGAACCCGTCATCACCGCCGTCGTGGTCGTAGTAGACCTCGGCGACGATGGGCGCCGCGAACACGGGCGAATCGACGATCGTGACCATTGCGTCGGATGTGGCCGGCGCAATGGTTGCCGTGAGGACCTCGTCTCCAGTGCACGCCAACGCCGTGATGTCGAACTCGGCCGAGAGGTCTGAGGCTGGCACGTTGACCAGCGGGGGCGTGGTCGCACACATGCCCGGCGCAAACGCCAGGTCGACGTCTTGGCCGGCGGCCAGCGGCGCGGGCAGGTCGAGGGTGACCGTCATGGTCGACATGGCACCCAGGCCCAAGTTCAGCGCAGCGGGGCTGAGGGTGGGGATGCGCGGCTCCGCATCGTCGTAGACACGCACCGACGTCATGATGTCGGTCCCGTCCAACGAAGCCGTCACGTCCGCAGTGCCGACGGAGACCCCGGTGAGGATGACGGCGACGCTGCTGCTGCCCGCGGGCACGTTCACAAACGCGGGCCCAGTGACCACGGTGGCGTCGCTGTACGCCAGTGCGATCGGCGTGATCGCAGGGGCGGGGCCGGAGAGCTCCGCGGTCAGCCCGGGGATGGGCTCCGCCATGGTGCCGTTGAGCAAGAAGGTGTCGGCCGGGCCGAACGACAGAAGGCTCGTCGGATAGTCCGTGAGGCTCCGCGGTTCGAGCTTGGTGTAGTCGTTGGCCCAACGGGCGATCCCGCGAAGCGTCGCGTATTCCTGCCCGACGGTCGGGAACGGATCGGCGACATAGAACAGGTCGTTGACGCGCAATCCGTCGGTGACCTCGAACTCGTTCATCCCGTCGTCTCCAGGCCCAGCGGCGGGCGCGATGTCCGTCACCGTGAGCGCGGCGACCTCGACCACAACCCCTTCGAGTTCTTCTTGCAGCATGCCGCCCTCGACGATGTCGGTGGCGCTGACGGGCTCTGGTGCGGGCAGCGGGTTCCCGCTCGACACGACCGTGGGCGCTGCGCTGGGGATCAGCTGAATCTGTCCAAAGAAGTCCGAGACGGTGCCTTCGACGTCGACGTAGTCGCCTGCCGTGGGCTGTGCGAAGCCGCCGTTGTCGAACACAAACATGCCGGAGTAATCGACGCCCATGTAGCCCGCGTCCGCGGGGTGGACCTGCACGAAGTAGCCGGTTGCCGCGACGCCCGTCACGAGAACCTCCGGGACGATCACAGCCTGATTCTCGCTGATCGTCCCATCCTTGATGTCGTAGATGGATGACGGGCAGGGGCCGCCGCCGGGGTTGGGCGCCATGGGGCAGCCGTCGCAGTCGTCACCAATGCCGTCGTCGTCGTCGTCTTCTTGACCCGGGTTGGGGATGGCCAAGCAGTTGTCCGACGTGTCCTCAATGCCGTCGCCGTCCAAGTCGAACGGGCTTGGGACCACGCATGCCTGGTCCGGGTCGAGCGGGCACAGATCGCAGGAGTCGCCGACCTCATCGAAGTCTGCGTCGCCCTGAACCCCGCCGTGCACGGGCTTGAGGGGGTTGAATACGTTGGGGCAGTTGTCCTCGGCGTCGGGGATGCCGTCACCGTCGGGATCGTCGACGCCGCCTCGCTCGGGGAACTGGCCTGGCCGGGCTGGGTCGCACGACGGCTCGTTGTCCGGGGCCCCGCAAAAGAACATGGGGTAGGCGTCGGGGGAGACGGCGGCCTGAATCTGGGCGATCGTGAGTCCCGAATCCAGCTCTGCGCAGATGCGCTTGTCGGTCCCGCACACGTCCACGGGCTCGCACGCCGCCAGGTCCATCGGGTCGACGAGCGCCTCGATGAGGCTCGCGTCGCCGTGCAGCGGTTGTCCGCCGCGAAGCACCAGCCTCACGCTGTCCGACTCGCCTTCGATGATCGCGCGGTGTGCCGCGTGTTCAGAGCCGTCAAAGATGGCGATGTCGGCGATGTGGCCCGTCCGCAGCAGACCGAGCTGCTCTGAGGCCCCTTGAGAGGCCGCCGCCCAGTGCGTGGCCATCATGAACAGCTCGACGTCGGAGAGCTGGCCTTCGAGATGCTCTTGGTTGAACGAGTCGGCGCAGGCCAGCTCGCGGAGCATGTTCATCGACCCGCTCGCGGACCAGTCCGTCCCCAGAGCGATGCGCACGCCGAGGTTGCGGAAGACTGGGATGTCGGCGGTCACGCCGTACAGGTCGATGTTGCTGCGCGGCGACCACACGAGCATTGCGTCGACGTTCGCCATCTCCTGCACATCGGTCGCCAGGAGCCCGACCCCGTGGATGAGCGAGGTGTTGGACGCGATGAGGTTCTGGCCGCCGGGCGCGCCCGACATGCACTCGAACTCGTTTTGCGCCTGCGCGGTGATCCCCTCGGAGACGTGCGGGAGATAGATGTCGTCCTCGAGATTGAACGCGCCGTCGACGTTGGGGTAGCCGCAGCCCGTCGACATCATCTGGCCGCCGGTGTCGCCCAGGGGAAACGTCCGGTAGTTCACGTCGACACCAGCGAGGCCGCCCGTGAGCTCGGCGCGGTCGAGGTTGCGCGCGAGGTCTTGGGCCGCCGCGCCACCGACGGATCCGGTGACGCTCGTTGCGCCGCCGAACAACATGCGCAGCTCGCCGTACAGCACACCCTCGCGGCTGTTATCCGATCCTGGGAACGTGTTGAGCTCGGTGGCCCCGTCCAGGCCCAAGCGCCACTCATGCCGATGCTCGTAGCGCTCGGTGTCGTGGGGAATCGGCTGCGAAAGCGTGAACGTGATGTGGTCGTGGGTGTTGATCAGCCCAGGAGCAATGACGCCCTCGGGGCACGCGACGACGGTGGCACCGGCAGCCTCGGGCGCGTTGGCGCAGTCACACCCCGTGCAGAGGATGCGGCCGTTGGGTTGGGACGTGTCGACCAGCACCATGCCGGCCTCGTACACGTCGTAGCCCGCCAAAACCGTGCCTTGCAGCAGCAACGTGCCGTTGCCCTCGGTGACCCCACAGATTTCGCCTGCGGGAGCCGCCGCTATCTTGTTGTCGCAGGTGATCGTCTCGCCCGGTGGATCGGCGGGAATTGGGCCATCGCCGCCCGTGCTGCCGTCGGTCGTGTCGTCACTGCCGGTGTCGTCGCCGGTGGTGTCGTCCGTGCTCTCGGCGTCATCGCTTCCTGTGTCGTCGACGCCCGTGGTGAGCGAGGACGGCCCCGACGTGACGTTGCCGGATGGGCCCCCTGAGGTGCCGGTCGTGTCGGCGGCGTCGGTTGTGTCGTCACCGTTGCAGGCGAGCGAGACAACCGCGCTCAGTAGCAGCCCCAGTCCAAGTTTCGTGCGTGTCATGACCAAGAATCCAAAAGCTGAGTGGGGCCCGGGCGCCCACATGTGCGCCGGACAGTAGCCCACGGTGGCGGCGAGGGACGCCCCTCATTTTGTGTTCCGTCACGTGGCGCTCAACCCGCGGACGATTCCGCCCAACGGGCGCCTACGACCAGTGGCGCTTGATCTCGGCCTCGACCACAATCGGGACGCTGGTGACGATCTCGCCCATTGCCGCGGCCATCACACTCTGGACGAGAGCGCGGCCGGCGTCGGCGTGCGCTTGGGGGACCTCGGCGATGTACTCGTCGTGCACAACCAGGACGCCGCGGCCCTGCAGCGCGCCCAGCCGTGCGTTCAGCTGCACCATCGCGTGCTTGAACCCCTCGGCGGCGGTGCCCTGGACCGGAATGTTGAGCGCGGAGTTGAACGAGAAGGCTCCCGCCGCAAAGCGCTTGCGACGGCCGAGCGCAGTCCGCACGGTTACCGCGGCGCCGCGCCCGAGCGCGCCGACCCGGCGGTGCCACGCCGCGATGCCCGGGTAGGTATCCAGGAATGCCTCGCGCGCGCGTCGGGCCTCGACGTCGTTGACCTCCACGCCGTAGGAGTTGCGGGCGTAGCTGGCGAACCGCTTGGCACCCATGCCGAACAGGAACCCGAAGTTCACGGCCTTGGCGAGCTTGCGCTCACGGTCCGTGATCTCGGACTCCGGCCGACCCGTGATCGTCGCCGCGGTTGTCCGATGGGGATCGCGGCCGGCGGCGAACACCGCCCGTAGCGCGGCGCACGGAGCGAGGTGGGCGGCCACGCGAAGCTCTATCTGTGCGTAGTCGGCGACGATGAGCACGTGCCCGGGCGCGGGCACAAAACACGCCCGCAGGCCTGGGGCGGTGTGCTGGCCTGGGACCTGCTGAAGGTTGGGATCGGTGCAGGAAAAGCGGCCCGACTCCGCGGCCAGAGGGTGCAGCTGGCAGTGGATCCTCCCGCGCCGTGCGAAATCACGGGGCCAGTGCGCGTACGTCGACAGCAGCTTGTCCAAGCGGGGGAGGCGGTCTGCGGGCGGATCTTGTCGCCGTTCCCGTGCCCAACCCGCCGCGATTTTCTCGAATGCAACCGCGTCGATGCCGAAGCCGGTGCGCTCCATCGCGACCACGGCGGGCACCAACTTCATCTCCAGGGCGTACACGCGGGTGAGCTGCGCGCGTCGGAGCAGTGGGGTCAGCGCTTGCATGACGGGCACGAGCACCGACGCGGCGGCCGCCGTCTGGCCCTGCACGTCCGACGCAGGCTCTCGCCGTCCGCGGGTCTCGCCTGCGATTTGATGGTTGAGCGTGCGGGCGACCGTCTGCGGGAGGTCGAGCTCCGCACGCGCATCCCCGGCTGCGGCGGCGAGCAGCCGTGCGGCGATCTCGGTGTCGCCGCGGTGCTGGGGCGCCCACGGATCCGCGGGCGCCCGGCTGTCGGGTTGCAGCGCGTGCAGCGTGGCCTGCGAGCCGTGCATCACGGCGTACGGTCCGTCTGCTTCGGCCAACCATGCGCGCAACGGCGACAGGTCCACCGCGCCCCCGCCGTCGACCACGACAACCTCTGCAGATGCGTCCGGCGATTCGACTTCGTCTGGCGGGCTTGGGGGGTGGCGTGCCAGGCCAACAAACGCGAGCCGACGATCTCGGGGCGCGACGTCGTGCCGCCGTGCCTCGGCCTCGGTCTGGGCCCACAGCCCGAGGATCATTCGACCCTCGCCCGCGCTCGCCTCCTCGCGCCATCGGCTCACCAGAGTTGTGAGCGCCTCGGACGTCGTTATGGCTGCCCATCGCGGCGTTGGCCACGGAGGGAGCGCGGCCGTGGCGTCAGGCATCGGCGACAGTGTAGGGCGCTGACCCAAGCCTCGCATGCGCCATTATTGGTAGTTTTACCCTGGCGGATTTGGTCCATTTGTTAGACATTTTACCCATGCAACTGTCGCTCGTCCGATCGTCGACCCTGGTGATGCTGATCCTTGGCTGGGGTTGTGCATCCAAGGACGGCGACGCTGGCGACGGCCCTGCGGGCGGAACAACCGCGACGACGGGCGACGTGGGCGCCTCGACCTTTGGGGGCGACGGTGGTGGCGATGACGACGGCGGCGACGGCAATGATGGGCCCAACGATACGGCCCCGTCCGATGACGAGGGCACGGCGGGCGGGACGGACGACGGCCCGGGTGGGTCCTTCGTGCTGCGCCCCGACGGCGGCGGCGTCAATGAGTGCGACCCGAAGATCCAAGACTGCCCCCGCGGCGAAAAGTGCACCGCGTGGGCCAACGACGGCGGCACCTTTTGGAATGCCAATCGCTGCATCGAGGTGACGGGCGAGGGCGTCGGCGGCGACGAGTGCCTTGTCGAGGGCGGCGGCGTCTCCGGGCTGGATGACTGCGGCGTCGGCTACATCTGCATGAACACCGACAAGGAAAACGTCGGGACATGCATCCGGTTCTGCACGGGCGAGGACGCCGATTGCGAGGCCGGAGATGTGTGCGCCATCTACAACGACGGCGTGCTCCCGATCTGCTTGCTGGCGTGCGACCCACTCCTGCAGAACTGCGCCGAGGGGCAGTCCTGCATCGACACGCCGAACCAGACATTCATCTGCTTCACCGACGCGTCGGGGGCTGGCGGTGCCGAGGGCGAGGCGTGTCCGGCCGAGCACGGCGAGAACAGCTGCGACCCGGGCATGTGGTGCGGCCCGGGGCTCTTTGGCTGCCCACAGGTCAACTGCTGCACGCCGTACTGCGAGCTGAGCAACGACACCTGCAACGGGCCGAACGAGTGCACGAGCTTTTATGGTGACGTGGATGCCGCGCCGCCAGGCCTCGAAGACGTGGGTGTCTGCGTGACCCCGGCCTGACCGCGCGGGTTGCCCGTCGCTAGGGGGCCGTGGGGGTGGCCTTGCAAAAGCAGTCGCCGAGTTCTGCCACGCCGTTGTCGACTTCGCATTGATCGACATCGTCGGCCGCCAAGCACGCCTCGACCACGGGCGACAGGGCAGGGTCCTCGAAGTCGCGGGTGCTGCAGCCCAGGTTGGCGGTGCACTCGCAGCCTGGCTGGCTCCCCTCCGCGCACGCGGCTTCCGGCCGGCACCATCCGTCCAGCCCTAACGCCTCCTGGTGCGGGGTCCGAAAGCAGGTTTGACTGGGGGCGCACTCGTCGGCCGACTGGCAGTCCAGATCCAGCGTGAGGTCTTCGTCAAAGCACGCCCCGACGGTCGTGCCCAGAGCGAGCGCTCCAAGGAAAATCAGTAGACGCTTCATCAGAACGAGACCTCCAGACCCGCGCCCGCCATCCGTGGGCCGAGCACAGGGGTGACGCTGGCTCCCATGCGCTTGGCATCCTTGGCTTTCTTGGTGGCGATCACGGCAAGCACAAACCCGCCCACCATCGCGCCGAGCCCACCGTAGACCAGCCCCGTGCCGGTCCGGTACTTGGTGATCTCGGACGCCCGGTCACCGCCGGCCTCGCTCGTGGGAATGTTGGTCGCGCCCCTGGCCCGCAAGAGATACCCGCCGAGGCTGGCACCCATCCCGGCCAGCGCGATGCTGTAGCCAGCGACCCCGACCAACGTCCAGGTGCGCGCCTTCTTTGTGGACTCGGCCCGCTCGGCAGGCGTGCGCTCGGGTGCGCCCATGGGAATGCTCGCCGCGCCTGCCGTCACTTTGGGTGGGGTCCGCTTGCCAAAGATGTCGTCCACAGGGACGACCTCGACCCGCAGCAGTGCCCCGCAGCCGTCCGGTGGAGCCCCTGCGCCTGCGATGGCGCAGCTGTCCTCGTCGCCGTCCTGCTTGAGAACCTCTTGGCTCGCCGAACTCTCGGCTCCGACCCCAACCTGGCCGACTTTGACGCCGGCTCCGACGGCCGCGGCGGTGCCCGTGTAGAACGAGAATGCGCCCACGGTCAGACCCGTGATCACGTGCGTGGCGTCATCGCATCGCCCCTCGAGGTCGCTGTCGCTGAACTTGTATTTCGACGCCTCCTTGCGACCGACGATCAGCATGTCGATGTTGAGCTGCCCGCTGCGCTCGAGCTTGGCCTCAAGGCCTGCGGCTCCAACCGGGAGCTGGGCGTACAGCTCGTCGGCGTTGCGGATCTTCACGCCCTCGCGCTTTTGGGTGACCTCGACGTAGTCGTACGCGCCCGCGACGTTGCAGGTCGTCAGGACCTCCATCTCGCAGCCCTGATAGCGGACGGCAACCAGCCCTCGAGCCGCTTTGGCTTCGAGCGCGGCTCGTTCGGCGGCCGGCCACTCGACGACCAACGGCTTGGCTGCGCTCGCGCGCGCGCTGCACCGTGCCTCACCCGTCGCGTCCTCCATGGTGGGCGCCTCGGTGATCTGCGTCGCCGCGTTGCCCTTGTTCTTGTTGCAGCCAGGCGCGACGGTGACCAAGGCGGCGCACGCCAGCGAGCCGAGCGCGTGGCCAACCCGTGCAACCACGCCGGACGAGGAGCGCAGACGCGCAAGGGAGGGACTAGCGGTAGGCAAGGATCGCACGCTCAAGCTCCTCTTCGGAATGACCCGGGCCGGCGATCCACTGCACAACGCCCTGCCCATCGACGACAAACGTCATGGGGAGTTCGGTGACACGGAAGCGACCCTGCAGCGCGTGGCTGCGATCGATGATGACGGGGAAACTCAGCCCAAAACGCTGCACGAGAGCGGCCGCGTCGGCTTGACGCTCGTCGAGCGAAATCCCGACAAAGGTCACGTCGTCGTACTTGCTGTGAAGCTGCTCGGCCGCCGGAAGGGTGACTTTGCACGGAGCGCACCACTCGGCGAAGAACTTCACCACCATCACCTGCCCCCGAAGGGACTTTGTATCGAGTTTGCTGCCCGCAAGGGTTCGCTTGTCGAAGTCTGGAACGGCGAGAGTGTGCAGCGCGCTGGGGTAGGTGGGGCCGGGCGGCTGATTCTTGCCGCACCCGATGACGGCCGTGAGCGCCGCTGTCATCAAGAGGCGCTGTGCGAGTTGGAGCCCGATCACGTCTCGTCTGTATCACACCGGGCAGACCCGCTCGCAGGCGCACGGGGGCGGCGTCGCCTTGCTGGATGCAAACGCCCGTCCTCGCGGCCTGGACCGTGCTGCGGGTGACAGCGGCGTGGTGCCGCTCAGTAGACCTGCACGGTCCCCAGGGTCGCGAACGTGCGTTTCGAGCCGCGAATCCGCACGCCGAACTCGCCCTTCTTGCCCTCGGGCGCACTGATCTCGATGTTCTTGGTCTCGCTGCGCCGCAGTCCCACGATGAGCTCGTGGGGCCCCCATTGGATCTCCAGCGGCGGCACTTTGAACTCGTACTGGTGCAGGATGAAGTCGCCTTCCCGCCACAGATTGGGGGGGTACAGATCCATCGCGAGCGGCTGGGGATCGACGGCCATGCGGCTGCTTCGCCCCTTGAGCAGTCGCGTGTACAGCTTGCAGCCACCCGGTAGCGGCCGGAGGACTTTGATGGCGATCTCGATGGTGGCCGTGCCGCCGCGAATGATCGGCTCGGTAACCTGCCACCCCACGATCTCGATGTAGTTCTCGAAACGAAGCAGTGTCTCGTGCCGCATCGGCGGCGGCGCTTCGAGCAACACGTCGGGGATCGGGTTGAGGTCGGTGGCGCCCTCGGGCAGGACGTTGGCCACGAGCATCAACGACGCGTGAGAACGGTCGAGCACAAACAGCGGCCAGTCTTGGTGGCGGTGGTTCATGTGGATCGGTGCGAGATCCCGGGCTCGGATCAACGCGACCCGGGGCTCGTCGGCCGAGAGCCACTTGGTGGCATCGCTGCGGCCCGCGAGCACCTCGACGTTGTCTGGGCCGTAGATGCCCATGCCGCGATCTCGAACACGATGCGTGCCGAGCTGGTCGGGTAGCGCGTCCGCGCTGACCCAGCTTTGGTAGTTTTCGAGCACGGCCCGCGGCGAGACCAAGGCCGAGAGGTCAGGCACCAGCCCGCGGCTGTACAGCACCGCGGTACTCAGCGCGGCGAGCCCCACGACAGTCGCCGTGAGTGCGGTCCGGGCTGCGTTGGGCATTCGTCCCAGCACGGTGGCGAGTCGGCCTCGCCGCACCGTCACGAGCCCGGCCAGCAGCAACGCCAACGCGGCAAACGATCGCAGCCGCCCCAGTCGCTTGCCGCCATGCAGGGCGTCGTCGGGAAAGGTGTGGCCGCCGGGGTAGTCCGATAACGCAGCGATGATGCGGTCGGGCGATAGCTGGGCGTCCTTGCCGAGAACAAGAATGCCGCCGACGGTGGCTGCGATGGCAAGCCGCCGCCAAACCGCCGGGGTCTCCGGGCGCGAGAGTCGTTCGATGACCGAGGCGCCGCACAGCGCGGCGGGAATGACGACCAGCGAGCTTGTTGTGCCGTACACAACGGACCACGCCACGGCGCCCACCAACGCACACGCCAGCCACGTGGGCCCGAGCCTGTCGCGGTCCGATGTCAGTGCACCGACGACGACCAGTGGGGTCCAAGGAAACAGCTGGTAGCCGAAGTCGGCGAACCCGCCCGCGAAACGGTGCAGGTGCGGCTTGTCGATGAGCTCGAGGTCTTTGGCGGCGCCGAGGATAGGCACGTAGCCGTCCCCCTGGCGCATCGAGAGCATGACCGTGACGCCGACGACGACAAGCGCGGCGGTGACCAGGGCCAAGCGCAGGCTTCGCGGGATCACCTTCCCCGAATCGTTGGGCGAACCCGCGGCAGCGATCGCAGCGATCGTCGCAAGGGGAACCGCGAGGCCAAGGCCAAGACCCACCGCCGATACAGCGAGCCCTGCACAGGCGAGGCCGGCCAGCGCGGCGGTGAGCGCCCGAGAACGACTCGGCGTGTTCACAGCCACAGTGCCGCCGACCACCGCGAGCGCGACGAGCAGCTCACCTATTGGGTTGCCGAGCGCTGTACGTCCACTGAGGCCCAAGATCGGAAACGCGAGCGCGAGTGCTCCCGCCAGGAGAGCCACCGGCCCACTCATGCCGCGCCAACGGGCGATGCCTGCGGCCAACGCCACCAACCCCGCGCACGCGATCGCATGCGGAAGCCGCAGGGCGGCGGCCCCTTCGCTCATGCCGTAGGTCCACGTCCGCAGGGCGTCGGGCAGCCACGGGCTGCGGGCAAGGCCCGACGCGCCCGCCCCTAGGGCTGCGCGTGTTCGGTCCAAGACCAGGAGCTCGTCGGCGGACCAGATCCCGTGGCTTCCTAAGCCCGGCCCGAGCACCGCGATGGCGACCAGACCGGCGATGGCCGAGACCTGCAGTGGCGTCGCGCGCGTCACAACGAAAAAAGGGGCACGATGGCCCCATTCCCGAACGCGATTGTATTCGCCAAACCGGGCCACGCCAATGGCGTGACCGGTGGCCAGCACGCTGGCGTGCTAGCGCTTGGAGAACTGGAAGCGAGCGCGTGCGCCCTTGCGGCCGTACTTCTTGCGCTCGACCTTTCGCGCATCGCGCGTCAGGTAGCCAGCTTCCTTGAGCGGGTCGCGGTGCTCGTCGCTCATGCGGAGCAACGCGCGCGAAATGCCCAAGCGGATCGCGTGCGACTGACCCGAGAGTCCGCCGCCCTTGACCGTGCACCACACGTCGTATTGCTCGCGGGTGCCCGTGGCGAGCAGGGGCTGCTCGACGATGCGGAGATTGGTCACGCGGGTCAGATACTCCTCGGCATCGCGCCGGTTGATCTGCAGCGTGCCGTCGCCGTCAAACATCCAAACGCGAGCGACTGCCGTCTTGCGGCGGCCGGTGGCGTAGAACTTCATCGTATCGGTGGCCATCGGATAATCCTGAACTTAGTTGTTGAGCTCGAAGGCCTTGGGGCCCTGGGCACTGTGGGGATGCTCGGTTCCGGCGTAGACCCGCAACTTGGCGAAGGTCGTGCGGCCCAAGGATCCTTTGGGGAGCATGCGTTTCACAGCAAGCTTGATCACCTCTTCGGGCTTCTTCTCAAGGAGCTCTCGCGCGCTCGCTGACTTCAGATTACCGATGAACCCCGTAAAGCGGTGGTACATCTTCTGGTCGAGCTTGCGGCCGGTGAACTTGACCTTGTCCGCGTTGATGCAGACGACGAAGTCGCCCGCATCGAGGTGCGGCGTAAAGATGGTCTTGTGCTTGCCACGAAGAAGCGTCGCGATCTGGGTAGCTGCGCGACCGACGGTTGCTCCGTCAAGGTCGACGACCCACCAATCGCGCTTAATCTCGGCGGGTTTTGGGTAAGGCGTGGCCATGAACGCGGAGACTTAGGCCACGTGAAGACGCGCTGTCAAGGCTTCCGGAGCCGCCAGAACACGGTCACGCGTTGATCGCGCCGACGACGGCCTTGGCCTCTATGGACGCGGGGTCCACCCGGCGCCCCGATCGTCGCGGCGGCGCCATTGGCGTCACTATACGGGCTCCCGGGTACGGAACGCCCGAAGGGGTGTCCAATCGTCCGTATCGCGGCATACTGAGGCTCGCGTGCCGCCATCTTCCTCGACGCCCGCGGCACAGCGACCGGCGAAGGTCCTGGTCGCCGACGATTCTGACGCCGAGAGATCCAACGCGCGCAAGGCGCTGATGGCGGCGGGCTATGAGGTGGTCGAGGCCACGGATGGTCAGCAGGCTCTCGAAGTCTTCGCGCGTGAGCGTCCCGACTTGGTGATGCTCGACGTGGTGATGCCTCGGCTCACGGGCCTGGAGGCCTGCCGGATCCTCAAGGCCAAGACGCCCAAATCCAGGTACCTGCCGGTGATCATGGTGAGCACCCGCAACTCGGTCAATGCCAGGGTCGAGGGATTGCGGACCGGGGCCGACGACTACCTCGGCAAGCCTTACAACATCGAAGAACTGCAGGCTCGCGTCGAAGCGCTACTCCGCGCCCGCTCGGTGCTGAACGAGGCCGAGCCGGGGCGGGGTTCTGAGTCGGACCGTGGTGAAGCGGGGTCAGTCCGATCGCTGTCCGACCTGCACACCGACGACCAGAGTGTCCGGCGGCGGCTCGAGGAGGAGTTCGACCGCGCCGACCGCTACTCTGATCCGCTCACGTGTTTGCGGGTAGAGCTGGACACGTTCGACCTCATCACCGACAGGCAGGGCAGCGACACCACGGATCGGGTGGTCGGGGCGCTGCGGGAGGTCATCGAGTCCTCCGTGCGTAAGATCGACCTCGTGTTCCGATCCGACGAGCGAGGGTTCATGCTCGTGCTGCCCAACACGCACTTCCCGGGTGCGCTGGCCGTCGCCGAGCGCATCGCTCGTGACGCGCGGAAGCTGCGTCGTGGCGTCGCCAAGGGCGTGGATGTGACGGTGAGCGTTGGGGTGTCGTTCTTTCCCAACAAGGACACGCACTCGCTCAAAGATCTATTGGACTTGGTGGATGAGGCGCTCGGGTGCGCTCGCGGTGAGGGCGGCGGCTACGTTTGCCTGTACCAGCACCAGGGCTACCTGTATCGCCCAGAGGGTTGAGCCTTGGCAGAAAACGAAGTCCATAGCAGCGACAGCTTCGCGGGCGGGTCGCTCTCGGGCGTCATTCGCTCGGTGCTGTTGTTCCCCCGCGACGGCGACAATGCGCGGGCCGCTACGGTCAGCGCCGCCAAGACGCTCACCGATTGGGGGATGGACGTCGCAGTTCCGGACACGTGGCCCCACGCCGACGAGGTGCCTGGGTGCCGGGTGCTCGACGTGCGGCAGGAGTCCGGCGGCATCGACCTGGCCATCGCGCTGGGCGGAGACGGGACCTTGCTTCGCGTTGCGCACGACGTCGCGGATGTCGGCGTGCCCGTGATGGGCGTCAACCTGGGGAACCTCGGGTTCCTGACCGCCTTTCCCGCCAAAGAGCTCGACTTGGCGTTGGAGAAGGTGCGCGACGGCGGGTTGAAGTGGGAGCCTCGGCTCCGCATGCGGGTGGATGTCGTGCGCGAGCAGGGCTCATGGACCCAGACGGGCTGCAATGACGCGTACATCAAGCACGGGGTGCAGCCCCGCATGCTCAAGATCTCCACGTCGGTCGGCGATGCGCCCGTGGCGAACTACCGCGCGGACGGCTTGATCGTTTGCACGCCGACGGGATCGACCGCGTACAACCTTGCGGCGGGCGGACCCATCGTCGAGCACGGCACCGACGCGTTCACGATTACGCCGATCTGTCCGCACAGCCTGACGCACCGCCCCGTGGTCGCCAGCGCCGAGCGGTCGATCAAGATTGTGTTCCAGGGGCCCGAGGATGCCGGCAACGCGACGCTCTCGGTCGACGGCGTGTGGAACCGCGAGCTCGAGGTGGGCGACGAGATCTCGATCCGCCGCGCGGCACGCCCCCTAAAACTGATCCCGGCGCCGACCTCTGTGTTCGAGGTGCTGGCCCACAAGATGGGCTGGAACGTGGAGTGAGCTCGACGCGTCGTCTGCGTCGGACTCGGGTGCTATGAACCCGGTCCCGTGCTCGCATACCTGCGTATCCGTGGCCTCGCGCTGCTCGACGATGTCACCCTCGAACTCGAACCCGGGATGACGGTCATGACCGGCGAGACGGGCGCCGGCAAGTCGATCATCGTCGGGGCGCTCTCCTTATTGCGTGGTGCACGGGCGCGCGCCGAAATGGTCCGCGAGGGCGAGTCATCGGCGGTCATCGACGCTCGCTTTGAGCCGCAGCCCAAGGTCTGGAAACGGCTCGTTGCGCTGACCGAAGAACTCGGCATTGAGCTGGGGGACATCGAGGACGGCTTGGTGGTGCGGCGCACCCTGGCAAAGAACGGACGCAGTCGCAGCTTCGTGCAGGATGCCCCCACGACCCAGGCGGCACTGGCACGGGTTGGCGAGCTGCTCGTCGACATCTGCAGCCAACACGAGCACCACTTCTTGACCCACGGCGCGCACCACCTCGAGGTGCTCGACGCCTACGCCGGGTGCGAGGCCCTGCTCGACCCGTACCAAGCGGCGTACGGCAAGTGGCGCGACGCCGTTGGCGCGCTGGGAGCCTTGCGCACGCGCACCACCGACGCGGCACAGCGAACGGACTACCTGCGCTTTCAGATCGAAGAACTCGAGCGCGTTGCCCCCGAACCTGGTGAGCAGGCCGCGCTGCAGACGAAGTACGCGCTGCTCAAGGATGTGCAGCAGTGGGCGCAGTTCGCCGATGCGGCGCGCGACCACCTGTACGAGGGTGACGATGCCATCGCCGGACGGCTGGCAGCGATGGCCGCCCAGGCGGGCGCGGGCGCGGAGCAGTCGGCCGCGCTTTCGGACGTCGCCGAGCAGCTGACCGCCGCCCAGCTGGCGTGTGAAGAGGCCGCACGGGCCGCCGCGCGGCTTGCCGACGAACTCGACATCGATCCGGGTGAGCTCGATACCATCGCCGACCGCTTGCACGCGCTGCAGTCGTTGCGTCGCAAGCATGGGGTCGACCCTGAGCAGCTCGTCGATCGCCTCCAGCAGCTCCGGGCCGAGCTCAACGAGCTGGAGGGGGCCGAGGCGCTGGAGGCGGAGGCCGAGGCGCACGTGGAGACGGCGCTGGCCGCCTGCATGGAGTGGGCCCAGACGCTGCACACCCAGCGCGAGACCGCAGCGGTCGGCCTGTGTGACGCCGTGGTGGCCGAGCTGTCCTCACTGCACTTGGCCAGCGCACGATTGTCGGTCGAGGTGAGCGTCGAGCCGGACGCCGAACCCGGCCCGCAGGGGATCGACCGGGTTTCATTCCTGTTCTCGGCCAACCCAGGCGAGCCGCTGGCTCCGCTGTCGCGGGTGGCCTCGGGCGGCGAGCTGTCGCGCGTCTTGCTGGCGATCAAGGGCGCGTTGGCGGCGGGAGACGGGGTCGCGACGTACGTCTTCGACGAGGTCGATGCGGGCGTCGGCGGCCGAGTGGCAGAGGCCATCGGGCGCCGGCTGCAGTCCGCCGCGCACGCGCACCAGGTGTTGTGTGTCACGCACCTGCCGCAGATCGCCGCGTTTGCGACCAGCCACCTCCGGGTCGACAAGGCGACCAAGAAGGGGCGAACGACGACGCGCGTGGTGGTGTTGGAGCGCGAGCAGCGGGCCGCGGAGCTGGCTCGGATGCTCGGCGGGGCCAAGGCCAGCGCGACGCAGCACGCCGAGCGACTGCTCGTGGACGCCGCCAAGCGGAAGCGTCCGAGCCGCCGCGCGCGGGCCTAGCGGGCGACCCGAGCCTGCGTGCCCCGAGTCGGCATGTCGCAGCGGCCGCGTCTATCCGGCCATGCGGCGGACGTGGTCGACGTAGGGGAGCCGCTCGAGCTTGGCCATGACCCGCAGGAGCTGCTCGTGCTCCCGAATCGCCAGCGTCATGGCGAGCGTGGCCTTACCCGCCCGCCCACTCTCTGTACGCACGCTCAACATGTTGGTGCCCTCGTTGGCGACGGCATCCGCGATGTCCCGCAGCAGTCCCGCGCGGTCGCCCGCGACCACGACCTGAATGTCGACCGGGTACGCGCTCCCGTGGCGGGTGCCCCAGTCGACCAACATGATGCGCTCAGGCTCAGGGTGATTGCGCATGTTCGGGCAATCGCTGCGGTGGATCATGAGCCCGCGTCCGCGTGTGACGTACCCCAGCACCTCGTCCCCGGGCACGGGGTGGCAGCACTTGGCGGGAGTGCTCATCACGTTGCTGACCCCCGCGATGCTCACGCTGTCTGCGCCGCGCGACCGGTCCGTGGACGTCCCGGGCGTGCTTGGCGGCAGGTCGCGCGGCGGTGCCTTGGCGCGCTCGGACTCGAGCAGCCGTCCCGCGACGTGTTGGGTGCTGATGTCGCCAAAGCCGAGCCTGGCGAGAAACTCGTCGACATCGTCGTACTCGCACAGCAGCGCGACGTCCTCGAGCTTGAGATCGCCGATGCTCAAACGCTTGAGCTCGCGTTCGACCGCGTCGCGGCCGGCCGCGACCGAGTCTTCGCGCTGCAGCTCGCGGAAGAACTGCCGGATCTTCTGCCGCGCACCACCGCTGACCACGAACCCCAAGTGCGGGTTGAGCCAGTCGCGACTTGGGGCGCCGCCCTTGGCGGTGATGATCTCGATGCTGTCGCCGGTCTTGAGCTTGGTGTCGAGCGTCACGATGACGTCGTTCACCTTTGCCCCGCGACAACGATGCCCCACCGCGGTGTGGATGCGGTACGCAAAATCGATGGGCGTCGCCCCCTGCGGCAGGTCGATGACCTCACCCGTGGGGGTGAACACGTAGACTTGGTCGCCAAACAGATCGTGCTTGAGCGATTGGGCGACCTCGGCCGGGTCCGTGACGTCGTCCTGCCACTGCATCAGCTGGCGGAGCCAGTTGATCTTTTCGTCGAAGCGCCGGTCGGACTTCTTCGCCTCTTTGTAGCGCCAGTGCGCCGCGACGCCGAACTCACCGAACTCGTGCATCTCCGGCGTACGGACCTGAATCTCGAGCGGGCGACCCCCTGGGCCGACGACTGCGGTGTGCAACGAGCGGTAGCCGTTGGGCTTGGGCTTGGCGATGTAGTCGTCGAACTCGTTGTCGACTGGGGTCCAGCGGCCGTGCACCAATCCGAGCACCGCGTAGCATTGCGCGACCGCGGGGACGATGACGCGGAGCGCGGAGACGTCGTAGATCTGATCGAAACCGACCTGCTTGCGCTGCATCTTGCGATAGATGCTGTAGATGTGTTTTGCGCGCCCCGACAGGGTCCCTGTGATGCCCGCCGCGGCCAAGTCGGCCTTGAGCGTGGTCATCACGGCGTCGATCGTCTCGCGACGGGCCGACCGTTTCTCGGCCAGCAGGGTGCCCAGCTCGCGGTAGGTCTCGGGCGACAGCTCGCGGAACGCAAGGTCCTCGAGCTCCCACTTGAGCTGCCAGATGCCCAGACGGTTGGCCAATGGCGCAAAGACCTCCATCGTTTGACGGGCCAGCGCCCGCCGCTCGTCGGGGGCCAGTGCGTCGAGGTCGCGCATCTGCTGAACCTTGTGCACCAAGGTGATCAGGATGACCCGGACGTCCGAGGCCATCGCGAGGAACATCTTGCGCAGACTCTCGCTCGCCTCCTGGTCGAGCTTGTCCCAGCGGATCCCATCGAGGCGACGCGCGCCCATGACCAAGGCGGCGATGTCCGGGCCCCACGCGTCGGCCAAAGCAGCGCTGCTCTGTCCGCGGGCGAGCCCCACACGAAGGACGGCGGCGGTGACCGACTCCGCGTCGAGCGAGAGGTCGAGCAAGAGCATCGCGCACTCGTGGGCTCGACGGCTCGCGTCGGGGCCACACTCGGAGGCCGTCATCGCGAGCGCGCGCTCGGCTTGCGCGTGGCTGTTTGCGTCTCCGTGCGCGGTTGCGACGCGTGCCTGGACCTCGGCGAGGGTGAATTGACTACGGTCGGCCATGCTCAGCCTCCGCTGGTTGCTTCGGCAGCTTCAGGCGCCAGCGGGGTCATGTCGTCGGGATCGTCCTCGAACCCTTCGGGCAGTGCGACGACCTGTGTGCCCGCGGCTTTGCCTCGCGGCACCCGCATCGCGCTTGGCGGGAAGGGCTCGGCCGGATCCAAGCGCTCCAAGACCTTGTGAAACGACTTGATGTCGGGCGCACGCATCATCGCCTGTCTCAGCTGCGCGCTGCCGTGGAAGCCTTTGGTGTACCAGGTCGCATGCTTGCGGAACATCCGCAGCCCGACCTCCTCGGTGAACCAGTCGGCGAGAAAACCGAGATGCTCGCTCATGATCTCCGCCACCCGGCCCAGCATCGGGGGATCGTCCGGCTCGCGACCGTCAAAGACCGCGGCGAGGTCGCCGAACAGCCAAGGGCGGCCCAGGCATCCGCGTCCGACCACCACGCCGTCGCACCCTGTCTGCCGCATCATCCGCAGGGCGTCGCCCGCCTCCCAGATGTCGCCGTTGCCCAGCACGGGGATCGTCGTCACGTGCTTTTTGAGCGTTGTGATCGCGTCCCACTGGGCCTCCCCGTCGTACAGCTGCGCGGCCGTTCGAGCGTGCAGCGCCACCGCGGCGCAGCCCTCGTCCTCGGCGATCTTGCCCGCATCGAGGTAGGTCAGCCGTGCGTCGTCGATCCCCATGCGGAATTTGATGGTGACGGGGATATCGCCCGCAGCCTTGACCGCAGCCCGCACGATCGAGCGCAGCAGGGCGCGCTTGAGGGGCAGGGCAGCGCCGCCGCCCCGTCGGGTGACCTTGCGGACGGGGCAGCCAAAGTTCATGTCGATGTGGTCGACACGCCCCTCATCGATGAGGCGTCGGACGGCCAGACCCACGTAGTGCGCGTCGACGCCGTACAGCTGCAGCGAGCGCGGTGACTCGTCGGGCCCGAAGTCCGCCAGCTTCAGCGTCTTCTTGTTCCCGTCGACCAGAGGCCGCGCGGTGATCATTTCGCTCACGAACAAGCCCGCGCCAAAGCGCTTGCACAGGCGCCGGAAGGGGTAGTTGGTGACGCCCGCCATCGGCGCGAGCACGACTGGCGGCCAGACCCGGCGATCGCCCAGGGAGATGGGCGAAAACTCGCCGTCCGCCGCTGCGGGGACGTCCCGGTTCTCCGCACTCTTGTAGATCGGCTGCATCGTCCAGTGCCTACTTAGATGGGCGCAGCGATGGAGGCAATCCCGGAACTGGGCAATTGCGCCATACGCGCGCGGGCCCGTCGCCGGTTTTTCGGGATCGCTCGCCGATTCTGCTACCGCAGGAAGCCTGGGCGTATCTCCGGCGGTCCTGCGCCCGATCTCTTCGCCCACCTTCCTCGATGGCCAAACCACGTCGCAAACCCCGCGCAAGCGCAGCCCGCAAGTCCGGCACGACCCGAGCCCCGTCGCGTGGGTCCAACCGCCGCGTCTCCAAGGCCAAAGGGGCCGCCAAGGTCAAACCTGCCAAGGACCCGGCCGAGCGCCGTGCTCGCAACCGCACGCTGGCGCTGCTGGCTTTGCTCGGCTTCATCAACCTCTACGTCTTTGTGTGGCGCGACGAGGGAGGCATTCTTGGGCTGGGCTCGGCTGACGCGGCCGTCATCGGTGGCGACAAGCATGGCCCGCTACCGCCGCTGGCGGACCCGATAGCGGACGCGTGTGGCGGTGACCCCGTGCGCATCTTCGACGGCTTGTCGTCGCTCCTGCCGGTGTCGACCACCCTTGTGGGCGGCAACACGCTGCGCTTGGCCCTGATGGATCGCGGCGTCGACGACGACGAGATCGATAGGATCGAGGCGGCTGTGCGGAACAAGGTCGACTTGGGGTTGCTCCGCGGCAGTGGGGCTCCGATCGAGCTGGCGATGGATCGCTACGGTGGAGTCCGGGCGCTCGAGATCGAGCTGGCCGAAGGGCATCTGCTGCAGGCGTGTCGTTCGGGTGAGGGGTTCGACGTCCGCAACATCCAGCACCCGCTGCGCAGCGACGTCGTTGTGGTGTCGTTGACGCTGCCGTCCGACGGCAGCCTGGCGATGGCCGTCGAAGCCTCGGGCGAAAAGCCCGAGCTGGGCCGCATCGTCGCGCGACACTTGGCCCACGATGTCGACTTTCACACCGAGGCCCGGCCTGGCGACCGGGTGGCGGTGATCATCGAAAAACGCTGGCTGGGCCGCGGATTTCATCGCTACGGCCAGGTTTTGGCGCTGCGCTACGACGGCGCGGCCGGCCGGGCTGCGTACTACCGCTACAAGCCCGAGGGCGGCGAGGAGACATTCTTCGATCGCAACGGGCGGCCGCAGCAGCGCGCACTCCTGCGCGCCCCCATGGCGTGGTTCCCGGTGTCGGCCGAGGCCCGCGGCATGCTCAAGCCGACGCTCGAGGTGGTCGAGAGTCGTTTGGGGGCGGTCTACCGAGTGCCCGAGGGGGCGCCGCTGGTCGCGGTGGCGGATGCACGCATCGAAGGCTCCGGCGAGGACCTCGACCGCGGTCGCTGGGTCGACCTCGAGCTGAGCGACGGGACCGTCGTCCGCTACCAGAATCTGATGCGCACCATGGGGCCTCTGACACCAGGCGATACGGTGGAGCAGGGCGAGCTGCTGGGCCTGGCCGGCCACACGGGCAAGACGCCCTCCAACCGCCTGCGCCTCGAGCTTTGGAAAGACGGCGCAGACGGCGGGACCAAGACCGTCGACCCGATGATCTTGACCGCGAGCGGGGCGAATCGACCCGCCCGCGAGGGGCCCGAGGTCAAGGCCTCGGCGCTGGACCGCTTCAAGGCGGACATCGCCCCACGCCGCCGCGCGCTTGAGTCCGCGCTGCGCTAAGCGGCATCTGCCCGTCCTCTTTGCGAGTCACTCGCGAGTCATTCGCGAGTCAATGCGTCGTGGCCGGGAACCCGCGCGCGCCTGGGGTGTCGGTGCTTGAGTGCGGGGTCAGTCCGGGGCGTTGCTGTGGTTGTTTGCGGTCGCGACCGCGTGCTCCGAAGCGCCGCAGCCGCAAACCCAGGACACACGCAGCGCACCCGCGCCCTCGGTCGATCGGCGGCTGGGTGACCTCAGCGAGCTGTCACCCGCCGTGCGGCGCGCGTTCGAGGCTGGCCCGGACGACTTCGCGCCGCTGTCGGAGCCCCGTGCAGGCCAGTGGCGAGCGCTGCACGATGAGCCACACCAAAGCGTCGGCCATTACTGGGTGAGCAACCCACACCATCCCGAGCCCGGGGGGCGCAACAGGGTCTATATCCTCCCGCTTGGAGACGTCCAGGCGGGTGGTGGCCCAGACCTCGAGGTGCTCCGCGACTACGCCCAGGACTTCTTCACGCTCGAGGTTGCGCTGCTCGATCCCGTCTCTTTGGCCGACGTGGAGGTGACGCGGCGCGACAACGGTGGCATCGAGCAGCTGCTCGCGCCCGACCTTCAGCGCTACCTACGGAGGCAATTGCCTCCGGACGCCTACGCGCTCATCGGCCTCACCGCCCACGATCTGTATCCAGGCGAAGGCTGGAACTACGTGTTTGGGATGGCGTCGCCCGTCGATCGCACGGGCGTGTTCAGCTTCCATCGTTACGACCCGCGGTTTTACGAGCCGTCGGCACCGCCCAACCCGACGCTGGTCCTGGAGCGCGGCCTGAAGATCATGACCCACGAAGTCGGGCACATGTTTGGCATGCAGCACTGCACGTATCACCGCTGCTTGATGAACGGAGCCAACCACGCCGAGGAGATGGACGGGGCGCCCGTGCATCTATGTCCGGTGTGCCTGCGCAAGCTTCACAAGCTGATGGAGTTCGACCCCGCGCGGCGGTACCACGCGCTGCAGGCCGACTACGAAACGCTCGGCCTTCACGACGCCGCGGCCTTCACGTCGCGCCGACTCGCGCGAATCGACGCCCCGTAGCCATCGGGTACGCTGGGGCGTGGTCCCACCCAAGCGTGCCCCGTTTCAGGTGTTGGTTGTCCCGTTTCGCAAGGCGGCGCAGGGGCTCGAGGTTGCGGTGTTTCGGCGCGCCGACTACGACGTCTGGCAGTTTGTGTCCGGCGGCGGTGAGGGGGCTGAGTCGCCAGAGGCTGCCGCGCGCCGGGAGCTGGTCGAGGAGGCGGGAGTTGTCGCCGACGCTGTGATGGCCCTGGACTCCATGACGATGATCCCCGGTTGCTGGTTTCACGCCTGGCAGGACTGGCCAGACGATGTGCTGCTCATCCCCGAGCACGCATTTGCGGTCGACGCTGCCGCCGCGGCCGTGGTGCTGTCCAGTGAGCACCTGGAGTTCGAGTGGTTGTCGGTTGCGCACGCGATGGAGCGGCTGCGGTTCGACAGCAACAAGAACGCGCTGTGGGAGCTCTCGGAGCGGCTGTACCCGCGCCAACGGTGCAAGCGGCCGGCGTATCGCTAGGGCCCGCCTGCCCTAAGACAAACGCGACGCGTAGTCGTCATACCCAAACTGGCGGACGACGTCGACGGACCCGTCGCGCGAGTCGCCGATGGCGATGTTGGGCAGTCGTACACCGTTGAAGGTGGTCGTCTTCACCATCGTGTAGTGGATCATGTCTTCAAACACGATGCGGTCGCCCGGACGCACGCGGCGGTCGAACGCGTAGTCTCCGATGACGTCGCCGGCCAAGCACGAGACCCCGGCCAGGCGGGTGGTGAACGGCTTTTCACCCGGGGCACCCGCGCCCACGACGTGCGGGCGGTAGGGCATCTCGAGGACATCGGGCATGTGGGCGGTGGCCGAGGTGTCCAGGATCGCGATGTCGGCGTCGCGGTGGATGACGTCCAGCACGGTCGACACGAGCACGCCCGTGTTGAGCGCGACCGCCTCGCCCGGCTCCAAGTAGACCTTGACGTCATGCCGGGCGCTGAACTCGCGGACGAGCGACACCAAGCGGTCGACGTCGTACCCGGGCCGCGTGATGTGGTGGCCTCCGCCCATGTTGACCCACGTGCGCGCCGCCAGCAGATCCCCGAACCCAGCTTCGAACGCACCCAGCGTGCGCTCCAGGGCGTCGCTGCCCAGCTCGCACAGCGTGTGGAAATGCAGGCCTTCGATCCCTTCGAGGGCGGTCTTGTCGAGCGCAGCCGCCGTCACCCCGAGTCGGGAGCCGGGCGCGCAGGGGTCGTACAGCGCAACGTCGACTTCGCGGTGCTCGGGGTTGACCCGCAGGCCGAGCTCGACGTGTTTGCCCGTGGCTTTTTCGAATGCCTCGGCGCGCGGCCGCAGTCGGGCCAGCTGGGTCATCGAGTTGAGCACGATGTGGTCGCACAACGACAAAAGATGATCGAAATCCGCATCGCTGAACGCGGGGCCGCACGCGTGCACCTGGCCGCCGAACCGAGTGCGCCCCAGCTGCGCCTCGTCGACACCCGATGCCGTCACCCCGGGCAAGACGGCCGAGACGCGGTCGAAGAGCTTCCACAGGGCAAAACCCTTGAGCGCCAGGAGTATTTGGCACCCCGAGCGCTGCATCACGTCGGCGAGTGTCGCCAGGTTGCGGTCCAGCGCCGCCGTGTCGCAGACGAAGCACGGCGTGGGCACAGCACCGAGCGGCAAGCCGGCCCAAGATGGATCCGAGAGCAGGTCCTGCGTCACGTCCGGTCCTGGACATGCCAGGGCAGCCCCGACTCGGCCAGCCGCGTCAGGAACGGCTGCGCATCGAACTGCTCCATATTCCAGACGCCGGGTCGGTGCCACTGCTTGGTCAGCATCATCTCCGCCCCCACCGCCGCGGGCACGCCCGTCGTGTACGACACCGCCTGCGCGCGCACCTCCTTGTAGCTTTGCGCGTGGTCGCAGATGTTGTGGATGAACACGGTGCGGGCCTTGCCATCCTTGGTGCCCGTCACCAAGCAGCCAATCGACGTCTTGCCCGTGTAGCCCTCGGCGAGGCTGGTGGGGTCGGGCAGCAGCGCGGTCAAAAACTGGAGCGGCACGATTTTTTGGCCACGAAACTCCACGGGCTCAATGCCGGTCAGGCCCACGTTGCCCAGCACGCGCAAGTGCGTGAGGTACTCGTCGCCAAATGTCATCCAAAAGCGGATCTTGGACAGGCCCGGAATGTGCTCGACCAG
>Ga0316189_10000053_pt1 | contig 98744 bp, 82 predicted proteins | sample LowCovwburrow_MG_FD_204930 | JGI IMG/M metagenome (GOLD analysis project Ga0316189, IMG submission 204930) | Coastal sediment microbial communities from Maine, United States - Lowes Cove worm burrow | ecosystem: Environmental > Aquatic > Marine > Coastal > Sediment | place: USA: Maine... | reverse complement strand
CAACCCCAACACCTTCGTGATCGCGGCCGTCAGCGTCGTCTTGCCATGGTCTACATGACCAATCGTTCCGATGTTGACGTGCGGCTTGTCGCGGACGAACTTTTCCTTTGCCATGACCTGATCTCTTCTTGCGTGTGCGGTGGGTTGAAAATCGGGGTTGCGAACTCAGTGGGGGGCCTGCGGATTTAGTAGCCGCGAATGGCCTGAACGATGGTTTCCTTGACGTCCGCCGGAACTTCGGCGTAGTGGGAAAACCGCATCGTGTAGACGGCGCGCCCCTGGGTCGCGGAGCGCAGCGAAGTAGCATATCCAACCATCTCAGCCAAGGGGACCTCGGCGGAGATGAGCTGTGCGACAGCGCCCCTACCCTCGACCTGGCCAGGGGCTGGACCGAGACCTGTGACACGCCCGCGGCGCGAGCTCAGGTCGGTGTGGACGTTGCCAGTGAAGTCCTCGGGCACGACGATCTCGATCGACATCGTGGGCTCGAGGAGTTTGGGCGCCGCTTTTTCGGTGCCCTGCATGAACGCTATGGAAGCGGCTGCTCGGAAGCTGCCATCGCTGGAGTCGGTCTCGCTCATCGCGGCGTCGACGACGCGGACGCCGACGTCCAGGAGCGGATAACCCAGCAGAGCCCCCCGTGTGAGGCCATCTTCGAGACCTTCGCGGATCGCAGCGACGAAGCCGCTGGGCAATAGAGGTTTGCCGTCGGGCAGTGGCGGGAGGTCGATAACAATCTCGCTACCCGTGCCGCGCTCGCGGGGGGTGATTTGCACGTCGACGCGGGCGTACTGACGCTTGCCACCGTTATCTCGGTCGTACTCGAGCGACTCGGTGACCGTGGTCCCGATCGTCTCGCGGTAGGCGACCTGAGGTTTGCCGACGAGCGGCTTGAGTCGGTACTCGCGCTCGAGCCGGTCGATGATGATTTCGAGATGAAGCTCACCCTGCCCGCAGATGAGCGTTTGCCCTGCTTCGGGATCGGCTCGGACCACAAAGCTTGGATCCTCAACACAAAAACGCGCGAGCGCCTCGTCGAGGTTGGCTTGGTCACCCGCGGTGCTCGCCTCGATCGCGCGGAAGATGACGGGGTCGGGAATCTCCATCCCCGCGAGCACGATTTTCTCGGGGTCGCCGTTGAGGATGAGCGTGTCGCCGGTGCCCGTGAACTTCAAACCGACGGCGGCCGCGATGTCGCCTACGGCAACCTCGTCGACCTCGGTGGTCTTGCTCGCGTGGATCTGAAGGAGTCGGTTGACCCGCTCCTTCTTCTTCTTGGCGACGTTGTACAGCGCGTCTTTGAGCCGCAAGCGGCCGGAGTACACGCGGAAGAAAACAAGCGGGCCGCGGTGCGAGTCGTAGATGACCTTGAAGGCCAGCGCGAGCAGCGGGTCACCGTGAATCGGACGGCGCGAGACGACGGCGTCGACGTCGTCGACCTTGTGCGCCTCGATGGGCGGCATGTCGCGCGGTGAGGGCAGGTACGCCACGATGGCGTCCAGCAGCGGTTGCACGCCCTTGTTCTTGAGCGACGAGCCGCACAGGACAGCTACGGCCTTGCCCGCCAGCGTGGCGCGGCGCATCGCGGCGTGCAGCACATCGACCGAGAGCTCTCCGCCCTCGTCGGCCAGGTACGCTTCTTCGATTTCGGGATCGACTTCGGCGAGCGCTTCGATCAATGCGGTGCGGGCCTCGATGGCCTGCTGCGGGATATCGCCCGCCTCGTCGGCGACAGCCGTACGCACGACCGTCTCGCCGCGCTCGCCCTCGAAGCGGATGGCCTCCATTGGGAGCAAGTCGACGACACCTTCGAACTCGCCCTCGAGCCCGATGGGAAGCTGCATCACGACCGGCTGCGCGCCAAGCCGCTCACGCATCATCGAGACGGTGAGCGAAAGCGTCGCGCCGATGCGGTCGAGCTTGTTCACGAACGCGATGCGCGGCACGCCGTAGCGGTCGGCTTGTCGCCACACCGTTTCGGACTGTGGTTCAACGCCGGAGACAGCATCGAAAACGGCGACGGCGCCATCCAGCACGCGAAGCGAGCGCTCGACCTCGATCGTGAAGTCGACATGCCCGGGCGTGTCGATCACGTTGATGCGGTGCTCGGCCCAGTGGCAGGTCGTCGCAGCGGCGGTGATCGTGATGCCCCGCTCCTGCTCCTGCGCCATGTAGTCCATGACCGCGGCGCCATCGTGGACCTCGCCAATGCGGTGCGTGATCCCGGTGTAATAGAGGATCCGCTCGGTGGTCGTCGTCTTCCCGGCGTCGATATGCGCCATGATCCCGATATCTCGGGTGCGCTCGATGTCTTCGATGCCGGCCATGACGAATACGATTGGGGAACCTTGAGGAGGGATTGGGACGAAAGGAAACGAGAGACTCAGCGGAGCGCCCGAAACGGGCTTTGGGCCGCCTTAGGCGCCATCCTGCTCCCACCACCGGGAAACCGGCTTCGGGGAGAGGGTGTGGCGCGCAAGGGGCCCATCGGCCGCTGCTGGCATTCGCCAGGTCGCTGCGGCCGCGGCGTCCTGCGGCACCTACGGGAGGTGGCGCGAGACGTCGCAAGTAAGTGCTGTTAGCGGGTCAGGACAAACGGGTGCTCCGAGGGGGTGCGTACGTGTCGTTACCAGCGGTAGTGCGCGAACGCCTTGTTGGCGTCAGCCATCTTGTGGCTGTCTTCGCGCTTTTTGACGGCGGTGCCGCGGTTCTGCGCCGCGTCGAGCATCTCGTGGGCGAGCCGCTCGTGCATGGTCTTTTCGGGGCGAGCGCGCGAGGCGTTGATCAGCCAGCGGTACGCCAGGGCCTGGCTCCGTTCGGGACGAACCTCGACGGGAACCTGGTAGTTGCTACCGCCAACACGGCGGGCGCGAACTTCGAGGCGGGGGCGAGTGTTCGCCAGGGCCTTCTCGAAGGTCTTTACGGGGTCGTCCTTGGTCTTCTCCGAGATGATCTCGAAGGCGCTGAAGACAATCTTCTCAGCGAGGGACTTCTTGCCGTCGAGCATGATGCCGTTGATCAGATGCGTGATCTGCCGGTTCACATCCGTCGGGTGATCCGTGTATCGGATGTCACAGACGGGACGAGGCTTACGAGTAACTTTTTTACGCGACATGGCGGGTCGTTTCCTTCAAGCGTGAAAGCGCTTACTTGGGGCGCTTGGTGCCGTACTTTGAACGACGCTGGCGCCGGCCTTGAACACCCGTGGTGTCCAACGTGCCGCGAACAACGTGATAGCGAACACCGGGAAGGTCTTTGACGCGACCACCGCGAATCAAAACCATGGAGTGCTCTTGAAGGTTGTGCCCCTCGCCAGGGATGTACGAGGTGACTTCCATGCCGTTGGTGAGACGGACACGAGCAACCTTGCGCAATGCCGAGTTCGGCTTCTTCGGTGTGGACGTGTAAACACGAACGCACACGCCGCGCTTTTGCGGGCATGCCTTGAGTGCAGGCGCCGTTTTCTTGGCTATCTGCTTGGTGCGTCCAGTTCGGACGAGCTGTTGGATCGTAGGCATGCGAAGAGCTTCGTGGTGATTGAGTGCGCTGTGTTTATTGAGAAGAGATTCGGACGCCGGACAGGTCGGACACAGACAAGCCGCCCACCAGCGTTGGGCGGCCGAGTATAGGGATATCGCCCCAGTGATCAACCGCCCCAACCCACCTGCACGCACCCACTGTACGAAAGTTGACGTTGTTACCCGTGATGTTGCTCATGCAACGGCGGGGCGTGCTGCTTTTGGGGCGACTAGGCCTTGGGTTTGACGAAACGGAGCGTCATTCGGTCGCTTTCGCCGATTTCTAGGTACTTGTCGCGCTCCGCCTCCCCTTGGCTGAGCGACGGCGGCAGCGTCCAAACGCCGCCCGCGTAGTCCTTTGTGTCGCGCGGGTTGGCGTTGAGCTCGGAGCGAGCGTCCAACACGAACCCAGCGGCGACGACCGCTTCGATGATCGCGGCCTCCGAGACGTATCCCGCCTTGCTCGTCTCGGCGGGGTCCGTGCCTTCGGCCGCGCGATGCTGCACCACGCCGAAGACTCCGCCCGGCTTGAGTGCTTCAAACGCAGCGCCGTACACCAGCGGCGCGGCACCACTGCGGAGCCAGCCGTGGCTGTTGCGGAACGTAAGCACCACGTCGGCAGTTCCAGGCTCGCCGAGACTGAAGGGTTTGACCTCGACGCTGTCGACCTTGTCTTCCTTCATCGTGATCGCAAGGGGCACCACCACGTGTCCGACGGGCCCCAGCGTCTCGCGCTCCGCCTCGAAGCGGTCGAGCATCCGCTTGGCCTGACGCGTGCCGTAGTACGCCTCGGGACCATCCTTGTCGTACAGCGTCACCGTCAACGCACCGCCTCCCTGATGGAGGTACGGGCCAAGGATCTCCGTGTACCACCCTCCCCCGGCCCACAACTCGACGACGTGGTGGTCGGGTTGGACCCCGAAGAACTCGAGTGTTTCCTGTGGGTGGCGATGCGGGTCACGGGACTTGGACTCGCTCTTGCGATGCGCGCCGTCGAGAACGCTTGCCAAGATCGCGGCACCGTCGACGTCGGATGCGGAGGCGTCCGCCTCGGCCACGGGGGACGCAGGCGGCACGCTCGCGGCGTTCTCAGCTTTCGTGCAGCCCGGCAGCCCGAGGGCCGCACCGAAGAGTCCGAGGCACAGGAAATTCGTCGTCGAAGTCGACATGCGCGGAGACTACTCCGAGGATGGCCGCGGCGCGATCAGCTGAGGTCGCGGTTCAACGCCTCGTACAGCGCGTCGCTGAGCAAGTAGCTGGCCTCATCCTCGACCTCAGCGACGCCGCGGCGCTGCTGGAACAACACCAGGTCGTCGAACTCGCCCTGATACCAACCCCACAGGTAGCGAACTCGAAGCGGGTCGAGGTTGCGCCTCCGTAGGGCCGTGACCACGGCGTCTGCTTCTTGCTCGTCGAACTCCTCGATGTACGCCTCGGCCTCATCGATGGCGTTGCCGAGACGATCGAGGCCTGCCCCCGTCAGCGCGTACTGACCGCGCTTGCTGTCGATCGAGACCATGCCCTCGACGGCAAGCCCCTCGAGCACAGGCTCGAGCAACGTCCACGGGCCGGAGCCCACCACGTCGAACTCCCGGCCCCCATCCTCTGCGGTGAGGTCCAGCATCTTCAGCGCCCACAGCCCTGCGTAGTAGTGCTTTTGCGTCTCGTTGATCATCACGGGTCCGTGCCGTCGTCAGGCGGGTTTGAGGTTTGGCTGCTCGTGCCACGTATCAGCGGTGAGGTAATAGCGATCCGGATCGACCCACGAGTCGACATCGCCCTCGGCCCACCAGTACGTCCGCACCCCTGCTACGTAGGGAATCCGAAGCGGCCGCCCCGTGGGATTGCACATCGCGAACACGACATCCGTCGCTGGTTGTCGCGCGAGCACCCTCGGTAGATGCAACGTCACGAAGAGGCCCAGGGTCACGATGATGGCGACGTAGTCGTCCGGGCCCGGGCCGTAGTCGATGTCGAACTCAAGCTCGAGATCCTCCGCATCCGGCGAGGGCTCATCGGCGCTGTGTACCGCCAGGACCAACGCGCTCCGCAGCGGGACCGCAGTGCCCGCGGAGGACTTGAGCACCAGCGGAGCCACAATCCCCCAACCAAACGCGTAGTGCTCGGTGTCGGGAAGGTCGCGATCATTGGCGACGTTGAGCAAATCCCGCGCTGAGCGGCGCGTGAACTCCAGCTCTGCGACGCTGCGCGGGATCACGACCACGCACTACGCCTCCAGGCGAATGCGCTGCTTGGCCCGCCGCTTGATTCCGAACCGGCCGCCGCCACGAGAGCTCGATGAGGGTCGCGACGACGGACGCGAAGGCGCAGGCGAAGACCGGCCACCGCCGAATCCGCCCCCCTTGCTGCCGTAGCTCTTGCCCGTCTTGGACGGCTTGGCACCGCCACCCGCACCGCCCGTGAACTTCTGTGGGTTCTTCTGACGGTATGCGGTGCGGTGGGACGTCAGCTCCGAATGCCGGGTCGTCGGCGTGACGTACCGCTGCGTGTACGCGGGCGAGTAGGACGGACTGAAGATGCGGCCGACCATGTAGCCCGTGGCCACGCCCGCCAGCAGCGGCCACACCGGTGACTGATAGCTGCTGTAGCCGCCCGCGCCTCGGATCCGATACTCGGCCGAATCGGGACCCTTGATGTCGCGGGTGAGCGTGAAGATTTTCTCCCCGTCGGCGACTTTGCCGTCCTTGTCCTTGTCGAAGAACCCCACGACCTCCTGCGTCTTGGCGTCCGTGTCGTGGACGGCGACGCTGATGATCTCGGACCCGGTATAGATCTCGTTGACCTTGTTCTCGAAATCCTCGGGGCCCTCGGCGGACTTGTACGCCTTGCCGATCGCATCCCAGTCGATATCGACGGTGGTGTTCTGGGTCGTGACCCACCGGTCGTATTGGCGCGACTTGGAGGAGTCATCGCCGCATGCGGGCACAGCGAGCAACATGGCTGCGATTGCCACCAGGCTAGCGCCACGAAGCTTGCTCTCGGTCATGTTGTCCGATCATAAGTCGCACACGCACGCCGTCAACCGCAGGGCCACCCACCCGTTGATCCAGGTGGTCCCGCGTGGTCTAACGGTGACGATGCGGCTTGCCCCAACTGCCCTGCGCCTCGCCCTTTCGTTGCTGTGTGGCCTGGCGCCGGTCGCCTGCGGTGATGACGCGGAGCCGGAGGACAAGCCGGCCAAGGAAAAGCCCGAGGACAAGGACGAGGACGGCGAAGCACTGCGAGCCGCAACACTCGGTCGACTTCGCGACAGCGAGTTCACGCCGCCGGACGTCCTGCCAACCCAAGCCAAGCGACCTGGGGTCAGCAAGAAGCTGCGTCCGCTGCACGAGCTGGCGGGTCGGGCCATGGCGCTCAAGGCGGTCTACACATGGTCGACGAAGACCAACGCCGAGGTGCCGTCGGCCACCGTCAAGGCGTACGTCGGGCGCAGCAGCCTCGAGCGCTACCTCAATCCGACCGAGCTCGACATTCTCGCGCTCGAGCGTGGAGCCGCCATTGCCGGTCACGCCGCCAACGCGCGCTACAGGCTGGAGAACTTATGGGCGCTGGCTTGGGTGCTGGGCTTCGACAAGGAGCCGCCGTTCACGGGAGGGCGCGTGTCGTCGGAGCTCGAGACCGCGCTCTTGGGCACGTTCGTCGCCGAATGGGACGGCAACCTCAAGGCCTATGTCGGCCAACTGAGCCCGCGATCGGACAAGGAGGTCGCCGCGCTCGAGGACGTCTTTTACTGCGCACATGCGGTTGCCCGCGCGATGGCCGGCGGCAAGCGGAAGTCCGCACCTGAGACATTCGACATCGACATCGACGGCGGCACGATCCACGAGCGGCGCCACTCGCTGAGCTGGGCCCTGTCGCCCGGCACGCCGTGGGATCAAACCGACCTCACGACCTAACGCGCCCCTCAGGACGCCACGACCTGTCCTTGGCCGGCCGGCCTGTGCGCCCAAACGCAGAAAGCCCGCCATAGGCGGGCTTTCTCCAACAAGCGCTGCAAACCCGCCACGGACGGGTCTGCAACGTTGTCGCGACCTAGTCGGGCACGTTCATCAGGTCGCGCTCGTTCTGGCGACGCGCGACAGGCTCTGCCGCCAGCTCCTCAGCCGTCAGATCATCGGACTGCACGTGCAGGCGGTCGTAGACGCCCAGGCCCGTACCAGCCGGGATGAGCCGCCCCATGATCACGTTCTCTTTGAGACCGCGGAGGTAGTCGATCTTGCCCTGGAGCGCCGCCTCGGTAAGCACCTTGGTGGTCTCCTGGAAGCTCGACGCCGAGATGAAGCTCTCGGTCGACAGCGACGCCTTGGTGATGCCCAACAGCAACGCCTTGCCCGTGGCCGGTGTCCCGCCCAGCTGCGCGACGCGGCTGTTCTCCTGCTGGAAGATCTGCCGTTCGACGTGGTCCTCCACCAGGAAGTCCGTGTCGCCGGGGTCGGCAATCTTCACGCGTCGCATCATCTGACGAATGATCGTCTCGATGTGCTTGTCGTTGATCTTGACGCCCTGCAGCCGGTAGACCTCTTGGATCTCGTCGAGCAGGTAGCTCGCGAGCGCCTTCTCGCCCAACACCGCGAGGATGTCGTGCGGGTTGTTGGGGCCGTCCATCAACTTCTCGCCCGAGCGAACACGATCGCCCTCTCGGATCTGAACGTGATGCCGCTTGGGAACGAGGTACTCGCGCGGATCGCCGTCGTCCGGGGAGACGATGATTCGGCGCTTGCCGCCCTTGTCCTTGCCGAACGACACAACGCCGTCGATCTCCGTGATGATCGCGTGCTCCTTGGGCGTCCGTGCCTCGAACAGCTCGACCACGCGCGGCAGACCACCCGTGATGTCCTTGGTCTTGGTGCTCTCACGCGCGATCCGAGCCAGCACATCGCCGGCTTGAATGACGTCGCCCTCAGCCAGGGACAGCTGAGCATCGACAGGCAGGAAGTACCGCGCCTCGTGCTTGCCGTCGTAGACGGCGACTTCGCCGTTCTCCTGCCGGAGTACCACGCGAGGCCGTGCATCCGGGTCGCGGCTCTCCTGGATCACCATGGAGGAGTGATTGGTGAACTCATCGACCCGCACACTCATCGTGACGCCTTCGATGATGTCGACAAACTCGACCTTACCGCCGACGTCAGCGAGGATCGGGATCGAGTGCGGCTCCCACTCCGCGATAAGCTGGCCGCCCTTGACCTGCATGCCCTCTTTGACTTTCAGACGGGCACCGTAGTTGAGCGCGTACGACTCACGCGGTCGGTCGCGGTCATCGAGCAGCACAATCCGCGAGTAGCGGTTGGTGACGACGAGCTCCTCGCCTCGCTCGACAGCCTTGAAGTCCTCAAAGCTGACCTTGCCGCCGAACCGCGCCTCGAGCGTGTTCTGCTCGGCCTGGACGTTGCCGACACCACCGATGTGGAACGTCCGCATCGTGAGCTGCGTACCCGGCTCGCCGATCGACTGCGCTGCGATGATGCCCACCGCTTCGCCAACATCGACCATCGTGCCGCGTGCCAGGTCGCGACCGTAGCAACGAGCGCAAATCCCGCGCAGCGCCTCACAGGTGAGGACCGAGCGAATCCGAATCTGCTGGATGCCAGCCTCTTCGAGCCGACGGACCTTCGTCTCGTCGAAGACGATGCCCTCGTCGCAGATGATCTCGTCGCTTCCCGGGAAGTACACCGGGTCCAGCGCCGTCCGGCCCAAGACTCGATCGCCCAAGCGCTCGATGACCTCGCCGGCCTCGACCAGCGCAGCGACCTCGATGCCCTGGATCGTGCCGCAGTCGAACTCCGTGACGACAGCTTCCTGCGCCACATCGACAAGCCGCCGGGTGAGGTACCCGGAGTTGGCAGTCTTGAGTGCCGTGTCGGCCAGGCCCTTACGGGCACCGTGCGTGGAGATGAAGTACTGAAGAACGTTCAGTCCCTCGCGGAAGTTCGTCGTGATCGGGAACTCGATGATCTCGCCGGACGGACGGGCCATCAGGCCACGCATTCCAGCAAGCTGGCGCATCTGCTGGCGCGAGCCACGAGCACCAGAGTCGGCCATGATGAAGATCGAGTTGAAAGACGGCTGCGTCTTCTCCTCGCCCGTCCTTTGGCTGGTGAACTTCTGGGTTGAGATTCGGTCCATCATCGCGTTCGCGATGAGCTCCGAGACGTTGGCCCAGATATCGATGACCTTGTTGTAGCGCTCGCCGGAGGTGATCAGACCGTCGGCGTACTGGCCTGCGATGCGCTTGACCTCCTCGGTGGCCTCCGCCAACAGCGGGGCCTTGCTCTCCGGGATGTACATGTCATCCACGCAGATCGAGATGCCCGCCTTGGTGGCCTCGGTGTACCCCGTGCTCCGCAGGTAGTCGGCCATGAGGACCGTCTTCTTCTGGCCGCACAAGCGGTAGCAGACGTCGATGACCTCGTTGAGCTCTTTCTTACCGAGCGAGCGGTTGACCAGATCGAACGGCAGGTCACTGGGAACCCCTCCGTCGTAAAGCAGAACGCGACCACAGGTCGTCTCGACCATGGGCTCGTTGAGCTTGATCCGACACATGATCCGCGCCTGCAGGTGCAGACCACCGTGGTCGTACGCCATGCGGACCTCGTTGGCCGATGCGTAGCGGCCTACGATGTAGCCGTCGACCTTCGGGTCGTTGTACTCACCTTGGGCGAACGAGCGCTCACGCGTCATGTAGTACAGGCCCAGGACGATGTCCTGCGTCGGCACGATGATCGGCTTGCCGTTGGCCGGGCTGAGGATGTTGTTCGTCGACATCATCAGCACGCGCGCTTCCATCTGCGCTTCGATGCACAGCGGCACGTGAACGGCCATCTGGTCGCCGTCGAAGTCAGCGTTGTACGCCGTGCAAACGAGGGGATGCAGCTGAATCGCCTTGCCCTCGATGAGCACGGGCTCGAACGCCTGGATGCCCAGACGATGGAGCGTGGGTGCACGGTTCAGGAGCACGGGGTGCTCCTTGATGACCTCGTCGAGGATGTCCCAGACCTCCTCGGCCTCGCGCTCGACCATCCGCTTGGCGGACTTGATCGTGGTGACAAGACCACGCGTCTCGAGCTTGTTGTAGATGAACGGCTTGAACAGCTCGAGCGCCATCTTCTTGGGCAGCCCGACCTGGTGAAGCTTGAGCTCGGGGCCGACGACGATGACCGAACGGCCGGAGTAGTCGACGCGCTTGCCGAGCAGGTTCTGACGGAAGCGCCCGGACTTGCCGCGAAGCATGTCCGAAAGCGACTTGAGCGGTCGCTTGTTGGGCCCCGTGATGGTCTTGCCGCGACGACCATTGTCGAACAACGCGTCGACCGCCTCCTGCAGCATCCGCTTCTCGTTGCGGATGATGATCTCAGGCGCAGCCAGCTCTTGGAGCCGCTTGAGTCGGTTGTTGCGGTTGATGACCCGTCGGTACAGGTCGTTGAGGTCCGACGAGGCAAAGCGGCCACCATCGAGCGGCACCAGCGGACGCAGGTCCGGCGGCAGCACGGGAATGACCTCGAGCATCATCCAGTCGGGCTTGTTTCCGCTGTTGCGGAAGGCCTCGATGACGCGAAGGCGCTTGGCGGCCTTCTTGCGCTTGGCCTCCGACGTCGCGGTCGCAATCTCCGTACGAAGGTTGCGTGCTTCGACGACCGGATCGATCCGGCTGAGCAAGGCCTTGATGGCCTCAGCGCCCATTCCGGCGGTGAACGAGTCGGTGCCGAGCTCGTCCAGCAGCTGCTCGTAGCGGTCCTCGGAGAGCAGCTCGCGCTCTTCGAGGCCAGAGTCCTTCGGGTCGATGCAGATGTACGACTCGCAGTACAGGACCTTCTCCAGCTTGGTCAGCGGGATGTCCAGCACGTTGCCGATACGCGAAGGCAGGCTCTTGAGGAACCAGATGTGCGCAACGGGAGTGGCCAGGTCGATGTGACCGGCGCGCTCACGGCGAACCTTCGAGTGGATGACCTCGACGCCGCACTTTTCGCAGACCACACCGCGGTGCTTCATGCGCTTGTACTTGCCGCACAGGCACTCGTAGTCCTTGATCGGTCCGAAGATCTTGGCGCAGAACAAGCCGTCGCGTTCGGGCTTGAACGTACGGTAGTTGATCGTTTCGGGGTTCTTCACTTCGCCGAACGACCAGTCACGGATCGTTTTGGGCGAAGCGATGCTGATCCGCAACGCGTTGAAGCTGGCGGCCTCGGCGGGCTTTTCGAAGAACGAAAAAATGTCTCTCATAACAGACTTCCCTCTTTACTCCGCTGCAGGAATCGCCTCGGTCGGGGCACCCGGGATTCTCCCGGTTTCCATATCGACCTCGAGCATTTCGACATTCAGGCACAGCGCCTGAAGTTCTTTGAGCAACACGTTGAACGACTCAGGCACGCCCGGCTGCATGGTGGGCTGGCCCTTGACGATGGATTCGTACATCCGCATGCGCCCGACAACATCGTCGGACTTCACGGTGAGGAGCTCTTGGAGGGCGAACGCCGCCCCGTAGGCCTCGAGTGCCCACACTTCCATCTCCCCGAGACGTTGGCCACCAAACTGCGCCTTACCACCCAGCGGCTGCTGCGTGACGAGCGAGTACGGGCCGATGCTGCGCGCGTGGATTTTGTCGTCCACGAGGTGATGCAGCTTGAGCATGTACATGATGCCGACGGTCACGTTCTCCTGGAACGCGTCTCCGGTACGACCGTCGAACAAGATTGTCTGGCCACCGGACGGCAGCCCCGCCTTACCCAGCGTGCTCTTGACTTCGACTTCTTCTGCGCCGTCGAACACGGGGGTCGCCATGTGGACGCCGCGGCGAAGCTTGCCTGCGAAGCGGACGACATCCTCGTCCGACAGCGACCCGACGAACTGCTTGGCCTGCTCCGTCTCGTAGATCTTCGTCAGCTGCGTGCGAAGCACGTCGGCTGAGTAGTTGGTCTGCATGTAGCGGTCGATCTGGTTGCCCAGCTCCTTGGCGGCCCACCCGAGGTGAATCTCCAAGATCTGACCGATGTTCATGCGGGACGGAACGCCCAGCGGGTTGAGCACCAGGTCGACGGGGGTTCCGTCTTCGAGGTACGGGAGGTCCTCGACCGGAAGAATCCGCGAGATGACGCCCTTGTTACCGTGGCGACCGGCCATCTTGTCGCCAACCTGAAGCTTGCGCTTGATGGCGACGTAGACCTTGACCATCTTGATGACGCCGGGCGGCAACTCGTCGCCCTTGGTCAACTTGGCGATCTTCTCGCGGTAGATGGTCTCGATCTCGTCGAGGTCCTTCTCGAGACGTCGCGCAAGCGCTTCGACCAGCTCGGTGTCTTCGGCGGTGGTCAGCGAGAACTGCCCCCAGTACTTGCGGGGCACGTCGGTCAGCGCGGCCGGGTCGAGCGTCACGCCCGACTCGACAAGCACGCGGCCTTCGTCGTCGACGAGCTTGGCGGCGGTCGCCTTGCCCGTCATGATCTCGCGGATCCGGCTGTAGTAGCCGTCGGACACGATCGCAACGTTGTCGCGATGGTCCTTGATGAGCTTTTCGCGCTCGGCTTCTTCGATGAGCTGCGCACGGGTGTCCTTTTCGACCCCCTTGCGGGCGAACACGCGGGCGTCGATGACGATGCCCTTCACGCCCGGCGGGAGCCGCAGCGAGGTGTCGCGAACATCGCCAGCCTTCTCGCCGAAGATGGCCCGAAGGAGCTTCTCTTCTGGGGAGAGCTGCGTCTCGCCCTTGGGCGTGATCTTGCCGACCAGAATGTCGCCCGAGCCGACCTCAGCGCCTACGCAGACCACCCCAGCCTCGTCGAGGTTGCGCAGGGCCTCCTCGCCGACGTTTGGAATGTCGCGGGTAATCTCTTCTTTGCCCAGCTTGGTATCGCGGGCGACACACTCGAACTCCTCGATGTGAATCGAGGTGTAGGTGTCTTCGCGAACGAGGCGCTCCGACACGAGGATCGAGTCCTCGTAGTTGTAACCCTGCCAAGGCATGAACGCGATCATCACGTTCTGGCCCAGCGCCAGCTCGCCGCGCTCGGTGGCCGAGCCGTCGGCGATGACATCGCCCTGCTTGACCCGGTCGCCGACGCTCACGATCGGCTTTTGGTTGAGCGAGGTGTTCTGGTTGCTCCGCTGGAACTTGACCAGGTTGTAGATGTCGGGCTTGGCACCCAGGATGGAGCGGCTCTCGTCCGTCCCTGCGACGGGCTTGACCACAATGCGGCCACCGTCGACTTGCTCGACCAGGCCATCCCGTCCGGCCACGACCGTAGTGCCGGAGTCGCGCGCAACGTGGCTCTCCATGCCCGTACCCACGAGCGGGGCGTCCGGGCGCAGGCAAGGCACTGCCTGGCGCTGCATGTTGGAGCCCATCAGGGCGCGGTTGGCATCATCGTGCTCGAGGAACGGAATGAGCGACGCGGCGACCGACACCAGCTGGTTGGGCGACACGTCCATCAGTGTCACCTCTTGCGGCGCCACCATCTCGAAGTCCTCGTTGTGGCGACAGTGGACTTGCTCGTCGGTGAGCTTGCCCTTGTCGTCGCACGGGGCGTCGGCCATCGCGATGTAGTGCCCCATCTCCTGCAATGCGGAGTAAAAGGCAACGGTGTCGTCGCAAACGCCGCCGTCCACCGAGCGGTACGGGGTCTCGATGAACCCGAACTCGTTGATCCGTGCAAACGTCGACAGCGACGCGATGAGCCCAATGTTCGGACCTTCAGGGGTCTCGATCGGGCAGATGCGACCGTAGTGCGTGGAGTGAACGTCGCGAACCTCGAAGCCCGCGCGCTCGCGGGTCAGGCCGCCAGGTCCGAGTGCCGAAAGACGCCGCTTGTGCGTGACCTCGGACAACGGGTTGGTCTGGTCCATGAACTGCGACAGCTGTGAGCTGGCGAAGTACTCCTTGACCACCGCCGAGACCGGCTTGGCGTTGATGAGGTCGGCGGGCATCAGCGCGTCCATCTCCTGGGACATGCTCATGCGCTCCTTGATGGCGCGCTCCATGCGAACCAGACCGATGCGGTACTGGTTCTCCATCAGCTCACCCACCGCGCGAACACGGCGGTTACCAAGGTGGTCGATGTCGTCGATGTGGCCGCGACCGTTTCGCAGCTCGACCAGGTAGCGGACCGTCTCGGTGATGTCGCGCTTGGTCAGAACCGAAGTGCCGAGGTCCTCGTCGAGGTCAAACTTGTGGTTGAGCTTGAGGCGACCGACCGTGGACAGGTCGTAGCGGTCCGGGCGGAAGAACAACGACTCGAAAAGGTTCCGCGCCGTGTCCAACGTGGGAGGATCGCCCGGACGCAAACGCCGGTAGATCTCCAAAATCGCCTCTTCGGGCGAGGTCAGCTTGTCCTGCAGCAACGTGTTGCGCAGGAATGGGCCGACGTTGAAATCGTCGATGAACAGAACGCTGAACTTCTTGACGCCCGCCTCGAGCAGACGCGCGACGTGCTCTTCGCCGATGTCCTCGTTGCTGTTGAGCAGGACCTCGCCAGTGTTCTCGTCGATGATGTCGTCGGCGGCGACCTTGCCCACCAACTCCTCGACGTCCATCGGCAGCGCCTCGATGTTGGCGTTGCGCATGCGCTTGATGTGCGCACGGCTGATCTTCCGCCCCTTCTTGACCAGGACGTTGTCGCTGGCCGGGTCCTTGATGTCGTGGGGCGCACGCTGCCCTGCGAGCAGCTCGTAGTCGACCGAACGCGACAGCGTCGGGGTGATGACGCCGTCTTCGTCGGGCTCGCCCTCGCCCAGAATGACGGTCTCTTTGTCGTAGAAGTAGTCCAGCAGCTCCTGCGTGGTGTAGCCCAAGGCACGCAGCAAGACGGTGGCGTACAGCTTACGACGACGGTCGATGCGTACGTAGAGCAGGTCTTTGTGGTCGAACTCGAAGTCGAGCCACGAGCCGCGGTACGGGATGACCCGCGCGGAGAAGAGCTTCTTGCCAGACGAGTGGGTCTTGCCACGGTCGTGGTCGAAGAAGACGCCAGGCGAGCGGTGCAGCTGGGAGACAACGACGCGCTCCGTGCCGTTGATGATGAACGTGCCGTGCTGCGTCATCAGCGGGATCTCACCGAAGTAGACCTCCTGCTCTTTGACGTCGCGGATCGACTGCGTGCCCGTCTCATCGTCGACGTCCCACACCACAAGGCGGACAACGACTTTGATCGGAGCAGCGAACGTCATGCCGCGGGCGCGACACTCGTCTTCGTCGTACTTGGGGCGATCCAGGGCGTAGCTGACAAACTCGAGTGAGCTCGTCTCGCCGAAGTCCTTGATCGGGAAAACGCTCTTGAAGACGGCCTGCAGGCCGACCTCTTCACGCTCGTCGGGCGTGGTGGTTCGCTGCAGGAACTTGTCGTACGAGCGCTTCTGGATGTCGATTAGGTTCGGGACCTCAACGATCTTCTCCAGCTTGCCGAAGTTCTTGCGGACCCTAAAGTTGTTCTGAATGACCGTTGGCATCGACTGTCCTCGGGTTTGAGGGAGACGGTCGCAAAGGGCTAGCGAGCGACCGTAAGTAACTGCGTAAGAGGGTTGTCACGGCAGCGGGACCGTCCGGTCCCAAATGCGCCCACGCTTCCCGTGACGGTGAAGCGTGGGCTCATCGGCAGCGGAGTTACTTGACCGCAACCTCGGCGCCAGCATCCTTGAGCTTCTTCGCGATCTCCTCGGCTTCGTCCTTGGAGATGCCCTCTTTGATGTTGGTGGGCGCGGACTCGACGAGAGTCTTGGCTTCTTTGAGCCCAAGGCCGGGAACGACCTCGCGGACAGCCTTGATCACGTTGATCTTCTTGGCGCCGAAGTTGACGAGATGCACGTCGAACTCGGTCTTCTCCTCGGCGGGAGCAGCGTCGCCACCCGCGGCCGCAACGGCGACGGGTGCAGCGGCGGAAACGCCCCACTTTTCTTCGAGCTCTTTGACGAGCGCGGCGATCTCCATGACGGGGAGCGCGGAGAGGTAGTCGATGACTTGTTCTTTGGAAATGTCGGCCATGATCTTGGAATCTTTCTGGATGGCTTAGGCCGCTTGGCCCGCATCCATTTTTGCGTTGAGAACGTAGAGGAGGCTTTGCGCGGGTGCGTTGAGCACGCGAACAAAGTTGGTGGCAGGAGTGTTGAGCAGGGCCAGGAACATGCCCTTGAGCTCTTTTGGACCGGGCAACGCAGCAAGTGCGGTGATTCCGGCTTCGTCCAGCAGCGTGCCGTCAATGATGCCGCCCTTGATGGTGAGCGCGTCATTGTCCTTGGCGAAATCGCGTGCGACCCGAGCCGGAGCTCCGGGGTCTTCGGCGTTGTACGCCAAGCCACTGACGCCCTTGAGAAGCGGCGTGAGTGGTTCGTGCTGCGTTCCAGCGATCGCAAATCGGATCGTGGAGTTCTTGAGGACCTTGTACGTGCACCCGGCGTCTCGGAACTTGGTACGGAGCTCGTTGGCTGACTTGACGGTCAGCTTGGCGAATTCCACAAGCACCATGGCGCCGGTCGTATCCAGATCGGCCTTGAGGCCGGCTGAAAGCGCGTGTTTGGTAGCGGTGTCCATATTCTTACTCGTTTGGACTGGGGTTGAAGGAAACGCGGAAGGCGTCCCCCAGTCCGGCCCCTCCTCAGGGGTCGTTCTGTCGGTGGCCTTCCACTCTGGGCAGGACGAGAGCGAGCTCTCGATTAACGGGCCGGTGGCCCTACCTGCGGTCTAGGAGTGGACCCGGCGCGAGGCCGGGCGTGGCTTGAAAATCAGTGTTGGGTCAGATTGCTTGGCTGCTACACGTCGACGAGGGACGCGATTTCGCTGGTGTCGATCCTGAGCCCGGGGCCCATCGTCGACGAGATGGTGACGCTCTTGAAGTACTTGCCCTTGGCGGTCGCAGGCTTGAGCCGCTGAAGGGTCTCGAGGAGTGCGACGAGGTTCTCTTTGATCTTCTCGGGACCGAAGGAGACCTTGCCGATCGGGGCGTGAACGATGCCCGTCTTCTCGGTGCGGAACTCGATGCGGCCGGCCTTGAGCTCGCTAACGGCCTTGCCGACGTCCATCGTGACCGAGCCCACCTTCGGGTTCGGCATCAGGTTCCGTGGTCCGAGGATCCGGCCGAGGCGACCGACCAAGCCCATCATGTCGGGCGTTGCGATGGCGCTGTCGAAGTCGAGCCAGCCCTCATCTTGAATCTTGGCGACCAGGTCGTCCGAGCCCACGAAGTCGGCGCCCGCGGCCTTGGCCTCGGTCGCTCGCTCGCCCTTGGCGAACACGACGACGCGAATCGACTTGCCGGTACCGTGCGGCAATGCGCACGAGGAACGCAGCATCTGGTCGGCGTGACGCGGGTTCAGCCCCATGCGCGCGGCGACGTCGACGGATTCGTCGAACTTCGGCGCTTTGGCGGCAGCGATAGCGGCGCAGGCCTCGTCGATGGAACACCGCTTGGAGGCGTCGATAGCGGCTCGGTTAGCTTTATGTCGTTTTCCGTTGGACATGTTCTTTGGCTCCTCTGAGGTGCGAATGGGCGGGGGCCCTCCCTCAGTTGGGTAGCAATGCGAAGTCGTCAGTCGAAATCAAAGAGATAAGTCGGAAGAAGTTTCAGAGGCGGCGCCCCTGAGTCACGCCCCGCCGAAGCGGTCGTGGGTGGCGCTGAACGAGTCGGCGCCCTGCGAGAGCGAAAGCTCAGTCGTGGACGTCGAGGCCCATCGAGCGAGCGGTCCCCTCGATCGACAGCATCGCGCGCTCCACGGAGAAGGCGTTCATGTCGACGAGCTTGTACTCGGCAATTTCGCGAATCTGGGCGCGGCTGACCTTGCCCATCTTGACCTTGTTCGGCTCGCCGGATCCCTTGGGGATACCCGCCGCCTTGAGCAGCATGACTGCTGCGGGCGGGGTCTTGGTAACGAACGAAAACGAGCGGTCTGAGTAGACCGTGATCTCGACGGGGATGATCGTCCCCTTGTCCTTCTGCGTGCGAGCATTGAACTGCTTGCAGAAGTCCATGATGTTTACGCCCTTGCTGCCGAGTGCAGGGCCGATAGGCGGTGCCGGAGAGGCCTCGCCCCCCTTGCACTGCAACTTGATCATGCCGGTGACCTTTTTCATCGTCTTAGAACCTTCTGTAAATCGCGGCGGGTGTCGCGGGGTTTAGGTGGCGGGCTCGACCTCGCCGAAGTCGACCTCCACCCGGGTGGGTCGACCAAAGATTGAAACGGACAGCCAGATCTTCTGCTTGTCCTGATTGACCTCCTCCACCTCTCCGGTGAAGTTGGCAAACGCGCCACTTTTGACGCGGACGTTGTCGCCGACCTTGTAGGTGGCAACGGGAGGCGCAACGGCCTCGACACCTTTGGCCTCGCCCGAGGTGGCGCCGAGCATCTTCTGCATCTCGCGCTCGCGGACGGGCTTGGGCGTGTTGCCACCCAAAAAGCCCGTCACCTTTGGCGTGTTCTTGACCGTGCTCCACGCTTCTTGCGTGAGCTCCATGTTCACGAAGATGTAGCCGGGGAAGAACTTCTTCGTCGTCCGAATGTTCTTGGTGCCCCGACGCTCGGTCACCTGTTCGGACGGCACCAAGATTTCGCCGATCGCTTCTTCGACCGGCTTGCCTTTGATGCGCTCCTCGAGGGCTCGCTTGACGGTGTTCTCGTAGCCCGAGAACGTGTTCACGACGTACCATTCCATCGGCATAGTCAGATCCCGTACAGCCAATTCGTGACTTGCGACCATATTTGATCCATGGCCCACAACATGCCGGAGCAGATGAGGGTCATGACGATGACAACGACGGTCGCTTGTCGTGTCTCAGATTTGGTGGGCCAAGTGACCTGCGAGATCTCGACGACGACCTCGGTGCAGAACTTGAACCAGTCGGCCCTGCGCCACGCGTAGAGCGTCGCGAGGGTTGCTACCACCATGGCGGCAATGCTGGAGTCGAGAGCGTCCGGACGACCCATCGTAGGCCAGTACCCCCACGCGACGGCCCAGAGGTCTTCGATCGCGTTGGACAGGACCCAGTAGCCCATGAACCCGCCGAGCGCGAAGATGAGGTGCGCCCACCGAGTGGGATCAGACTCCCGTTGAAGAGTCCCCTTCGCTTTTTTTCTTCGAGCCATGGTTTTGGTCCTTCCGTGTCCGCTCGCGTGCGCGAGATCGGAGCTTGGATGGGATACTCCGGAGGACGGGTGTTTCTGACGAGTAGCAGGGGGCGAGGGGCTCGAACCCACGGCCTACGGATTTGGAGTCCGTTGCTCTACCAACTGAGCTAGCCCCCTAAAGAGCGCATCTGCGCGATGCGCACGTTTCGTTGCGACGCCAACAAGAGGCTTTGGGAAGCGCGTCACCTCGATCTCTTAGGATCGAGCCCATCGACGCTCGCTGCCGGGAGCCACCTCGTAGGCTTGTTCGTCGCTACTTGGTCTCTTTGTGCTCCATCTGCTTGCGGCAGAAACGGCAATACTTCTTGAGGTTTAGTTTCTCAGTCGTGTTGCGCCGGTTCTTCATAGTCGAATAGTTGCGGTGCTTACACGCCTGACATTCAAGCGTAACGATGATGCGGTGTCCGGCAGCCATAGGGGAGACCTTCCCTCTCGGGACGAGGGGCGATGCTCATAGCAAGAGGCGTTCCGACTTTCAAGGGACCGCGAGCATGAGCGTAGAACCCAGTCGATTGCCGTTTTGCCACTGTAGGTGCCCGTTTTGCCGCTGATTACGGCTGATTCGAGAAAGGGATGTGCAGCCTCACGAATCTGAGGGCTCCGCGGAGGCGGCGCAACCCGGAATGGCGCGCCCAAACGAAGAGCCGATCTCTGCGCGGCGGCATCAGCGCCGCCTGGAGCTCAGTGCGGCGTAGGCCGCGCGAGCGGTCGGGTTAAACGAAACGAGCCCCGCGCCAATGGCGCGAGGCTCGCAGCTGAGCGCGGCTCAGACTACTCGATGATCTTCGTGACCACGCCTGCACCCACGGTGCGGCCGCCTTCACGAATCGCGAACTTCAGCCCGTCTTCGCACGCGATCGTGCAGATGAGCTTCACTTCAATCTCGATGTTGTCTCCGGGCATCACCATCTCCACGCCCTCAGGCAGGAGAATGTCGCCCGTCACGTCCGTTGTACGGAAGTAGAACTGAGGCCGGTACCCCTTGAAGAACGGCGTGTGTCGACCGCCCTCTTCCTTCTTCAGCACGTACACCTGTGCCTTGAAGTTCGTGTGCGGGTTGATCGAACCCGGCTTGCACAGCACTTGGCCGCGCTCGATGTCTTCACGCTTCACGCCGCGCAGAAGCACGCCGACGTTGTCGCCTGCTTCGCCCTGGTCGAGCAGCTTGCGGAACATCTCCACGCCCGTAACCGTCGTCTTGTTCGTCTCGCGGATACCGACAATCTCGATCTCCTCGCCGACCTTGACCACGCCACGCTCGATGCGGCCCGTTGCCACCGTGCCACGACCCGAGATCGTGAACACGTCCTCGACCGGCATCAGGAACGGCTTGTCCAAGTCCCGCTCTGGGTCCGGGATGTACGAGTCGCACTGCTCCATCAGCTCGAAGATGCACTTGCAGTCATCCGACTCCCAAGTGTCTGCCTCGAGCGCCTTGAGGGCCGAGCCCCGAACGATCGGCGTGTTGTCGCCGTCGTAGTCGTACTTGCTGAGCAGCTCCTGCAGCTCAACCTCGACAAGCTCGATCATCTCTTCGTCGTCTTCCTCGAGCTGGTCGACCTTGTTCAGGAACACCACCAGCGAAGGAATGCCGACCTGACGACCGAGCAGGATGTGCTCGCGCGTCTGAGGCATCGGGCCGTCCGGCGCCGACACGACGAGGATTGCCCCGTCCATCTGCGCTGCGCCCGTGATCATGTTCTTGATGTAGTCGGCGTGCCCCGGGCAATCGACGTGTGCGTAGTGACGCTTCTCCGACGCGTACTCAACGTGCGCTGTCGAGATCGTGATGCCACGCTCGCGCTCTTCGGGGGCCTTGTCGATCTGGTCGAAGTCGACCTTCTCGCACCAGCCACGCAACCCCAACACCTTCGTGATCGCGGCCGTCAGCGTCGTCTTGCCATGGTCTACATGACCAATCGTTCCGATGTTGACGTGCGGCTTGTCGCGGACGAACTTTTCCTTTGCCATGACCTGATCTCTTTTCGTTCTCTACATGCGATGAAGTTTTGAGCCCTCAACCGGATTTGAACCGGTGACCTCATCCTTACCAAGGATGCGCTCTACCAACTGAGCCATGAGGGCATAGGAACTGTGTCGGCGGCCTTGTAGCCCGACCGGGCCGCTCCGGCAAGGCTGATCTGCGACGCATTTTATCTACGTCGCTATCGATCGCTATCGCCGTCGATCCGAGGGTCCTGAAAAAGCGCGACTCGAGACGACGTGGGTGCGCGGCAAACGCGTTCGCGCCCGGCCGACGCCAACCAAAAAGAAACCCCGCAGCGAGCGGGGTCTTGAAGCGGGAGACGAGGTTCGAACTCGCGACATTCAGCTTGGAAGGCTGACGCTCTACCAACTGAGCTACTCCCGCGGGCGATTTGAGCGACCCCCGGGCCAGTGCCCGGGGGTCTTCGTGGATGGGGTAGGATTCGAACCTACGAAGCGATAACGCGGCGGATTTACAGTCCGCTCCCTTTGGCCATCTCGGGCACCCATCCGTTTTTCGGAGGCTGGGAAAGTAAGACGGTTTCCCGCCTCTGAGAGCTGGAGATGGGATTTGAACCCGCAACCCCCTGATTACAAATCAGGTGCTCTACCGTTGAGCTACACCAGCAAACGGATACTTTGTCTCGGCAGACCGCGGTTTACTGCCCCGATCGGAGCCTGTCAAACACTGTCTGCGCTTCGTGGCCCTGTCGGCCACGTGCGCGAACTCAGGAGCGCGGCTCACTCCTTGGCGGACTCGGCAGCCTCGGGTGCTTCGTCGCCTGCCCGCGGCCGCAGCTTGGCGATCGTGTAGCGGGCCATGAGGACCGAGAGCTGGAAGCTCTTGTCGATTCGCGAGTCTTTCTCGGCCTTCATGATGTCGGTGAACAGCTTGGAGCACTCACCGCACTTGGTGTCGCCGTTGCCGAGCATCGTAGCGGCGGCCCACGTCATCGTGACTCGGGCATCCGGATTGCGGACTTTGTACGCGCGAGAGATCTCGGTTGCGACCCCGACGTCGTTGGGTGCCATGCGCACGAGCTCGATCGCCGCCTTCTCGCGGGCGATCCAGTCTTGGCTCGTGTCCTTGAGCTTGTCGAGGTAGCAAGCCTTGTCCTTCTTGCACTCCTCCACGACGGTCACCCCCGCCGCCCAGCCGGCCATCTCCTTGGCGACCTTGGGCTCGGTGCTGGCCGCGGCAATCGCCTCTTTGATGGAAGCGATCTCGTCGGCTCCCGCAGCGTGGATACCGAAACGAGCGGCCTCCCATCGAATCTGGTGAACGAAGTCCGAGTTCTGGACTGCCTCCTGATCGTACTCGGCCGTGCGGATCACGTCGGCCAGGCACGCGGACGCCTCTGGGCCTCCGATACGGCCGAGCGCCTCGGCGATGGGGAACATGTCCCCTGGGTTCTTGGTCGACTTGGCGCACTTGCACAGCGAGGGCACGGCTCGCTTGTCGCCGATGAGGCCCAGTGAGTTGGCGATGACCGCACGCACGTTGCCCGCGTTCTCGTCGACCGGGGCCTCTTCTTCGCCCTCTTTGGGTTTGGCCTTCTTCTTGTCGGGCTCAGGCTCGGCAGCAACGACACAGTCGTCCTTGGGCATGTACGCGATGAGGTCGTCGACCGCACTTGCACGGCCCATCGCGCCCAGCAGACCGGCACCGGCCATCTGGATGTTGAACTGCTTGATCGTGTGCTTTGCCGCGAGCGCCTGCACGCCCTGATGCTCTCCCTTGAACATCTGGAGCACCTTGGGCACGGCGGGCTCGCCGATGGCGGCCAGTGCTTGCTTGGCTTTCTCGCCAATATTCGTCGACGTCGCGATGTCGGGTACGCGATAGGTGACGGTGACGAGGGCTTCAGCCGCCTCGGGGTCGGCAATACGCGCCAGGGCGTCGGCCGCAGCGCGATGGACCATGACGGGCTGCTTGTCGACCGTCTGCCCCATCGCCTCCACGAGCGCTGTGGTGGCCTTCTTGTCGCCCAGCTTGCCGAGCGTGGTGGCCATGAGCAGCCGCATCTCGCCCGCCGTCTTCTCGTCGTTGTCGTTCTTCGGGTCTTTGACGACCTTGTTGAACTCCGCGATCACGGCGTCGAGTGACCCCAGTGCGCGCGCCTTGGCGATGCCCTGAAGCGCAAGCTTGGTGCGCTCTCGGGCCTCGCTGCTGCCGTCCAGACCCAATGCGAGGTTCCATACGGGCGCACCGTCGGGGTGCCCCATCGTCAGGAGGACCTGCAGCATTTTTGTCTGCTGCTCGCCGGCCTCTTCCCAAATTTCCTCGAACGCCGGGACGACCTTTTCGCCGAAGGCCTTGAACTGCGCGTCCTTCTTCTTGGAGGTCGCGACGGATTTCACGAGGCTCTCAAGCCCCTTGAATCCCTGGGCACGGTTGCCCGAGTCCTTGATGAGCTCGATGTGCGTGTCCCAGTTGTTGGGATCAGCCTTCTTGCAGGCTGGGGTGAGCCCCAACGCAACGGCGAGCAGGGAAGCAACGACGAGCTTGTGCATCATGATGGTTCCTGGGCGAGTGATAGCGAGATCGAAAGACAGCGGTTAGCGACGAGAGATCCGTCGCTTGCCCGGCTTGGGCACGCGCGCCCGCGGGGGCGATTTTTTGGCCTTCTTCTTGGCCACTTTCTTGGGCGTCTTGGCGGTCTCCGCGACCTCAGTATGCCGCACCACGACCGTGACTTCGTCATCGTCTCGCCGCCGGACGGGAGCGACGCGACCCCGGGCGGGCGCTGGCGTGGACGCTTTGCTTGCCGCACGGGCCGTAGCGGCTGCGCTGGCCTTGGCGGGCTTTGCGGCCTTGGCGGGCTTCGCGGCCTTGGCGGGCTTTGCGCGCGGCGGAGCCTTGCGAGGCTCACTCGCGACGCGTGCGGGTGCGCGGCTCGTCCTACGGGTCGTGGAGGCCACTTTGGGGGCGTTTGGGTCACCGCTCATCGAGACGTTGCCGCGGAAGGCACCTCCGTCTTCGATGACAATTCGCGGTGCCCTGAGATCGCCCACAAGCCGGCCTCCGGCTCGCAGTGTGATGCAGTTGGAAGCCTGCACGTTCCCGACAACGATCCCAGCGATCATCACGTCGCGTGCGTCGACCTTGGCAACCACGACGCCGCCAGCATCCACAAAGAGCGTCTGTGAGAGCGTAACGCTGCCCTCGACGTGGCCTTCGACGCGGAGATCTTCCTCGCCGTCGATGCGTCCGTTGACGCGAATATCAGGTCCGATGACCGTTAGGCCCTCGGCTGCTTGGGGTTTGGTCCCCGATTGGCTAGTTCTGGCCATGGTGCGCCACGGGAGGCGTTAGCCTTCCATATCGACGTTGCCCTTAAACGAGGCGCCGTCGGCAATCAGGATTCGGGGCGCCCGGATGTCTCCGACGACGCGACAGTTGCTCTTGAGCTCGGCCCGCTCGGAAGCGGCGATATCGCCGGTCACGGACCCGTGAATCGTGATCGTCGCGGTCTCGACGTTTGCTTCGAGGACCCCCGACTCTTCGACGATGATGTTCTCGCGCAGGCTCACCCGTCCTTTGACGGTGCCTTGCACGACGAGATCTTCGTCTCCGGTGATCTCGCCATCGATGACGATGGTGCTGCCTATGACGGTATTAGCCATGGTGTGTCCGTCTATCTCGTTTGTTCGTCGGTTGAAGAAAGCGCGCTAGCGGGAGTGGCGGGCGAGGCCCTCGGGAAGTTCGAATTCCATCTCGACGGCGCCCTCGAACAGTGCGCCGTCATTGATGATGACGCGAGGGGCGCGCACGTTGCCGCGCACCGCCGCGCCCTTTTCGATGGTCACCGAGTGGGAAGCGACGATGTCGCCCTCCACCTCGCCATGAACTTCGATGCTCTCGACGTCGATGTCTGCTGACACCACGCCGCCATCGGCCACCACAAGGTGGCCCGAGAGAGTCACCCCACCCTCGATGCGCCCTTCAACCCGGAGATTTTCTTCGCCAGTGAGCGTCCCGCGGACGGTGATGAGCGAACCGATAACGCAACCGGAGGGTCGTGAAGGGGCGTGAGCCAAAGCGGGCGCAGGCTAACAACCGGAATTCGGCGGGTCAAGCGCGTTGGAAGGGCGTTGGACGGCGTTCCTGCGCTCGTGGGTGGTAACTCAGGGCCCCTCTGCGGCGAAGTGAAAGGCAGCCCGTGATGGGCCGCCGCAAACCATCCTAGTCCGACGAGAGATCTCTGGTGCGACGACTGGCCGGCTGGAGCCTCCGTTCGGTGTTAGGACGTGCCGAGGACCGAGTGCAGCCCGCAGATCCCACCTCCGAATCCCTGACCGACGCCTCGCTCGTCGAGTTCTTCTTTCGGGCGGCACGGCCAGACCCCTCGTCGCATTTGGTCGGAACGGAGCTCGAAAAATTCGGCGTCGCACTGGGCGCTGACGGCTCGGTGTCGACCCCGACGTTCGAAGACCACATCGCACCGACCCTCGCGAAGCTGGTGGAGCTTTTCGGTTGGGGCCCGGGTTCGGACCGAGGTACCGGCGGCGAGACGGTAGACCTCGCGCGCGACGGCGCTTCGATCACGCTCGAGCCGGGCGGACAGCTGGAGCTGTCGGGCAAGCCGCTGCGCAACGTCCACGAGACCTGCGCGGAGTTTTCCGAGCACTTCCGCGAGCTCGACGAAGTCGCGCGACAGCTCTCGATGACGTGGATGGCCGCCGGATTCCATCCATGGGCGACACGGGCCGAGGTCAACTGGATGCCCAAAGGGCGCTACGAGATCATGCGGAACTACCTGCCGTCCCGCGGCGGCCTGGCGCTCGACATGATGAAGCGAACCTGCACTGTGCAGGCAAACTTCGACTACGCCTCCGAGGCCGATTGCGCGTCGAAGTTCCGAATCGCCAACGCCGTCGCGCCATTGGTCACGGCCCTGTTCGCGAACTCACCGTACATCGAGGGCAAGGCGGTGGGGCTGGTCTCCGCCCGCAGCCGCACGTGGACCGATATGGATCCGGACCGCTGCGGTATCCCCCGGTTTGTCTTCGACGGCGAGTTCTCATTCCAGCGCTACGTGGACTGGGCCCTCGACGTGCCCATGTTCTTCATCAAGCGCAACGGCGAGTACTACGCCCACCACGCCACGTTCCGCGCGTTCAAGGAAGACGGCTTCACGGCGCCAGATGGAGTCCATCACGCCGCCACTGCGGACGATTGGGCAGGACACTTGTCCACGGTGTTCCCCGAGGTGCGACTCAAGCCGCACCTGGAGGTGCGCTCGCCCGATGCGGTCCCGTCCGCGTATGTCTGTGGCCTGCCCGCGTTGTCCAAGGGGGTGCTGTACGACGACGACGCCGGGCTCGAGATTTGGGAGCCCTTGTCAGGGCTCTCGTACGACGAGCGCATGGCACTGTGGCAAGAGGCGTACACGCACGGCCTCGCCTCCGACAGGATTCGCTCGCTTTGCCGTGTATTCCTGGCCGCCAGCCGGGCCGGTCTCGACCGACTCGATGTGCGCGACGAGCAAGGCCGCGGAGAGTCCCGATTCCTCGACAAGCTCGACGAGCTCGTTGAGCGCGGCATGACGCCGGGCGACAGCGTGCGGCGCAAACTCGGCGACAACCCGGGCACCGGACCCGCTGCCCGCCGCGCCTTTGCCCGCGAGTTCCACTTCGCGGGCGTGATGCCCGACGCCGACGGCTAAGGGCGCACCCGGCTACGCGTCTTCGGGTGTACCCGCCGGATCCGGCTTGGGCTTGCTGGGCGGCATCTGGTGCAGCCCAGACTGCTCGTCGGCCTCGGGCGTACCGCCCAAGGACGCTGAGTTGAGCGCGGCCTGCCACTCCGGCACCTCGCCATCGTCAGCGGGCGGGGCCTCGTCGGCGGGCTGGCCACCGTCGGCGGCGCTCCCTCCGTCGTCGTCGTCGTCGATGACCATCTCGAGATCGTCATCGTCGAGCAGCTCGATCTCGTCATCGTCGATTTCGATGCTGCCCGAGTTCGTCACCCCAGGCTCAGCGTCCTCTGCGACCGCAGCAACGACACGCGGCTGGGTGACGTCGTCGGCCACAGGATCGTCGGTCGGCGCCGCGGCAACCGTGACGTTGGGAGCCGCAGCCTCGGCCTCGGGGGCCTCAGCGGCCGCGTCGTCGGGTGCGCCCTCAGGCGCGAGCGCAGCGGGCTCGCCCTCGGGTGCGGCCGTGGTGGCTTCGCCCTCGGGTGCGGCCGCGGTGGCTTCGCCTTCGACTGCGTCGCCAGACGGCGCATCGTCTTGTTGGGACTGCGCGCGGTCGTCGGGCGGCGTCGCCTCGACCGGCGTATCCATTTCGGAGGGCGTCGCGGACTCGGCGGGCGCCTCGGAGGCTGGCGACTGTGCCTCCTGGGCTGGTGCAGCCGCCACTGGTGGAGAATCCTCGGCGGCCTCGGGGTCGTGTGGGGCTGGCGGCTCGGGGCGGTCGGAGACGGCGGCCATCGAGGGTTGAGTGCCGCCCGTGCGCGCGGGCCGTGGCACGTCGTCTTGCTCGGCAGTGTTCGCCGCCGCCGAGTCCAAGAGCGGCCCCAACTCGGAGTCAGCGACAAGGCCGGCGACGAGCTCCTCGGCCCGTGCTCGCGCCCAGCTCAGCGTTCCCTCAGCGCCGTCGGCGTCGAGACCCTCGCTTTGCAGCAGATCTTCGAGCTCCATAGCGATTGCAGGCTACCAGGGTGTCGGGCGTGACGCACGCCGCCGCCAACGGCAGACGGGCGCGTCACTTCCCGGACTCAGGTTTTACGCACCCAGCTGGGCGCGCAGAGCCGCGCTCGCGGCCCCAAGCGCGTTGTCGAGTCCCGCGGGACTCGGTCCGCCCGCCTGGGCGAAGTCCGGGCGTCCGCCGCCACGACCATCCACGTGCACCGCGAGGGCGCCAACAAGCTTGCCCGCGTGGACCTTGCCTTTGGCGAGGTCCTTGGTCACCGCGACGAGCAACGTGGCCTTGCCGCCAGCATCCGCGCCGAGCACGACGACACCCGAGCCAAGCTTGCCGCGAAGCGCATCGGCGGCGGCGCGCAGCGACTTGGCGTCCGCCCCAGACACCCGCTTGGCGAGGAGCTTGACCCCGTCGACCTCGACGATGTCTGCAGCGCCCCCACCTCCGCCTGTGGCAAGTTTTTGCTGCAATTCTCCAATCTTACGATCGCGATCCTTCACGTCGGCCAGCAGCCGCTCGATCCGGTCGACGATCTCCCCCGCTCCGGGGGCATGCAGCCGGCCGGCTGCCTCAGCCGCCACGGTCTCCAAGGATTGTAGGTGCGCGATAGCGCTGGGACCGGTGACGGCTTCGATACGCCGAACCCCCGCAGCAATGCCGCCCTCGCTTACCAACGCGACGAGCCCAATGTCTCCCGCCCGCTGCACATGCGTACCGCCACACAGCTCGACCGAATCCGCGCCGATCCGAACGACACGCACCCGCTCGGCGTATTTTTCACCGAAGAGCATCATCGCCCCCTCAGCCTTCGCCTCGTCCACGGTGGACACCTGCGTGCCCGTGGGCGCGTTGCCGACGACCATCTCGTTGACGCGGCGTTCGATCTGCTGGCGCTGCTCCCAGGTGACAGCGCGCGAGTGCGAGAAGTCGAACCGGAGCCGGTCTGCGGTCACGAGCGAGCCCTTTTGGACCACGTGCTCGCCGAGGACCTCGCGCAGTGCGAAGTGAAGCAAGTGGGTCGCGCTGTGATTGCGCTGGATCGCAGCGCGGCGGTCCGCGTCGACCCGCACGCGCACGCTCTGCCCTTCGCGCACCGAGCCACGGCTCACCCGCCCGCGGTGCACCGACAAACCTGCGACCGGTTTGACCGTGTCTGTGACCTCGATCGACAGGTCTCCGTCGCCGACGATGACTCCGGTGTCGCCGACCTGGCCCCCGCTCTCGGCGTACATCGCCGAGCGGTCCAAAACGACTTCGACCTCGGTGCCTGGGATTGCCGCATCAACGCGCGCCCCCTCCACCACAACCGCCAAGACCGTGCTCTCGCCTGCCGCATCCGTGTCGTCGCCGGGATAGCCGCAGAACTCGGTGTCCCCCACCGTCTCGTGCAGCTTGAAGTAAACATCGGCGACAGCCGACGCCTGCCCCAGCTCCACGCCACGACCGCCCGCGGCCCCCTGGACCTCCTTGAGGGCTTTGTCTGCCGCTTGCTCGTCGAGCGACAACCCGTGCTCACGAAGGATGACCGCAGTCAGATCGAGCGGGAACCCGTAGGTCCGGTACAGGTCGGCCGCAAACTCGGGCGAAAAGCCCCCGCTGCCTTTGCGATCGTGTGTGTCGATGGCGCCTCGCAGCCGCCGCAGCCCGCGATCGAGCGTCCGGCGGAAAGCGTCTTCCTCGCCACGCACGACTTCCTCGATCGTGGACGCACGGGCCGCCAGCTCGGGGTAGTCCTCGCCAAAGGTCTGCACGACCTCGCGACAAATCTCGTGCATGAAGGGCTCGGTGAGCCCGATGTCCGTGCCGTGACGAATGGCCCGCCGCATGATGCGGCGCAGCACGTACGACCGCCCCGTACGATCGGGGAACACGCCGTCGGCGATCAGGAAGGCCGTTGCGCGAGCGTGGTCGGCGATGACCCGGAGCGGGGATTCGCCTGCGCCCGAAGGCATGGCCTCGCCCGCCAGCGCGCGCGCACGTTCCACCATCGGCGACAGCAGGGTCGTTCCGTAGTTGCTATCGGCCCCCGCCACGGTGGCCGCGATGCGCTCGAGGCCGGCGCCGGTATCGATGCTCGGCTTGGGGAGCGGCTTCATCTCGCCCGACGCGAACTTCTCGTACTGCATGAACACGAGGTTCCACAGCTCGAGGTAGCCCTTTTCATCAAACTCAGGGCCCGTGCCCGGCTGGTCGGCCGTGCCCGGCGCGACGTCACCGTTGAAGATGTGGATCTCGGAGCAAGGCCCGCAGGGTCCGGTGTCGCCCATCGACCAGAAGTTCTCCGATGCCGAACACCGATAGATCCGCGACTTGTCGATGTGCGCCGCCCAAAGCTCCGCCGCTTCGTCGTCGGCGTCTGCATTCTCGCCCGTGCCGTCGAACACGGTGACGACAAGGCGCTCTTTGGGCACGCCCATCTCTTGGGTCAGGAACTCCCACGCCCACGCGATGGCGTCCTGCTTGAAGTAGTCACCGAACGAGAAGTTGCCGAGCATCTCGAACAACGTCTGATGACGCGGCGTGAAGCCGACGTTCTCGAGATCGTTGTGTTTGCCGCCCGCGCGCAGACACTTTTGAACCGTGACCGCGCGGCTGTACGGGCGCGTCTCCCGGCCGGTGAAGACGTCCTTGAACTGGTTCATCCCCGCGTTGACGAACAACAGCGTGGGATCGTCGTGCGGCACCAGCGGGGAGCTGGGTACCGACGTGTGACCGCGTGAGGAGAAGAACTCGATGAATCGACGGCGGATCGATGCCGCCGACAAGGTGTTATCCGCCATATCCAGACTCAACTTGCATCCCCGCGTTGCCCGAACCGTCAGCAACTCCGCGGAAGTACAACGCGAAGTCGTCGGGGTTGGTCGACGCTGCCAGCGCCATCTCGTAGGTCACGAGCTTGCGCTGCACCAACTCAGTAAGCGACTGATCAAACGAGATCATGCCGTACGGATGCTCGCCTTCTCGGATCGCATCCACAATCTCCACCGTGCGTGCCGGGTCGACAATCATGTCGCGGATACGCGGCGTGTTCACCATCAACTCGATGGCCGGGATCATCCCGCGTCCATCGGCCCGCGGCAGCAGACGCTGCGAGACGATCGCCGACAGGATCGACGCCAGCTGCATCCGGGTCGCGTTTTGCTGGTGCGGCGGGAACATCTGCACGATGCGCGTAATCGTCTCGGTCGCGTCCAAGGTGTGGAGCGTCGAGAACACCAAGTGCCCCGTCTCAGCCGCGAGCATCGCAGTGTCGATGGTCTCAAGGTCACGCATCTCGCCGACCAGCACGACGTCTGGGTCCTGCCGCAAGGCCGCCCGCAGCGCGTTGGAGAAGCTCATCGTGTCGAACCCCAGCTCGCGCTGATTGATGACCGAGCGGAGATCGCGGAACACGTACTCGATCGGGTCTTCGATCGTGATGATGTGACAGGCGCGCTCGGCGTTGATCACGTTGACGAGCGAGGCGAGCGTGGTCGACTTGCCAGAGCCCGTGATCCCGGTGACCAGGCAGAGGCCACGCTGCTCGCGGGCGAGTTCTTTGACGCGCGCGGGAAGGTTCAACCGCTCGAACGGCGGGATGTCGGCCGCGATGACTCGCATGACCATGCCGCACTCGCCGCGTTGCTTGAACACGTTGACGCGGTAGCGGAGTCCGTCCGGCGTGGCGTAGGCGAGGTCGACCTCGCAGTCCTTCATGAACTTTTCATGAATCCGCTCGGTCATGATGTTCATCGCGAACGTCATGATGACGTCGCTCGTCATCGGCGGAACGTCCTTGAGCGTCCGGAGCGAGCCACGGATTCTGAACACGGGCGGGAGCCCGACCTTCAAGTGGACGTCGGACGCGCCAAGCTTGCGCGCCGCCTGCAGCACCCGGTCGAAGATCTCGTTCATAGGGGCAAGTTACCTTAAACGCGGTACGGGGGCCCAACCCCATCACCGGACGCCGTCAGGCGAGCCGCAGGAGCTTGACCTTGAGGTAGCGCCCCTCATGAAATGCGGCCGGAGTGGGGAAGTCCTCGGGCAACCCGCACTCCCCCGAAAGCCGTGCCGAGCGGCCGGCAGAGGCGGCGCCCATCCCGAGACTGCCCATGAGCTCATCGTCGGCGAGGCGGCTGGCGTTGCTGATCGCCAGAACGTGACCCCCGGGCGCGACCACGCCAGCCACCGCAGCCATGAGGTCCTCCCAGTGCCGGAGTGCAGAGAACATGGTGCCCCCGACCCGAGAGAACGGCGGAGGGTCGACGATCACGAGGTCGAAATCACGTTCCCGACGCCGCATGCGCTCCAGGTAGCCAAACGCATCCGCAACAACCGCTTCGCAGGCTTCGGGATCCAGCCCACTGGCCGCGAGGTTCTGCCGACAGCGGGCGTGCGAGCGCGCCGCGGAGTCGACGTTGACGACCTCGGCAGCTTTGGCCCGAACCGCGCGAACCGCAAACGAGCCTGTGAAGGAAAACAGGTTCAGCACCCGCTTGCCGGGAGCGAGTCGCTCCGCCCAGCGCCGTCCTTCACGGAGGTCGAGGAACAATCCGGGCGACGTCGGTGCGGTCGGGTCGACGATAAACGACAGACCGTCCTCAGTGACCGTGATCTCCGGGGGCGCGACGGCGCCACCGAGGTGGAACGCGGGCGGGCGGCGGTCCTCGGGCGTCACCGACTTGAGTCGGTCCTGCATGTAGATGCCCTTGGGCGAGAGCACGTTCTTCAGGGCCTGGACCAGCCAGTCCATCCACGGCTCTGCCGCGCGGGAATACTTGTAGATCAACAGGAAGTCGCCCAGGCGATCGACAGCAACGCCCGGCAGGCCGTCGCCCTCGCCGTGAATCACTCGGTGCGCGTCGACGGCCGTCTCCGGGATCGTCGCGCGAGCCTCGACCGCTGCGCGCACGCGCGCCTCGATAACCTCAGCATCCCAGCGCTGCTCGGTCCCGGCGCCGCCACACATCCGAACGGCGACCGCCCCCTCGGGTTCGACCAAGCCCCATCCCAGCACGCCGCCGGTTTCGTCTTCGGCCACCGAGACGGTCGCGCCTGCAGCCAGCCCGCCAGTATCGCGCGCGATACTGTCGCGGAACACCCACGGGTGTCCGGCGCGAATGCTCCAGGCGGCACGCTGCGCGACCTTGACTCCGCGCGCACGCACCACTGGGCGCGAAGAGGCGGCGACTCTGGCGCGGGTCGGCGCCTTGGCACCCTCGTTTTCCTGCGACTCATCCGCCGACATGGTGCGGGAACATAGCAGAACTCCCACCTCCACCTCCCCCGGAATTCGATGCGCGCTCGGGGCGGCCTGCCGCCGTCCGTTCTGATACTGTCGGCCCTGGGAAAAGGGGGTATCAACCCCTCGCACAGCGTTCATGGCCGGAAACGATCGTATCGGAGAGATCCTCGTTCGCGAGAGCATCATCTCAACCACGCAGCTTCGTGAGGCGCAGGCCGACCAGCACCGCTCGGGCAAGCGGCTGGCGTACAGCCTCACGAAATTGGGGATTTTGGGCGAGAAGGACCTGACGGACTTCTTAGCCAAACAGTACGGCGTCCCGTCGATCAGCCTCGGGGAGTTTGAGATTGACCCTGCGGTGATCGAGTTGATCCCCAAAGAGGTCGCGAGCAAGCACACCGTATTGCCGGTGCAGAAGGCCGGCTCAACGCTCATCGTCGCGATGAGCGATCCGAGCAACATCTACGCGATCGACGACCTGAAGTTCCTGACGGGGTTGAGCATCGAGCCCGTCGTCACGACCGACGCGGCGATCGAAGACGCGATCGTTCGGTACTACCAACAGCCCGCGCAGCTTGAGTCGTACGACGAGGTCATCGGTGACCTCGACTTCGACGACATCGACTTCGGCGACGACACCGAGGAGGAGTTCGACGCCAACGACAGCCAGCTCGAGGCCGAGCAGGCGCCCGTCGTCAAGCTGTGCAACCTGATCCTGCTCAACGCCATCAGCAAGGGCGCGTCCGATATCCACGTTGAGCCCTACGAAAAGCAGTACCGCGTCCGGTACCGCATCGACGGTGTCCTCCACCAGGAGATGACGCCGCCCAACAAGCTCAAGAACGCGATCACCTCGCGTATGAAGATCATGGCGCAGCTCGACATCGCCGAGCGGCGGCTGCCTCAGGACGGTCGTATCAAGCTGCGCTTCGGCAAGAACCGCGAGATGGACTTTCGCGTGTCGACCCTGCCGACCCTGTTCGGCGAGAAGATCGTGCTGCGTCTCCTCGACCGGGACAAGCTTCAGCTCGACATGACCAAGCTGGGCTTCGAGGACGCGCCCCTCGCCAGCTTCAAGGAGTCCATCTCCCGCCCGTACGGAATGTGCCTCGTCACCGGCCCGACGGGATCCGGCAAGACGACGACGCTGTACTCCGCGCTGTCGGAGCTCAACCAAGAGAGCGTCAACATCTCCACCTCCGAAGATCCGGTGGAGTACAACCTGGCGGGCATCAACCAGGTTCAGATGCACGAGGACATCGGTCTGAACTTCGCGGCCTCGCTGCGTTCGTTCCTGCGCCAGGATCCCGACATCATCATGGTCGGAGAGATTCGTGACTTCGAGACCGCCGAGATTTCGGTCAAGGCGGCGCTCACGGGTCACTTGGTCTTGTCGACGCTGCACACCAACGACGCGCCGTCGACGATCAACCGGCTGCTCAACATGGGCGTGGAGCCGTTCTTGGTCACCGCGTCGGTCAACATGATCGTCGCCCAGCGCTTGGCGCGCAAAGCCTGCGAGGAGTGCAAAGGGCCAGACGACCTGGTTTCGGCGCAACAACTGCAGGATGCCGGCATGAAGCCCGCGGAGGCCAAGGCGTGCGAGCCCATGAAAGGCGCGGGCTGCAGGGCCTGCGGCAACACGGGCTACAAGGGCCGAATCGCCTTGTACGAGGTCATGGTGCTCACCGATGCGCTCAAAGACCTCATCCTGCAGGGCGCGGCAACCGCAGAGCTCAAGGCCGAGGCCATCCGACTGGGCATGGCGACCCTGCGGCGCGCCGGGCTGAACAAGATCAACGAAGGCGGCACGACACTGGAGGAGATCCTCCGTGTCACCGCGGCCGACTGAGCTGCTCGACCGGCCAGTGCCTGCGGCTCGAACCGCCGCAGGCGCCGCGTCGCACATCGACCCACAGCGGGATCCCATGCAAACGGGGTCGCAGATTTCCGCGACAGGCCGCGGTTCTGTACCCTAGAGGCGTCGTTCCTTCATGACGATCAATCTCCATCAGTTGCTCAAGGCGATGGTCGACTCCGGTGCGACCGATCTCCACATCACAACGGGGACCGCCCCACAGCTGCGCATTGACGGTGACCTTGTCCCGCTCAAGGCGCCCAAGCTCGGTCCGGTCGAGACGCGTAACCTCTGTTACTCGATTCTCTCGGACAAACAGAAACAACGGTTCGAGGAGAACCTAGAGCTCGACTTCTCGTTCGGCGTCAAAGGCCTCGCTCGATTCCGCGGCAACCTCTTTGTGCAGCGCGGCGCAACGGGCGGCGCATTTCGCCTGATCCCGTACGAAATCCCGCCCCTGGACACGCTGGGCCTGCCTCCGGTCATCAGCATGCTCGCTCGCAAGCCGCGAGGGTTGGTCTTGGTGACCGGCCCGACCGGGTCGGGCAAGAGCACCACGCTCGCCTCGGTGGTCGACCTGATCAACCACGAGCGTCGGGCGCACATCATGACGATCGAGGACCCGATCGAGTACCTGCACCAGCACGGTACCTGCGTGGTCAATCAGCGCGAGGTCGGGCAGGACACCAAGGGCTTCGGCAACGCGCTCAAGTACGTGCTGCGCCAGGACCCAGACGTCGTGCTGCTCGGCGAGATGCGGGACCAAGAGACGATGGAGGCTGCGCTGCAGCTGGCAGAAACGGGCCACCTGACCCTCGGTACGCTGCACACCAACTCGTCGGTGCAGACGATCAACCGCGTCATCGACATGTTCCCCACGGGGCAGCAAAACCAGGTGCGAACGCAGCTGTCGTTTGTGCTCGAGGGGGTGCTTTGCCAGTCGCTGCTGCCCAAGATTGGCGGCGGGCGCGCGCTGGCGGTCGAAGTGATGGTGCCCAACGACGCTATCCGCTCACTCGTGCGCGACGGCAAAGTCCATCAGATCTATTCCCAGATGCAGCTCGGACAGGGGGTCAACGAGATGCAGACCTTCAACCAGTCGTTGTCCGACTTGGTGAATCGAAACCTGGTGTCGCAAGACACAGCGCTGGCGCGAAGCAGCGACCCCGACGAGCTACGTGGGATGCTGGAGCGCGGCATGGGATTGAACCGCCGCTAACCCGAGGGGGGAGACTGAGCAATGCCGGTATACATCTGGGAAGCCAAAACAAAGGGGGGGGACCTACGGACCGGCGAGTACAAGGCCGACAACGAGGACGCGGTCACCGAGCGGCTTCGCAGCCAGGGCCTCACGATCACGAAGGTCAAAAAGAAGCCGATCGAGATCGTCATCCCCACGATCGGAACCGGCGTCGCGCTCAAAGACATGGTCGTCTTTACGCGGACGTTCTCCACGATGATCGACGCGGGCCTGCCTATCGTGCAGTGCCTCGACATGCTCGGGACCCAATCGGAGAACCCCGCATTCCGTCGCGTGCTGATGGGCGTCAAGGCCGAGGTAGAATCCGGCAAGTCGCTCTCGGAGGGCATGGCGCGCTACCCCAAGGTTTTTGACGAGCTGTTCCGCAACCTCGTCGGCGCAGGCGAAGCGGGCGGTATCCTCGACATCATCTTCCGCCGCCTGGCTATCTATCTGGAGAAGGCCGCAAAGCTGCGCCGCCAGGTTCGTGGCGCCATGGTCTACCCGATAGCGATTCTGCTCGTCGGGATCATCGTGGTCATGGTCATGATGACCAAGGTACTGCCCGTCTTTGAGAAGATGTTCAAAGACCTCGGCGCGGGCTCCCTGCCCGCCCCCACCCGCGTGGTGCTGGGCATCAGCCACTTTGTTACCGACAATCTCCTGTTTGGCCTGGTGACGACCATCATCGTCAGCGCGGCCTTCATCATGATCGTCAGGACGAAGAAGGGGCGCTATGCCTTGGACGCGTTCACCCTCAAGACTCCGGTCGTTGGCGCGGTGCTGCGCAAGATCGCGGTTGCGCGCTTTACCCGAACGCTGGGCACCCTGCTGTCGTCAGGCGTGCCCATCCTCGACGCGATGGACATCGTCGCGAAGACGTCCGGCAACATGGTCATCGCCAAGGCCATCAACTACGCACGCGGAAAAATCTCTGAGGGGCAAGACATCGCGTCGCCGCTGCTCGAGACGGCAATCTTCCCGCCCATGGTCGTGAACATGATCGGGGTGGGTGAGCAGACGGGAGCAATGGACGACATGCTCCAGAAGATCGCCGACTTTTACGAGGACGAGGTCGACGCCGCCGTTTCGGCAATGACCGCGATGCTCGAGCCCGCGATGCTCGTCTTCCTGGGTGGCGGTGTCGGCGGCATGTTGATCGCGATGTACATGCCGATCTTCGAGGTCGCCGGTAACATCAAGTAGGCGCACTGTGCAGTCGCCGCCATCGGCAACACTGACGGCGGGCGTACCGAGCCACCACCCGACCAGCAAGGGCGAGACGGAGGCGCGACGGCGCCGAATCTCGTATTTCATGCTCTTCCGGCTGGGCATGCTGGCGGTGTTCACCGTGGTGGCGGTGGTCCTAGCCTACACCGACACGCGCGCCGCCAAAGCACTCACCACTGGGTTTGCCTGGATGACGTTGGTGGTGGGCTTTGTGCTCACCATCCTCTTTGCGCGCCGACTGCCGCACACCGACGACTTGCAGCGTTTCGTCTGGCTGCAGACAGCGACCGACATCGTCCTGGCGGCTGTCGTCGTCCAGATGAGCGGCGGCGCGGACTCCGGCTTTCATTGGCTGTTCCTGATCGCCGTGTTGGGCGCCGCCACGATGGGCGGGCCACGCATGACGTGGACGGCCGCGGGCGCGTGCGTGCTCATCCTTGTCGTCCTGGGCGCGCTGCAGTGGACGGGCACGGTCGAGCCAACGATGTTGGGCGAGCCCATCCCTCCGCTGCCCCCGTTGGTCCTTTGGGGCGCGGTCGGGCGCACGACCGCGGCGCTGTTTGGGGTCACGTTCTTGTCGGCCTACCTGGGTCGGCAGCTCTCCAGCACGGTGACCGAGGTCGGCGAGCTGCGCGTGCTCAACGAGAACATCGTGCGCTCATTGGCATCGGGGCTGCTCACCCTCGATACAGATGGTCGCCTCCTGTACTTCAACCCCGCGGCCGAACACTTGCTGCGACTGACGCCCGACGCCGTGGGAACCCACGTTGAGCAGACACTGCCCGGGCTCAGCGACGCGTGGCCCGCGGCCGAGCTGGACAGCCGGATCGAGCTGTCCGTCGAGGCTTCGGATGCGGAGACGCTGCACCTGGGGCTCTCACGCGTGCCCCTGCGCGACGGCACGGGGGAGCGCGTCGGCGACCTCATCAACTTCACCGACCTCACCCAGATCCAAAACCTGACCGAGCAGGTCCGGCGAAACGAGCGACTTGCTGCGCTCGGCGGCCTCGCGGCCTCGGTGGCCCACGAAATCCGCAACCCGCTCACAGCGATCGCGGGGTGCGCGGAGCTGCTCGGATCGACCCCGGACCTCGATGCCCAGGACACAAAGCTGCTCAGGGTCATCTTGCGGGAGTCCACGCGCCTTTCGGACCTCATCGCCGATCTGCTGGCGTTCACACGCCCCAAAAAGCCACAGCGAGTCCGCTTGTCGCTGGCCAACGCAGTCCGTGACACGCGCGAGGCGTTCACCGCCGACCCGATGAACAAGGGCCTGGATGTCGATCTGCGCGTCGGGACGGACGTTCCGATCATGGCGGACCCAGCTCAGCTGTCGCAGGTCATCTGGAACCTCGTCCGAAACGCGGGGGAAGCGATGGACCGCAACGGCAGCATCGAGATCGACATCGACCAAGACGGCGAGCGCTGTCGCCTGGCGATCGCCGACCATGGACCAGGGATTCCGGCTGACCGCATCGAACGGATCTTCGACCCGTTCTTCACGACGAAGGAGCACGGGTCGGGGTTTGGGCTCGCGATCGTTCACCGCGTCGTCGAAGACAACGGCGGCACCATCGAGGTGCACTCGGTCGTCGGCGAAGGGGCCACGTTCGTCCTGCGTTTCCCTTCGGCGGAGCACTCGGCGGAGCACTCCGACACGTTCAGCGTGCCGCTGATAACCGACTCTAAAATGTGATCACGGGGCCGACGTTGAGGTCGAACACCGCGCTTCCCGTCGACGGGAACCAACCGCCCGCGTCGAGCTCGGCGAAGATCGCGAAGTTCTTGACGATCTGATAGTGCACGCCGAACAGCAGGCCAGCGAAGATCGGGCCGACCACGACGGTATCGATCCGCTCATCGCTGCTCGAGCTTGTCTGCTGGACCAGCGTCGCGAGGGAGCGATCATCATCGCCCGCGGACTCATCGCTGCACCCTTGGTTGTAGGGCCAAACCGCGACGCACGTCTCCGGCATGATGTTGTTGTTGGCGTCGGCGATACCGTGCAGCGCCGTCTCACCCGTGTCGGGCACGCTGTTGCCGTTGCGGTCGTTGGCGAAGTTCATCTTCACCCGCAGGCGCGCGCTGCCGTAGCCCGCGAACGCGCCCGCAAACGGCCGCAGCTTGGCGTCGTCCTTGCCAAAGAAGTACTTGCCCTTGAGGCCCACCGCGAAGGTGAACGGGGGCTTTTGACGGGTGCCCTCGGGCATTGCCGACCGAACATCACCCTGGAACGACGGGAGGACATCCTTGTTGGGGTCGGCGCCAAAGACCTTGGAGCCCGTGACGATCTGCAGACGGCCAAAGACCGAGAGCACAAACGCCCGACCAATCCGAAAGCCAACCTCGGGCGAGATGTGGAACGGCGCGGACGCCATTCCCGTGGTCACCGGGTGGTGCTTGTTGCAGTAGTCGGCGTCGTACGCCATCGCCAGGTCGAGCTGCGGCGCGGGCAGAATCGATGGATCCTGCGCCTCGATCTCGACCAGATGCTGCTGGAACGTGAGCTGGTCGCCCGCGATGGCGCCCGCGCCCGCGTCGTACCAGCGCTCGATCGCGCAGGCCTGCTCGCGGCGACCGTAGGCAGCCCCTTGGACGCCCGGCGTGTACTGCTCGTACGTGAGCTCCGCCGTCCCGCGCGCGATACCGACGCCGGTTCCGAGCCCAATGTTGATGAAGCCCCGCGGCAGCGAGCTCTTCTTGCGGTCCTTCTTTGGCTTCTTGTCGCCCTCTTCGCCGCCTTCTTCGCCGCCCTCTTCGCCGCCCTCTTCGCCGCCGCCGGCCGCAGCCGCGCCGCCCTCGGCGACCTCGAGGGTCAGCGGGGCTTCTTGGTTACCGTGGCTGCCGAGCGCCTGAGTCTGGGCGTCGTAGACGTAGAAAAAGTACTCGAGCCCTGCGTCGCCGTGCTGCGACGGCGTCAGCGTGGCGGTGCCAAAGCTGCCGTACAGCGTCATGTACGTCGCCGTGTACTCGCCTTCGGCACCCTTGGGACGGTAGTACAGCGTCAGCTGAGCGCCGTCTGGCATCGCGACACCCGAGACCGCTTCGATCACCAAGGGCTGCCCCGCGGTGAGCGTTGGTTGCGTATGAATGACCGAGGCCGTCGGTGGTGTCGCGCCCTGGCGGGCTTGGTCGAGCAACGCCTGCAGCTCCTTGGAGCGCAGCTCGATCGGCAGCACGGCGTGGTAGTTCGCGGCGACTGCCTCCTGAAACGCCTGAAGCGTGCGCCCTTGATCGCCGGTCGTGGAGTAGATGATCCCACCACGCAAGACGAGCAGCGGAGCCAGCGCGGCGTCGGTGCCTAGCCCGGCTCCCTGAGCGCGCACGACGGCGGCATCCAGAGTCGCGAGCGCAGCCTCGAGCTCGAGCGCGTTGAGCTGCTCGCTCGCTGAGCCGAGCGCGCTGACCATGTCGTCGCGCGGACCCATCGCGCTGGCACGCGACGTCGCCCCCATCGATTGCACGACCATGCGCGCCATGGCGCGCCCGCCGCCAACCGAGGCGTGCGCCGTAGGAGTTACAAGCAGGCCGCCCAGCATGGTGATGCTGAGCAACGCTTGGGTGGTTCTGCCGCCGTAGGTTCCCCTCGGCAGCCATCGAGTTTCACGCATCGAGATGGAGCTCCACTGGTGCCGTGGCGCCCCTTATCTCAAGGTTTGCCCTTACAGTCCACGTTGATGGCGTTGAATTCCACGCGACGGTTCTTCGCGCGGCCATCGTTGGTGCGGTTGGAATCGATCGGGCGGGCTTCGCCGTAGCCGACTGCATCCAGGCGGCTTGTGGGCACGCCCTTGCCAACAAGGAAGTCGCGGACCGCATCGGCGCGGCGTTGCGAAAGCTTCTTGTTGTACTTGTCGCGGCCCTTGGAGTCGGTGTGCCCCTCGACGCGGAACCGAAGCTCCTTGGGCACCGACTGGATGACGGTGGCCACATCGTTGAGCAGCTCGAAGCTGCGGGGATCGATCTCGGCCTTGTTGAACTTGAAGAACACCTTGTCGGCGATCTTGACTGAACACCCGTCGAACTCGGCCTTGAGGTCCGGACAACCATCGTCGTCGCGGTCGCCGTCCATGTCCTCGGGCTGGTCCGGGCACTGGTCGGTGCCTTTGCACTGATCGGCGTACTTGTCGCTGGCGCCACTGGACGCCACCCACGGGTCACAGATCTTGTCGGAGTCGTTGTCGGCATCTGGGCAGCCGTCTTCGTCTTCCCAGTTGTCGATGTCCTCGGGATCGTTGGGGCACTTGTCGGGCTCGTCGAGGATGCCGTCCTCGTCGTTGTCCGGATCCGGACAGCCGTCCTCGTCCTGGAACCCATCCTTGTCCTCGGGATCGTTGCGGCAGTCGACACCGTCCTTGGTGTCGTTGTTGACCCAGCCGTCGGCGCCGTACGTGGCAGCGTCAAGCACGCCATCGCCGTCGTTGTCCTTGTCTGGACAGCCGTCGTCGTCCTCAAACGAGTCGAAATCCTCCGGATCGTCCGGGCAGGCGTCGACCTCGTCGTCATAGCCGTCGCCGTCACGGTCGCCGACCTTGGCAACGGGCCCCTCACGGCAGCGGTCTGGCGAGGTCAGCTCGCGCGCGCGGGCCGTGTAGTACTCGGCGTCGTCGGCGTACTGCCGACCGCGGTAGTACTCCCCCATGCCCAGCGCATCTTGCGCAAACTTGATGTTGGCCTCCGCCAGCGCCGTCTCCTTGGGCGCGCAGTGGATGGCCTTGGATCCATCGCGGATCGCGCGCTGGAGCTTGAGTTGAGTCCCCTCAACCTCGCCCAGCAAGCGCTGCCCGACGCAGCCGGGCACGAGCAGTGCAGCTGCGACAATGATCAGTGTTGTGCGCGACATCGGGGACTTCATCACTTACCTCCGATGGAGATCGAGCCCTTGGCCTTGGCGTCACCGCCAGAGCTGTCGGCATCGTCGTCGGCGGCTGGAACCGTATCGTCGTCGATCGACTCCGTCATCTGGCCGGATTCCATGCGCTCCGACTTGCGAATCGCTTCTTCGGCGAGCTGCTTGGCCCGCTCGCCGTAGTCGAACGAGCGCTCGTACTCGCTATAGGCCATCAGGACCTTGGCCTGCTCAAGGTACGCCACAGCGCTCCAGTACTCGTACGGAGCGTATTTCTCCGCCTCGAGTGCTTGGGCTTCCTCCACCACCTTGGTGGCATCCTTGGAGACCTTCTTCAGGTACCCAAACGGACCGCAGCCGCCGAGAGTGGCGGACAGGAGGAGGGCGGGGATCAAGGCGAGAGTCAGTCGAACAGAGCGTTGGCGTGGCACCGAGGGCTCCTGGGCGATCGCGTCGGGGGTAATCGTGCACCCTAGGTCGACAGCGAAATTCGCGCCGCGACAATATCAAGTCGGCGGAAGTTGGGTCAACAACTGCGCGAGAGAAGGATGCGGCCTCGGGCGCCGACGCGCAGCCTGCTAGTCTGTACCCGTGTTGGCCAACCAAGCCGCGTGCAGCCCCTGGCTAGCCGTTGTGGTTGGCTTGGCCTCGTGTACGCAAGTCTCCGACCGGGAGCGATTCGAGGCCGAGACGAACCAGATCCGCATCCTACAAACGGTGCCCACCGCGGGGGCTCAGGATGCAGATCCCGACCAAACCGTCGAAGTCTGCCTCTCCGGGCTGGTCGATCCACGGAGCCTCACACCCAGCGACACCGCGATGGCCTCGGGCCTGGCCGTCTACGATACCGAGCTTGTCCTGCAGCTCGTCGCGTGGTCGGGGCCGGGCGGCACCCCCGTCGATCCCGAGGCGACGGGCCCGTGGTGCGAAGGCAGCGTGCTCTCGGTGACCCCCGAGTCGCGCCTGACCCCTGGCGCTCAATATCGGCTCCGTCTGCGGAACTCACCCACGGGATGGGCGGGCGAGCCTTTGGACGCCGAGCGACCCGGCTGGGTCGTCCCCGAGGAGGGCGACGAGCCACGGTTCTTCTTGGAGTTCACCGTCGATCCAAACGCGGAGCCTGTGGACGAGGGCCACGGCGTGCGCCCCGGGAGCGACGACGACGACGACGACACGCCGACGCTGGAGGATCTGTTCGCCTCGGGCGGTCCGTTCGATCCCGAGCGCGCGCAGTGCTCATGTCATCGAGACCCCGAGCACCTTGCTTGGCGCAGACTGGACCTCACGGACGCCACGGCCGCGTACGAGGGACTCGTGGGAGCCGCAGGCGCTCGAGATGGCGGCTTTGCGATGGTCGCACCGCGCGACCCCTCTCAGAGTTTTCTGCTGCACAAGCTGCTCCGCGCAGACGGAGAGCCGCTTCACGGGATCGTCGGCGAAGCGATGCCCCCCGAGGGCCCGCTCCCCTACCAAGACCTGGTGGCAGTCGCCCGATGGATCGACGGCGGCGCCGTGCCCTGAATCTGCGACTCGCGGAAGCTACTGGGCCGAGGTTTGTTCGCGCTCCATGGTGCGAATCTGGGTGAGCATTTGCTCCTGGTGCGCCTTGCGTTCCTTGGCGCGTGCATGGTTCGATTTGAAGTCGGGCTCGTCCATGCCCATCGCCGCGGCTTTGTCATACAGCACGAGCGCGGCTTCGACCTCGTGCAGGCACTCCTGCACGCGATCGCCTGAGATCGCCTGCATCGTCTGCCCGTCGCCGAAGTGGAGCTTGCAGACGCCCCGACTTGCCTCGCCCTCGATCTTGAGCGCCTCCATATAGATGTCGTGCTTGCTCTCGCCCGCGCACGCGACCAAGAGCAGGGAACCGAGAATGAGCGGCAGGCGGGACAAAGCAGACATTGGCGGGCCTATGGGCCCCCCACGGGCCCGAAGAATCAGCGTAGCAGGTTCGCGGGCAGGGGCTCGATGCGACAGCGGTCTAGCGCCCGTCGACCAACGCGTCGGCCTTCGCCTTGGCCTCCGCGGCCCCCGCAGCGTCGCCCACCATGTCGCGCACGCGCGCGAGCTGACTCCACGCCTTGCGCTCCCATGGTCGCAGCGCGACCGCACGCTCGGCGAGCGCAACCGCCTCGGCCTGTGTCGCGGGGTCGGAGGCAAGATACAGGGCCAAGTTCCGCAGCGCGGCCGAGCGCCCGGGCTCGAGCTCAAGCGCGCGTCGGGTCAGCGCGATGGCAGAGGCGCTATCACCCGCACGACCGAGCAACGCACCGAGGGTGACCAGCGCCGCGGGTTGCTCCTCGGTCACGCGCTGAACCGAAACCCGCAAGAACTCGACCGCCAGCGCGCCGTCGCCCTCGACCTTCACCACCCCGTGGGCGCGCTGCGACAAGGCCACCGCCAACCGGCGGCGATCCGCGGCGGACGGAAGCCTTCGCAGCCAGCGCTCAACCTCCTCGTCGGGCGTCGGGCGAGTCGGCACGTGCTCGCTACCGGCGATCGCCAGGGGCACGCCGCCCTGATCCGACCAAAACGGAACTCGTGCCATGAGGGTCGTCGCCGCGTGCTCGATGGCGACCGGACCCGACCGCGACTCGATCGCCGCGACGATGCGACCGCGCTCGCCGGTCGCACCGCGGGCGGCGAGCCACGGCGCTTGGAGGCGCGCGTCCGCATCGGGCGGGGTCTTGTGCAGGTGCTGGGCGGGCGCGGTCACGATATCGGGACGCGCCCCCTCGACCACCGAGGCAAACGCGAGGCCCGCGGCGAGGTCGTCCGACTGGCTCAGGACGAGCGTCCCGGGCGGGAGCTGGGCCAGTGCACCCCGCAGCCACGCGTGGGGACCCCACGACCGCGTGGTCACGGGGTCGTCCAGGGCGATCAGCAGCGGCGGCGCCACGATGACGGCACCCGCCAGCGGCAGGATGCCCCAGGCAAGTCTCTGCCGCTGCGCCAGCCAACCCGCAAGAATCCGCCCCACCGCCAGCGCCGCAACCGGGGCCAACACCATGCCGGTCTGCCGATCGGTTCCGCCCATCGGATTGATGCCGACGATGTACAGCGCCTCGACCGCGACGATCCACGCGAGCGTCCAGGCGACCTGCCGATCGGCTCGGGTCGGAGTCCGCCCGGCCCACAAGCGCGTCTGGCCCTGCCCCGCCAGCGCGAGCACAGCCAGAACGAGCCCGGGCGCGCCAAGGTCTTGGGCCACACGCGAAACCGCGCCCGTTGCGTTGAGCCACCACATCGCCGAGGAGGCCGGCAAGATCTCGTGGGCAAACGCGTCGCGAATCGACTGCGCTTGCAGGTGCGCCCACAACGAACTGCCGGTCTCGGGGTTGCCCCAGTCCATCCACGGCCCGCCCTCCGAAGCGAGCGGCAGCGTCACAATGGTCGCGCTCGCCATGACCACGATAGGCGGCGCCCAGCGGGTCCACGCGCGGCCGCGGCGGGCGTCCGCCACCCAGGCCACGATGACCAGGGGCGCCAGCACGAGGCGCAGATCTCCAAAGCACCACGCGGCCCACACGGCGGCAAACGTACCGACCAGTCGCGGACCGATGCGGCGGTCCCGTTCGATCGCAGGATCAAAGCCCCATAGGGTCACCATCAGGAGCATCGTGGCCAGCGCGTAGATCTCGACCACGCGACACTGGCGGACAAAGGTCAGGCCGGCCAGGACCCAGGCCGCAGCGCCCCACCGCAGGCCGATGCCCGCCCCGTGCCGCGCCAGGATCGAGCCGAGGAGGACGACCGACCCCGCCCCCAGCGCGCACCCCACCAGCGCCATCCGCAAGCCCAGTGGGCCGATGGGCACCCAAGCGCTGACGCGCAGGAGCAGCACGAGTCCGGGCGTACCGGGTGGGTGCATCACACCCAGCTCGTACCCCGCCGCGGCGAGTTCACCGCTATCGAGCCAGAAGTGTGCGGGCGATGCACCCCACGCGAGCACGGCAAACGCCACGGCAAACGCCACCCACAATTCGCGCGCCGTCGGCTGCAGTCCTGCAGCACCCGCACTGGGCGCTGGGTTCGGAGTCTGCGGGTCAGCGCTCACCGAGGGCATCGTTTCGCGAGGCGCGCTCGGGGGCAAGGCCGAACCGATGCCTATTCGAGTTGCGGGGCGGCTACGTGCGACGACGGGCCGGGCCTGGTAGGGTCCGCCGCGGCGCGTTAGATGCCTAGTACCGTGGCCATCGAGCAACTGGGCACCCGCCCTCTGCCCCCCAACACCGCTGTGTGCATTGGGGCCTTCGACGGGCTGCACTTGGGGCATCAAGCTCTCCTGGCGCGCGCGCGCACCCTGGCCCCGCACACCGCGCTGGTCACCTTCGAGCCGCACCCGATGCGCGTGCTCGCGCCAGAGCGCGCCCCCCGATTACTCCAAACCCAGCTGCAACGCCTCCGCGTCGCGGGCCACCTCGGCGTCGAACGGGTTGTGCTGCTGCCCTTCGATTCCAGCACCGCCCTCACCGCCCCCGAAGCATTCGCGGAGAATGTCTTTGTCCAAGGGCTGAACCCCGCGGCGGTCGTGGTCGGCGGCGACTTCCGATTTGGTCATCGGCGCGCAGGGACGCCCCAGCGACTGGCTGCGTTGCTCGGCGATACGCCCGTCTCGGTCGTGGACGCTGTCCCTCCGCCTGACCCGTCACCCACCCCGGCCGCCGCGCCCGAGCCCATGCGCAAGCTGGGCTCCACGGACGTTCGGAGGGCCGTGGCCGAAGGCGCAGTCGAGCGCGCGCGAGCAATGCTGGGCCGCCACTACGCCATTGCAGGCCGCGTCGTGCACGGAGACGCTCGCGGTCGCACCCTCGGATTCCGCACCGCCAACGTCGAGGTCGACAACGAGCTCCTCCCGCCGCCGGGCGTGTACGCAACCATCCTCAGTGTGTGGAGCCCGGACGCGCCCGATTTCGGCGCGGTGTGGGCGTCCGTCTCCAACCTCGGGACGCGGCCGACGTTTACCGACTCGGACGCCCCCCTGCGGTTGGAGTGCCATGTACTGGACCACGACCTGGGCGAGCGGCTGTACGATGCACAGGTCGAGGTCGCGTTCGTGGCGAAGCTCCGTCCCGAACAACGCTTCGAGAGCGCCGCGGCGCTCACCGCCCAGATTCAACAAGATGCCACGCGCGGGCGGGCCCACATCGACGCCGCCGCAATCGCAGCGATCGTTCCTCCTGGCTTGCCCCATCCCACCCCGTCGTAGCGCCCCTCATGGCCAAAACCGATCTCATCGCAAGTCCGACGCTGGCCCGTCTGTACATGTCGCAGGGGCACTGGGCGCGTGCGCGGGGCATGCTCGAGTCGCTCGTCGAGCGCGACCCGTACGCGGGTGACGCGATTGCGCTGTTGAACCGACTGGGGCCGCAGGCCGGCCGGCTCACGGTCGCCCGCGACAAAGAGGGGTTGCGACTGCGGTGGCACGCGGTCGCCACCGACCCAACCGTCTACCTCGTCGCTGTCACGACGTTTGGCACGGACGCCACGCAACCGCGGGTTGGCGTGACGTCCGTCTGCTGCGACGCACCGTTTGGCGAGCTGCGCTTCGGACTGCCCGCTGCGCACGGCACGGTCGCGGCCAGTATTGGGCGCGTGGTCTCCGGGCGCGGGTACGTGCCCCTGGTGGTCGCCTCGGCGATGACTTGGTAGGCTGCGCACGTCCGAATGAGCAGCAGCAACGCATCCGTCTTCCGAGGAGCCTGGACCGCCCTGGTGACTCCCATGCGCGACGGCGCCATCGACGTACCCGCCCTCCAGGGCCTGGTCGAGCAGCAGATAGCGGGCGGCATCGACGGGCTGGTGCCGTGCGGGACAACGGGCGAGTCCCCGGTCCTGTCGCCGACCGAGCACGTCAGTGTTGTGCGCACGGTTGTCGACGCCGTACGAGGCCGCGTGCCCGTGCTTGCAGGCGCGGGTAGCAACTGCACCCGTGAGGCCGTCGAGCTCGCGGCCGAGTGCAAGGCGCTCGGCGTCGCGGGCACCCTGCAGATCACGCCCTACTACAACAAGCCCGAGCAGGACGGCCTGATCGGGCATTTTCAGGCGATCGCAAGCGCCGTCGATCTGCCGATCATCGTCTACAACGTGCCGGGTCGCACGGGCTGCGACATCGTAGCGCCCACGCTTGCCCGCCTCGCCGCCAGCACCCCCGCGGTCGTTGGGGTCAAGGAGGCCACCGCCAGCATGGCGCGCGCCGCTGAGATCCGAGAGCAGTGCGGCCCCGACTTCGCGATTCTCTCGGGCGACGATTTTACTGTTCTTCCCCTCATGAGCCTGGGCGGCGATGGGGTCATCTCGGTGATCTCGAACCTCGCGCCCGCGCTGATGTCTGGTCTGTGTGCCGCCGCGGCGGCCGATCGCTGGGCCGAGGCGCGCGCACTCCACTATCAGCTCCTCCCGCTGTGCCGCACCTTGTTCCGGGCTGCCAATCCGATCCCCGCCAAAGCGGCGATGGCCATGCTCGGCATGTGCACGGCCGAGATCCGGCTCCCCCTGCAACCTCTGCCTGCGGACTCGCCGATTCTGGCCGAGCTCCGCCGCGAACTCGAAACACTGGAGCTGTTGAAATGAGCGACCGTTTGACCCAAGTCGTGATCGTGGGCGCCCGAGGGCGCATGGGTATGCAGCTGGTCCGCAGCGTGATGGTGAGCGACACCATGACGCTCGCAGGCGCAGTTGATCGTTCGGGCGGGCCAGGGCTCGGTCAAGACGCTGGCGCACTCGTGGGACTGCCCGCGATCGGCGTCAACGTCACCGACAACATCTCTCCCCCGCGGGGCGGCGTTGTCGTCGACTTTTCCTTGCCGGGCGCGACCGAGGCCAACATCCGACGCTGCCTCGAGCAGCGCGCACCGCTGGTGCTGGGCACCACGGGCATTTCGGCCGAGACACGCGGCCTCATCAAGGAGGCCGCCGCGGAGATCCCGATCGTGAGCGCGGCGAACTTCTCGGTGGGCATCACGCTCATGGTCGAGTTCGCGGCCATGGCGGCCAAGGCGCTGGGGCCCGACTGGGAGGCAGAGCTGTTCGAGATCCACCACCGCCACAAGCGCGACGCCCCATCGGGCACGGCGCTTCGCATCGGCAAGGCCGTCGCTCAGGCCACGGGCCGCGACTTCGACGAGGCGCTGGTCACCGACCGCGCAGAGTCCACCGACGCACGGACCCGCGACGAGATCGGTGTCTCCGCGCTTCGCGGTGGCGATTCGGTCGGCGAGCACACGCTCATGTTCTTCGGAAACGGCGAGCGGCTCGAGCTTTGCCACCGTGCGACCGACCGGGCGATCTTTGCCCGCGGTGCGCTGCGAGCCGCACGCTGGGTCGCCGACCGCGATGCCGGCCTGTACGGCATGAAAGACGTGCTCGACTTTTAGGGCGTTGGCGCCGCCGCCCGGTACGCCCGGCGGGCTTCCGTGGCATGCTCGCTCGCGATGAGTGGACGCATGCCTTACCTGACGTCCCGCCTGCAGGGATTCGGGACGACCATCTTCGCGGAGATGACCGGCCTGGCCAACAAGCACGGCGCTGTCAATCTTGGTCAGGGTTTTCCCAACTTCGAAGGCCCCGACGAGATTCGCAAGGTCGCGATTGCGGCCATCGAGTCCGGCAAGAACCAATACTGTCGCAGCTTTGGAATCCCGGAGCTTGGAGAGGCCATCGCGGCGCACAGCGAGCGCTTTTATGGGCTGCCGTACGATCCCACGACCGAGATCACCGTCTGCCAAGGCGCAACCGAGGCGATAGCCAGCACGCTGCAAGCCTTGCTCGAGGTTGGCGACGAGGTCGTGATGTTCGAGCCGTTCTACGACTCGTATCGCGCCACGGTGTCGATGGCCGGGGCCAAGGTCCGCGCCGTGACCCTGCATGCGCCGGATTTCTCGTACCAGCCCAGCGCGCTTGAGGCGGTCATCGGTCCACAAACGCGGGCCATCGTCCTCAACTCGCCCCACAACCCCACGGGCAAGGTGTTCTCGCGCACCGAGCTCGAGCACATCGCTCAGCTGTGCCGCGACCACGACCTGCTCGCGATCACCGACGAGGTCTACGAGCACCTCGTGTTCGACGGGGAGCACATCCCGCTGGCGAGCCTGCCGGGAATGCGCGAGCGCACCGTGGTCATCTCTTCGACGGGCAAGACCTTCTCGTACACGGGATGGAAGGTCGGATGGGCGTGCGCGCCCGCCCCCATCACTGCAGCGATTCGGACGGCGCACCAGTTCATCACGTTTTGCGGCGCACCGCCGTACCAGCTGGGCATGGCCCACGCGCTGGCGCTGCCGGACACGTACTACGACGACTTCATCGCGCAGTACCGCGCCCGCAGAGACCGCCTGTGCGAGGGCCTCTCGGATGTTGGCTTTGAAGTCCTGGTGCCCGCGGGAACCTACTTCGTTTGTGTCGACATCCGCCCCTTGGGGTTCTCCGATGACATGGAGCTGTGTCGCCGCCTGCCCCCCGATGTCGGCGTGGCCGCGATTCCAAACTCGGCGTTCTACATCAACAAGGCGGCAGGACGGCACTTGGTTCGTTTTGCGTTCTGCAAGACCGACGCGCTGCTCGACGAGGGCATCGCCCGACTGCGTGCCAACATTGGGAAGCTGCGCCGATGAAAGTTGCAGGGCTCCAAACCGAGATCGCTTGGGAGAACCCCGAACAGAACTTTGAGCGGCTGCGGCCAAAACTCGCGGCGGCCAAGGCTGCGGGCGCCGACCTTGCGGTGCTTCCGGAGATGTTTGCGACGGGTTTTTCGATGCGCACCGAGCAGATCGAAGAACCCGAAGACGGCGCGAGTCAGGCGTTCATCACGGAGCAAGCCAATGCTCTGGGCATGTGGATCTGTGGCTCGGTGCCCGAGCGCCCCGCGGGCAGCCCGCGTCCGCTCAACACCATGGTGTTGGCGGCGCCCGATGGCACCCAGCACCGCTACCGAAAGATCCACCCGTTCACGTTTGCGGGGGAGCACGAGCACTACGACGCAGGGAGCGAGCACGTCACGGTCGAGGTCGCTGGGGTCCGCTGCACCCTGTTCGTTTGCTACGACCTTCGCTTCGCCGACGAGTTCTGGGCCACGGCCCCAACGACCGACTGCTACGTCGTCATCGCCAACTGGCCCGAGCGACGCCGTCACCACTGGACAACCCTGCTCTCGGCGCGCGCCATCGAGAATCAAGCCTACGTGGTCGGTGTCAATCGGGTCGGCAGCGGCGGAGAACTCGAGTACGTCGGCGACAGTCGCATCATCGACCCTTGGGGCGAGGTCCTGGCCAGCGGGGCCAAAGTCGAGACCACGCTGCTCGCCGACGTCGATGCGGGCGTCGTCACCCAAGCCCGGCAACGATTTCCGGTGCTGTCCGACCGGCGTTGATTCCCCGCCCCCACAGCGCGATACCATCGACCGACGTGACCACGCCCCCCGAAGACGAGTTCACGCAAACCCAGCCGCTGGAGGCCCGCACCGCGGCGTCTGTAGCCCCTTGGGCACGGATTCGTATCGTCTCTCCGCCTGAAGCGACGATGACGCTCGAGCTGCGGGACGCGCAGTCGCGGGTGCTGGGACGCGGGCCCACCGAGGATGGAGCGGTCAAGATTCCGCACCGCACGGTCTCGCGGTCGCACGTCTCGCTTGCGTTCGACCCGCCGACGCGGACCTGGACCGCGAGCGACCTGGGAAGCCGCAATGGGACGTGGGTCGATGGCGTCAAGCTCGGTCGAACACCCGTCGTCGTGGCCGATGGCTCGGTGGTGCGGATCGGCGATGTCCTGGCGGTGTTCGAGTGGGTGACCGGCGGACTCTCCGACAGCGACGTCGTTCGCCGAGATGCGATCTTCGGCGACTCGGCGCGCGCGATTGCACTGCGCGCCGACATCGAACGCATCGGACCCGATCCCGCTTCGGTGCTGGTCATCGGTGACACGGGCACGGGCAAAGAGCTCTCTGCGTCCGAGCTTCATCGGCTCTCGGGGCGGCCCGGTCCCTTGGTGACCTTCAACTGCGCAGAGCTCTCCGCGACCGTCGTCGAGAGCCAGCTGTTCGGACACGAAAAAGGGGCGTTCACCGGAGCCACGACGGCCCACCCGGGCCTGTTTCGCTCCGCCCACGGCGGCACGCTGTTCCTGGATGAGGTGGGCGAGATACCGCTGGGGCTGCAAGCCAAGCTCTTGCGGGTCCTGCAGACAGGCGAGGTCCTGCCCCTGGGCGGCACCAAGCGAACGCGTGTCGACGTTCGCATCGTCGCCGCGACCAACCGCAACCTCAACGATGAGGTTGTCCGCGGCAGCTTCCGGCGTGACCTGTACGCACGACTGGCGATCCACGAGCTCCGCGTGCCATCGATACGACGACGGTGTTCGGACATTCTCGGCTGGCTCGACATCCTGGGCGCCGCATGGGCCGCGCTCCGAGATCGACCGACGCCGCAGTTCACGTTCTCCGCAGATGCGGCCGAGCTGTTGGTGCGCGCCCCGTGGGAGGACAACCTGCGCGGGCTCGACCGGCTGGTGCACGTCATCGCACCGATGGCAGCGGGTGGGCCTATCGTGCCCGAGCAACTCCCCGCGTGGGTGATGGAGTCTCACCGCCCAGCGAGCACGGTCGCCCCCGGACCTGCCCCCGCGCCGAGCAAGGTCGCAGGCGCCGCGACACGCCCGCCTATCCCGAGCCGAGAGGAGCTGCTCGCAGCGCTCGAGGCGAACGCCTGGGTGATCCAGGCCGTCGCGCGCCACTATGCGCGCGACCGTCGTCAGATCTATCGCTGGATGGACAACCACTCCATCTCGCGCCGCGACTAGTCCCTCTCCGCCGCCGGGTCGAACGGGCGTACCCAGCCGGGTCCGCGACGGCTGCGGACCGGGCGACCCTACCCGCGAAGCTCTGCCGCCACGAGCGCGTCGACCGTCTCGCGCTCCAGGGTTGTCGCCGCGGGTGCGTCGTCAAGACGCTCTTGCATCACGCCGAGCTGACGGGCCGAGAGCGACGACCACCACTGCTCCGCATCCGTATCAAACACGTCGAGTGCGTCGGCCTCGGCACCTTCAGCGCCACCGCTGTGGCACGGCGCGCAGCGATCAACGAGCACGTTGCGGGCATCGTCGCGTAGCGCATCGAGGATTGTCCCGGAGCTCGACGGTGCATCGGGCACAGGCACGGAAGCGACCGTCCCGCGATCGACGTCGCAGCCCGCGACGACGGGATCGACGACCCGGTTTGCGACTCGCTCGCCCGCCCGTGGCTCCGCATCGCCCAGCGACAATGCCAAGAGCACCGCCGCTGCTGCAGCAACCCCAGCGCTGAGCGCCACCGTCCATCGCGGACGCCTCGCCCGCACAGGCAGCATGACGGGTGATTCGCACCCGGTGACCGACACCTCGTCGAGCCAGGCTTCCATCACATTGTCTGCAAAGTCCTCGGGGACTTCGGCCTGGCCGTCGAGCCAGTCGGCTACTCCGTCGCGCACCGACGGGTCGCGCGTATCCACGTTGTTGATCGAGTCGCTCATGTTCCGCCTCCGTCGCGGGTCTTGGGTGGGTGCCGCGGCATCTTGCGATCCGCGGCGCGTTCGGCCCGTGCCAAGGCCTCGCGCAGCAGGGCGCGTGCGCGTGAAAGCCGGGACTTCACCGTGCCGAGGTCGACCTCGAGGACCCTGGCTATCTCGGCATAGTCGAGTCCGTGCAGCTCGCGAAGCACAAACGCGCCACGGTACGTCGGGGACAGTCCTTCGATCGCGCGCTCGATGGCGGCCGCGATCGGGGTTGCGGTGCCCAGGCCGGACGGCAACTGCTCGGCCACGGTGTCGAGCACCACCGTCGGGGGACGACGCCGACGCAGCTCATTGAGTGCCACGCGCGTGGCGATCGTCCCCAGCCAGGTCGAGAACTTGGCCGCACCATCGCCGTCGAATCGGGGGAGCGCCCGAAAGACGCGTAGGAAGGTCTCCTGGGCGAGGTCCTCCACGACCCCGGCTCGGCCCGCGGGCCCGAGAATCGCCCGGAGGGTGCCAAAGACCCGCCGCTGATGGCGCTGCACCAGAACACGACATGCGGCACGGTCGCCGCGCTTGGCCGCCGCGAGGCATGCGGCGTCGGGGTCGGCGGCCCGGGGTGCTCCCCGGTCTGTGTCCACATTGGGCATCACGAGTCTGAGGACATCAGGTCCCCGCAGACAACCACCCGACGCAGGGTCGTGGGGTTCCCGTTATCTTGACACTCTCAGCGCTTCGGCGCCGCGCGCGGACCGCCCCTGGGCGATTGACCGCACCTACGCTGCCTCCTAACGTGTTCCTTCGTGCTGGTTGGTGTGTTTTTGATGGTGGCCGTTTGGAGCGGTCCGCCCACGTTGCCCCCGTTGCCCGGGCAGCGGCAGCCCCCGCCGAAGACCGCGCCCGCAGCGCCGGAGGCCACCCAGCCAACGGTGGCCAAACCGGCGACGGTCAAACCTGCCACGGTCAAACCTGCCACGGTCAAACCTGCCACCGTCAAACCAGCGACCGCGACGCCCATCGCCTCGCCGCCCACGACTGCTGCACCCTCCGGCCCAGCTCCCATGGGGCCGGTCGCCGCGCCTGAGGGCCCGGGCGACATCGTCGAGCCCCCGCAGCCCCCCGCCGCCGGACCGCCCCTGCCGGAGCCCAGCGCGAACCCGCCCGCCCCGGTCGGCCCCGGCCTCGCGCCCACCATGGACTCCCCAGGAGCCGCACCCGCGCAGGAGGCCGACGGGCCCCCGCAGCGCTGGCGCCTGCCGCCCCCCAAGCGCCCGCCCTACTCTGGCACGGGCCTGTTTATCGGTGCGGGCGTCACGTTCGCGATCGCACTCACCGAGCAGATCGTTGCGCACGTCTTGGTCCGCCGCCGCTGCATCGACCCCTTCGCGGACGAGCTGGCGATGACGGAAGACGAAGATCCGGTCGTCATCGATCCCATGGATCCGCCCGAGCGCATCGATCCCACGGGCGGTGCGGGCGAAGACATCGGCGAGATCACGGCCAAGTGTGCACCTGGCGTCATCCCGGCCCTGGCCCTTCGCGTGCACTCCGACATCGGGTTGCTCGCGATGGTCGGGCTTGCGTCCGCGGGCGGTTCGATGCGCGGACGCACGCAGGCATGGGATGCCGTCTTTGGCGACAAGCCCTACAAGGACAGCGCGCGCGGGCGCATCGCGGGGATCAGCCTGATCGGCACAGGCGTCGTCACCTGGTTCTCCACGGGGGCCGCCTCGTGGGGATGGATGGCCTCGTGCAAGGACGCGCGCTGCGTTCGGAGCGCCCGAATCCTCAACTTCACGATGCGGGACGCCTCAGCGCTGATGGTCGCCAGCGGTGCCGCGATGCTGGCGTTTTCGGAGACGCGTCGACGTGCGACCAGCGGCTTTGAGCGCGACCGGGCGCTGTCGTTTGGCATGTCCCGGATCCCGGGCGGCGGCCTGTTGGGTCTCTCCGGGCGGATCTAGTCGCGCCCACAGCCTGGGTGCACCACCACGTAGCCTAGGGCCCCTGAAGCGTCAGCCAGTACAGCGCCGCCAGGACGAGCCCATGGTCCATCTTGCCCGCGCGCACCAGCTCGGGCAGCGCCGCCTCAGGGTGCAGCTCGATGATCGTCTCCTCGTGCTCATCGAGGTCGACCTCACCGGTCGGCGTACAGCCCTCGGCAAGGACCGTGTACTGCCGATTGGCGAACAGCGCGGGGTTCGGGTTGATCGAGCCGAGCAACACCGTCGACCGCGGCTTGTAGCCCGTCTCCTCGACCAGCTCGCGGGCCGCGGCGTCCAGCGGCGACTCGCCCTTGTCGACCATCCCCCCGGGCAGCTCCAAGATATCCCCGCCGATCCCGTGTCGAAACTGGCGGACGAGCACCACCTGCCCATCGTCGGTCCGCGCGATCACGTTGACCCAATCGGCCGTCTCGATCCCGAAAAAGGTCGCCTCGGGCCCCGTGTCACCGCGCTGCGACTTCCGGCCCTCAACGCGGAAGATCCGGCAATCGGCGACGACGTCGGTTTGAAGCACCTTCCAGGGGGTCGGGCGAGCCATCCGAGCACCCTACCACCCTGCCCTCTTGAGGTCGGGGCCAAGCTGCGTTTCGATACCCAGCGTGCGTACTGCCTCTCACGCCATGCTCGCCCTCGGCCTCCTCGCGCCGCTTGCGTGCGATAACAAGACTCCGCCGCCCCAGCCACCGAGCGACCCTTCGCCCGCAGCTGCGGTGGCGCCGACCGATGCACTGCCGACCGCGACGCCCCGCCCAGGCGAGGTTCACTTCGCATCGCTGACCCAGCTGACCAACGGGGGGGAAAACGCAGAGGCTTACCTCAGCTTCGCGGGCGACCAGCTCGTATTTCAATCGACGCGCGACACGATGAAGTGCGACCAGATCTTCACAATGAAGCTCGACGGAAGCGCGGTCGAGCAGGTCAGCAGCGGAGAGGGGCGCACGACCTGCGCGTACTTCCTCCCGGGCGACAAGAAGATTCTCTACGCCTCGACGCACGCTGCCGACCCCGGCTGCCTGCCGCCGCCAGACCAGAGCCACGGCTACGTCTGGAAGCTCTACGACGAGTTCGACATCTACACCGCCAACGCCGACGGCAGCGATCCCGCCCCGCTACTGACGGGCCCTGGCTACGACGCCGAGGCAACCGTCTCACCTCAGGGCGACAAGATCGTCTTCACATCCACGCGCGACGGCGACCCAGAGATCTACACGGCAGACATCGACGGCTCCAACGTCAAGCGCTTGACCAACGCCAAGGGCTACGACGGCGGTCCGTTCTTCTCGCCGGACGGCACCAAGATCGTCTACCGGGCCAACCACCCCAAGGGTGACGAAGAACTCGCCAAGTACGACGAGATCATCAAGAAGGGGCTGGTGCGTCCGACCCGACTCGAGATCTTTGTGATGGACGCGGACGGTGGCAACCAGACGCAGGTGACCCACAACGGCAAGGCGAACTTTGGCCCGTATTTTCATCCGGACGGCGAACGCATCATCTTTGCGTCCAACCAGCACGATGAACGCGGCCGCGACTTCGACCTGTACCTCATCAACAGCGACGGACAGGGCCAGGAGCGCATCACCCACAACGACACGTTCGATGGGTTCCCGATGTTCACCGCCGATGGCAAGCAGCTGATCTTCGCGTCCAACCGCGACAACGCGGCGCACGGAGACACCAACGTCTTCATCGCGCAGTGGAAAGACTGATCGAGCGCGCCGAGGCGTACGTTGGGTCGCCGCATCCCTAAGCGCTGGGGCGCTGGGCTCGCACACACGACTGGATGCCCCGCCAGGGCTGTACGCGCGGTTCGTATCGGCAAGGGCACAGACGGTGGTTTCGCGGTACTGTGCGTAGGCAGTGCCCCCGCACCTCAAACCCGGCGAGTACCTCGATCAGTACAAGGTGATCGAAGTCCTGGGCGACGGAGCGTTTGGGGTCGTCTACAAGGTCTTGGACGCCCGCTACCCCACGCCGATGGCGCTGAAGGTCTCGCTGGATCCGATCACAGAGGTTGCCGTGGCCCAACGGGCGCTGCGCGAGGTCACCGTGCTCAAGACGCTGACCAACCCGCACGTCGTCCGGGTGTTCGATGCCGGCCTGCGGCGCGACGGGCGTGCGTACGTGCTGATGGAGGTGCTGGCCGGCAAGCCGATGCACGCGTGGCACGATTTCGACACGCCGCTCGAGCCTCGCGCCGCAGCCCACGTGATCCATCAGTGCTGCATCGGCCTGGCTGAGGCCCACGCACGCGGGATCGTCCACCGCGACCTCAAGCCGGAGAACATCTTTGTCGACGACCGCTCGTTCGCCAAGATCCTCGACTTCGGCTTGGCACGCTCCTGGGACGACAGCACCGTCATGGGCGCCCGAGCCACCGTCGGCCACGTCGTGGTGGGAACCCCCCACTACGCGCAACCCGAGCAGCTCGTCACCACCAAGCTGACGCCCGCCGCCGACGTCTACAGCCTGGCGGTCATCTTCTACGAGCTGCTCACGGGTCGCACGCCATTCGACGCGACGCGGTCGGTGGGCCAGATGATCGACGCGTGGCGCGGCAGCCCCATGCAATGGCTACGAGCCCACGGTGCCACGCCCCCCGTCCCGCTGGCCGAGGTCGTGCCCGGGCGCGTCTCCGAAGACCTCGCCCACGTGATCGAGACGGCGCTCGACAAAGACCCGGCGCAGCGCCCGGTCGACGCTGCGGCCTTCGGCCAGATGCTCAAGCAATCGTGGCCCTAACGGTCAGTACTCGTAGCCACGTACACCCACCTTGACCTCGATGAGCGCCCCTACGTTGGTGGTGGTGTCCGAGGCGTCGCGGCCCCGCAAGCGAATGTCGAGGAAGGGCGCGGCACCGATCCGCACGTTGGTCTTGGGTCCCTCGAGCCCCTCGCTTCCCGTCGGATACCAGTAGACCCAGTGCTCGAGTCGAACCAGCAGCTCCTCGTTGAACGGGTTGTACCCGCGGCTACGACCGCGTGCCGCGTAGCTTACCGTGGGCCCGAAGCCGAGCTGGGGCAGCACCGCCCCACCCTTTTGGACGGAGTAGATCACGGGCACGGTCACCGCGAACACGGGGCCGGCCTCGGGGCCATCGATCGTCAGGTCTCGCGTGATGTCGGGAAGCCCCTCGGACGCCTCCTGCACGATTCCCACGGGGGTGGCGCCGACCCAATCACGGCGATAGCGGGCGATGATCTGCGGCGCGATGCGGTGCTTTCGAGGGTGGTGCCGGTACACCAGGGCCCGCAACATGAAGTCGACCGAGTGACGGGTCTCCAGCTGATCCGAGTCCGCATTCGGGTCTGCGTCGGGGAAGTACAAGAAGCTCTGCACCCCCCACTCACCCGCCGCAGACAGCATGAAGAACTTCGCAGGCCCCTCCATGCCGGTGGTTTCGCGGATGTAGTCGGTGACCAACCCAACGCGCCAAGCCTTGGAAAAGCCTTGGAGCGCGTCGGCGCTGGCGCGGCCAGTGCCCGTCGCGCTGCCCTGGGTCACGGGGAACCGCGCGCGGAATCCCAATCGGCCCCCGTTGCAGGCGTTGCTGTCGCCCTTGCAACGGAGCTTGAGAACCAGGTCTCCCCCGACCGTGACGTTGGTGGCTGCCGTGCTCGTTTTGAGGTCGCCGAACGGCGCGGCCCCCCACCGCTTCGGTGGAGTCGGCGAGACATCCGGCTCGGTGCTCGGCTGGCCCGTGACACCGCCGACCTCTCCACCGTTGGGCGGCCGGGTAGGCTCGGCGGGTGGGTCCGGCGCGGGCGGGTCCGGCTCACTCGGCGGGTCCGGCTCACTCGGCGGGTCCGGCACGGGCTCCGGCGGTGGGGGATCGGGCTCACGCGGAGGTTCGGGCTCGGGCTCCGGAGGCGGGGGCTCCGGCTCGCTCGGCGGATTGGATGGGTCGTCGGGCGGCGGCTCGGAGGCGTGCGCAGACGGCACGGCGGCGACGCACACACAGCCGGCGAGCACTGGAACAAGCCAAGCCGCCCGCGTCATATGGTCAGCTCCAGCTCGCCGTAGCCGCGGTCCAACGACAGGGTCAGGCTCTGGTCCTGCAGGGTTCCCGGCAGGTCCAAGGTGAGCCGGTACTGCGCGGTCCCTACCCCAAACACGCGCAGCTTGATCTTGGACTCATCGTCCCCGATTTCGCCGCTCCACGAGCGGGCCTGGGTGGCATCGTCGGCAATGCGCTTCTTGCATTCTACAAAGGCGTAGAAGCGCTCGATGGTCCCCTGCGTGGGCTCCAGTTTGATCGTGAGTGTCCGGGCCATGGTCGCGGAGCATAGCGAGCCGACGGACGCCGTACGAGGTTGTGGCCGGACGCCGTTACGCCCGCTCAAGCAATCGCAGACCATGACGGGCCGCGTTTGCCCTGGCGACACGCAACCCCCTATATTGCCCCCGTGTCGGTCCTCAAGACGCTCGTAAGCTCCTCGCGTGCGCTCATCACCGGTGCAAAAGAGGTCGCACGATTCCGTGAGATCTCATCGGTCTTTGTCACGCACGGATTCGGCTGGGTGTTTGCCCAGCTCAAGCTGCGCCGTGATCTCCAAGTGGAGTACGAGGGGCCCAGCCTCACGCGGGAGGCGTTGGCGAGCCCCGACTCGGGCAAGCGACTCGTGGGTGCGCTCGCCGAGCTCGGGCCCACCTTCATCAAGCTTGGCCAGATCCTGTCCACCCGGACGGACGTCCTTCCGCAGACGATCATCGACGAACTCACGACCCTGCAAGATCAGGTTGCGACTCTGAGCTTCGAAGAGGTCGAAACCCAGCTCATCCGGCACCTGGGCAAGGACTACCGCGATCATTTCAGCGAGCTGTCCGAGGAGCCGCTGGCCTCGGCAAGCATCGCGCAGGTGCACCGCGCCACGCTCGTCGACGGCACGGAGGTGGTGCTCAAGGTCCAGCGGCCAGGGGTTCGCCCCAAGATCGAGAGCGACCTGGGGATCCTGTTCGCGATCGCGGGCTGGGCCGAGGAAGCCATCGATGAAGCACGGGCCATGGATCTCCGCGGCACGATCACGGGGTTCACTAAGTCGATCATGCAGGAGCTCGACTTCGGGATCGAGGCCCGCAACCTTCAGCGTTTCGCCCGCAACTTCTCCAGCGTCGATGCGGTCGAGTTCCCGGAGGTCATCGACGCGTTGTCTTCGCAGGAAGTCCTGTGCATGACCTTTCTCGATGGACGCCGATTCTCCGACGTCATCGAGGACGGCGGTGACACAAAACCACTGGTGACGGTGTACTTCGACGCCGCCTACCAGATGTTGTTTCACGACGGCTTCTTCCACGGAGACCTTCACCCCGGCAACGTGTTGGCGCTCCCCGACAATCGCCTCGGGATCCTCGATTGCGGCATGGTGGGGCGGCTCTCCCCCGCGATGAAGGACAAGCTCATCGACATCTTGTGGGCCGTCCTCAACGAGGATCTGGAGGGCGTTGCACGCTCCTTCTTCTCGCTGTCGGTGCGACAGGGCTACGTCGACTATCAGATGTTCGAGTCCGACGTCATCGAGATCGCCGAGCGGTACATCGTCGGCCTTCCGCTGTCCGAGGTGCAGATCGGCACGCTGTTCGCTGAGGTCGTGCGCGGCGCGGCCAAGCACAACGTCCGCATGCCGACGGACTTCACGATGATGTTCAAGGCGATCCTGACGACCGAGGGCCTCGCCAAATCCATCGCGCCCGAGACCGACCCGGTTGAGCTCGCCCGACCGTACGTCGAGGAGATGATCCAGGAGCGCTACAACCCCGAGCACCTCAAGAAGGTCTTGATCGCGGACGCGGGGTTGTTCTCGCGGATGCTACGGCAGCTCCCCAACACACTCCCGGCAGTCATCGACGAGCTGCGTAGCGGGAAGCTGACCTTTGGCGTCAACCCGTCGACGGTCGACCTGTTCCAAAAGGGCGCTGATGCACGCACCAAGCGCGCGGTGCGAGCTGCGGTGTCGGTGGCCTGCCTGCTGTGCGCCACCTACTCGCTCGGTCTCGGCCTGCCCGTGTGGCCGCTGGTCGGCCTGCCCATGATCACCGCGGCGCTCTTCATCGCCGCGGGCATCGGTGTGTTCTCGGTCATCTGGCGCTGAGCGCAGCGCCGCGCCTTCACCCGTCTGTCGGCGTCTTCCACTTCAGCTGGAGCTCGAGCTCTTCGTCGCCGCCTTCGGCCTCGTGCTCGATCGACAGCTCGGCCTCGCCCGGGATGGTGAAGCGCTTGTTCGCGACCTGAATACGGAACGCGTCGCCCGCCTCCAACGCGTCAGCCAGCCGACGCAGCGTGGCGACAAAGGACTCAGTGGTGCAGTTTCGTTCGACGTCACGTTCGGCCATTGGGATCCGTAGTGGAGCGTACGCCGCGGCCGCTTGTCCCCCAAACGCGCGCCGTCCCCCTCGCCCTACAGCGTTCTATGCCCCGTATGAGCGACCCAAGCGCTCGGGTGAGTGCTCCTGACTCCGACGAAGTTCGGCGCAACGGCGGCGTTCGACAGGCGCTATAAGGGGGCGTGAGCGCCAAGCCTGCAGGTCACTACACAGACGAACACGAGGCCCTGCGCCGATCGGTTGCGGGCTTCGTCGCACGCCACATCACCCCTCACATCAACGAGTGGGAAGAGGCGGCCGAGTTTCCGCGCGAGCTGTATACCGAGGCCGCACAGCTGGGCATCTTGGGCCTTGGGCTTCCCGAAGCGTACGGCGGCGAGCCCGGCGACGGTTTCCATCGTATCGTCGTGACCGAGGAACTCGCCAAGGCGGGCTCGGGCGGCATCGTGGCCGGTCTGATGAGCCACGCGATCGCACTGCCTCCGATCGCCGCGCTGGGCAGCGAGGCGCTCAAGCAGCGTGTGATCCCAAAGGTGATAAGCGGCGAGAAGGTCGCTGCACTGGCGATCACGGAGCCCAGCGGCGGCTCGGATGTCGCCAACATCCAGACAAGTGCCCGGCGCGACGGCGACCACTACGTGGTGTCGGGGCAAAAGACGTTCATTACGTCCGGGATGCGCGCGGACTTCATCACGACGGCCGTGAGAACGGGCGGCGAGGGGCTCGGCGGCGTGTCACTGCTCGTCATCGACGGAGACACTCCGGGCCTGAGCCGCACCCCACTCAAGAAGATGGGGTGGTGGTGCTCCGACACGGCGACGCTCTTTTTTGACGAGTGCCGTGTCCCCGTCAGCAATCTGGTTGGCGTCGAGAACCAAGGGTTCGTCGGCATCATGAACAACTTCAACGGCGAGCGGCTCAGCATCGCGGCGATGGCATGGGCGTTCTCGAAGGTTTGCCTGCACGAGGCCACGGAGTACGCCCGCCAGCGCAACACGTTTGGCAGGCCCCTGCTGCGGCGCCAGGTCATCCGACACAAGCTGGTCGACATGGCCACACGCATCGGTGCCATTGGTGCCTGGCTCGAGAAGCTGTCCCACATGGTCGACGGCGGCGCCTGGCCCATCGCCGATGTCTGCATGTTGAAGAACGCGGCCACGCAGTGCTTCGAGTACTGCGCCAAGGAGGCGGTTCAGATCTTCGGCGGATCCGGCTGCATGCGCGCCACCACGGTGGAGCGCCTCTATCGAGAGACGAAGATCCTGTCGATCGGCGGCGGCGCGGAGGAGATCATGAAGGAACTCGCCGCCAAGCAGATGCACCTGGGCTGACGAGGAACGGCACGCTCAGCCGCCGCCCCGCCCGAGCCCGAGTTCACCCAGCAGGTCCGCCCACGCCGCTGTCTCCCGGGCGGGGGCGAACCGTGGTCGCTGCACGGCACACGCCTGGACCAGCGAGCTGTAAAACGCCGGGTCGGTCTCGGCGCGAAGCAGCAGCTCCGCGAGCGCAGCTTCATCGCCTACCGGGAAAAAACCGGGGTACTCGGGACCGAGGATGCCGATGGATCCGGTGATGTGGGTGGACAGCACGGGCGTGCGGCATACCAGGGCCTCGGACACCACGTTCGCTCCGCCTTCCGCACGCGAGGTCAGAACCATCAGCCGGGCCCGCGCGATGGTCTGCAGTGTCGCCCTACGCTTGGCGCCGCCGATCCACCGGTAGCGCGGGTTGACCTCCGACTCTCTTTGCGCCGCCGCAGTCCACGCGGCCTCCGACGCGGTCCCGAGGTGAACCACGCTGATCTGCGAGCGCTCGGGCAGCCGCCGTACGGCGCGGGCGCAAAGCAGCGGGTCCTTGATCTCCCGCAGGTGCCCCACGACGCACACCTCGAACCCAGGTGCACGCGCGGGTGCGATAGGGGCTGACGACGACTGAACGATCACCCGCGCCTTGGGCCGGATGGTCGGTGAAAGGTCCGCCAACGAGGCCTCCTGCAAGACGATGAGGCGGTCGGCCCACGCGAGCGACTGCTCGGCTCGCCCCGGGCCCTGCGCTGCGCTGGAGCCGTACAGGTCTGTGCCCGCGAGCCCCACGACGAGCGGCCCGTCGGGCCACGCGCCGCGATACCGCTCGATCGCGGTGTGGCTCTTGATCGCGTGCAGTGCCACAAGCAAGTCCACACGCTCGCCGCCGTACGTTTGCGAGACGATCACGTGAAACCCAAGTCGTCGAAGCACCGCGGCCCAGCGGACAGCCGTGACGCGATTGCCTCCCCACGTGCCCCGTCGGGAGGGCGTCACGATGTGCGCGACGGGCATCGCAGGCCGTTTCCCGTGAGCACTCGCTCCCGGTTCACGCGCGCTCACGGGCAACCCCTAGTCCTGCGACGCGTCGCACCCGGACATGTCGGGATAGTCGCAGACGCCGCCCGGGCAGAAGTTCTCGATGATCCCCAGGCGCAGGAACAGATCCAGCTGTTCCCTCGCTTCATCCATCCGACGGATGTTGCCGTGGGGGTCCTCGCACTGCCGCTGAGGCAGGTTCCCCACGGGGTCGGCGGGCAGCCCGAACCCATACTCGACCAACCCCGACCCGTCGTACGGCGCGTTGCTCACCTCAAGGCCAAAGATCTCCGGCTGGCCGGTATCGACGTGCCGTACCCCGATGCTCCGCGCCATCACGTGCGAGCCCACGCTCGTAACCTGGTGATCGCCCAGTGCCCCGCGCATCAAGACTTGATGGGTCGGCGTGCCCGGCAGCGGATCGCTGACGATGTGCCGCGCATAGCCGCTCGGTTCGATGCGGTCCCACAGCTGCTGTGCGAGCGCGAGCGTCATCTGGATATCGCGCGGATCGGTGTACGTCTGCCGCAGATACGTGAAGAACTCATCGAAGTCGACGCTTCGACTCAGCAGCACGTTGTAGGGCATGCCCATCACACCGAGCACGCCGCGCTCGATGTCGGTGGTGAGCGCCATGTACGTCCCGCCAAAGATGCCGCCTTGGCTGATCCCCAGGTAGCCCGCCCCCTCGGCGTCGATCAACGGACCGAACTCGGGGTCGTCGGCAAAACCCCCCTTCATCATCCGCATTGCCAGCAGCGAGTTGAGCATGCCTTGGTGCTGGCGAAAAACGACCGTGGCGAAGTCGTCGAAGCGACCGTCGGAGATGACGCGGCCGATGTGCAGTTGGTCGTCCTCGGCCATGCCGATGAAGTCCACACCGAAGATCGCGTAGTTGTACGTATTGCAGAACTCGCGGAAGTGGCCGCTTTCGATCTGCTCCTTGGCGCCGAGCAGCCCATGCCCGTACTGCAGCAAGTGGGCCGGATTGTCGGCCGACGCGCTTGCGGGGATGAGGATCTCGAAGGCGAACTTCGCCCACGGAGCCTCCGGGTTCTGTGTCGGGCGGCCGGCCTCGTCGAACACCAGCAGCCCGCCGGGCGCGGTCGTGTCCAAGTACAGCGGCACCTGCATCTCGCCGTAGATCCTCTGCGCGATGTGCCCTTCGTCGGGCCACGGGTCTGCCTCGACGCTGACGACCTCGTACTGCGGGCCCGCGGCGCCAACGAGGCCCAGCGCTTGATCGCGCATGTGCAGCATCCACTGCGTATTGTCGGCTTGGCTGGCGGTCGTGAAGTCCCAGGCCAGCTGCAGATCCTCCACGGGACCAAACCCCTCGACCCGCAAGCTATCGAGGATCTCGGCGAACAGCCCTCGGCGCGGTGGCACCGTCGGGTCATCGCTGGCCAGGCGATCGCGGAGCGCTCCGAACGCTGGCGAAACCGAGACGCCCGGCAGGTTTCGGATCGCCACGATGTAGCGGCGGTTGTGTTCGAGCCCGTACGCGGGGTGGATCAGCAAGACGCGAGCCGCGGTGTCGTCGGTCGTCTCGTCGAGTTCGACCCAGTGCGGGACCCATTCGCCCGTCTCCGTGTCGATGATGGCGGTCGGCGAGTCGACCTTGATCGAGTCCTCGATCGTCACCGAGGTCGCCGCACCGCTTTGTGCCAGCCCTTCGACGGTGAGGCCCGGCAAATGGGTGAGGATCGGCCCCATCGTCGAGAACCCGTCGCTGCGGTTCCAATGGGTGGGCGAGGACTGGACGTCGTAGTAGCTCTTGGGCAGCGCGCCGTGGCTCAGCGCAAGACGACGCCCCGTCTCGGTTTGTGACGTGCGGACCGTGAACGCGTTGTTCGGCCAGGGGAACAAGCAGTACTCCGGCGACAGCGGGTCACACTGGAGTGAGTAGTCCTTCGCTTCGGGCGGCGGCTCGGCTTCGACAAGCGCTTCGCATCCGGGCACGAGGCCAAGACCCGCAGCCAGGACCGCCCGCCCCGCCCAACGGACGACGCGCGCAAACGGTCGTTGGTTTCGCTCCATCCACCCATACGGTAGCTGTGAAACGAGTAACCATGAAGACAAAGAAGCGACTCGCGAGATCGAGCGGCGCAGGACATGTGCTCAGGTACACGCATCGGGCGCTCGGAAGGCCTACGATCGCGCCCCGATGGCCGATAACCTGTATGGCATGACGGGCGCCAGGGTTGTGCTGGGAGTCGGCCTCGTGGGGCTGACGGCGATGGGGTGCGGCGGCGATCGGGGCGGCGGCGATGACGGCCTCGTTGGCGGAGGGATCGGCATGCCCACCGAAGGCAACGCCGACGGCCTGACGTCTCCCAACGACGAGTCCGACGGTGGCGAAAAGCTCGACATCGGCAGCGGTACCGATCTGGGCCCCGCGGGCGACTGTGGCGACAACGGGATGGGCGGCGATACCGAGTTCTCCTACATCTGGATCGCAAACTCACCCAACGGCACCGTGTCAAAGATCGACACGGCGACGGGCGTCGAGGTCGGCCGCTACTACACCGGGCCCACCAATGGTCAGGACGATCCGTCGCGCACGTCGGTCAACCTCGCGGGTGACATCGCGGTGACCAACCGCAGCGGCAGCATCACCAAGATCGCAGCCCAGCCGGACAACTGCGTCGATAGCAACGGCGACGGTGTCATCACAACCTCGACGGGCGCGGCCGACGTCAAACCGTTCGGCGAGGATGAGTGTGTGCTGTGGACGGTGAACTTGCCCGCCGGCCAGGCGCCCCCGCAAGGCCCACGGCCCACCGCTTGGGATACGGGCGACGATGGCAACCCCTGCACCACGACCGACGACCGCGTTTGGGTCGGATACTTCGACATCGTGGCGAACGCGGGGCATTTCTTTCGACTCAACGGGCTCAACGGCTCCATCGACGACGAAGCTGTGGCCGCAAACTGGGATGTCACTGGCGGGCGCGACTACGGTCCGTACGGTGGCGCGACCGATGCCGACGGGCACTTTTGGGTGACCGGGTTGCGCGGCCCGCTGGTGAAAATCGACGCGGTCACGCTGCAAACACAGCAGTGGGAGATGCCCGCCAGCACCCAGTCGTATGGGATGACGTTGGACGCCGACGGCCACGTTTGGACGGCTGGCCTGGGCGGCGAGCTTGCCCACTTCGATCCCGACACCCAGCTGTTCGACGTCTACGCGATCGGCTCCAACTCGCTGCGTGGGTTGCAGATCGACCGCGACGGCATTGCGTGGGTCGCGGTCAACGGCGCCTGCGGCGTCGCCAAGTTCGACGTGGGCACACGAACGGTGGTCAACCCCCTCATTCCGCTGCCCGGCTGCGACACCCCGGTCGGCGTCAGCATCGATGTTGAGGGCTTTGTGTGGATCCCAGACCAAGGCGCGAACCTGGCGTTCAAGCTCGATCCCGTCACGCTGAGCAGCACGGTGACCACCGGGCTGGTCGCGCCCTACACGTATTCCGACATGACGGGCGCGGGACTTGGCCTGGTCGTGAATCCGCCCGCAGGCTAAACCTGCGGCCATGGTCGGAGCGCAGCTCGGCAGCAGAGATCGATTCCCCGCCCTCTCGGCGATCGCCTACTGCAACCACGCAGCGATCTCGCCGCCGTCGCGACCCGTCTCCGCAGCTGCGCGGGCAGTCCTTACCGATTACGAGCAGCGCGGCCTCGGTGCCTTCTTCAGCTGGATGGAGCAGCGCGAGCGCTTCCGTGGCGCCCTGGCCCGCTTCATCGACGCCGACGCTCCCGACGAGATCGGGTTTTGCGCCAACACGACCTCGGCGATCCGAACGGTGGCGTTGTGCCGCCCCTGGAAGTCGGGCGACCGGGTCATTCTCCTGCGCGGCGAGTTCCCAGCCAACGTCACCCCGTGGCTCCGCGCGGCTGAGCTGTTCAACCTCGAGCCGGTTTGGCTCGACGCGAGCGACTTCTCCGCGGCGGCGGGTGGCCGCGGCATGGCGCAGCTGGAAGAGGTCTTGAAGCAGGGCGCCGCGCTGCTGGCCGTGTCCGCGGTGCAGTTCTCAACCGGCCTGACCATGCCACTGGCCGAGATGGCGGCCGCGTGCCACCGCCACGGCGCCGAGATCTGTGTGGATGCGATCCAGGCCTGTGGCGCGACTGCGATGTCGGTCCGCGACCTCGACATCGACTACCTGGCCGCGGGCAGCCACAAATGGCTGATGGGGCTCGAGGGCGCCGCGTTTGTCTGGATGCGCCGCCGCTGCGGCCAGGTGCTTCGCCCGCACCTGGCCGGCTGGCTCAGTCACGAGGACCCGGTGCGCTTCTTGCTCGAGGGCGCGGGCCACCTTCGATACGATCGGCCGATCCGAAAGCAGCCGGACTTCGTCGAGGGTGGAGCGACCAATGCGGTCGGGTTCGCGGCGTGGGAGGCCTCGGTCGCCCTCTTGGCCGAGCTCGGTCCCACCGCCATCGCGGCCCACATCCAGGCCTATCACGACGCGCTCGAGCCCCTGCTCGTCGACCGCGGCTTTGTCAGCTTGCGCGAGCCCACTCCGTCGGGCCGCTCGGGCATTCTCAGTCTAACCGCGCCCGAGGGCGTTGATGTCATGGCGCTGAGCGTCGCGCTCATGGAGCGCGGCGTCTCGTGCTCGGCACCCGATGGGAACCTTCGCTTCGCGCCGCACTGGCCCAACGCGCTCGGTGAAGTGCACGCCATCGCCTCGGCCGTCGACGACGCAGTGACGTCCCTTCGCGCGTAGGCCCGCCGCTCCGAGGCAGTGAGCTACCTCCGAGTACGGACGCAATCCGATCATCCACGTGTCCGGCTACCCCACCATGAGCGCATCCAACCCTCCCGCTTCCCTGCTGCTCGCGGCCTGCCTGGCAGCACTGGCCGCGTGCGCCTCGACGCCGCCGCCGCAGGTCGCCGATCCGATCGGACTCGACGGTGCGCCCCTGCTCCTGGAGGGCAAGCGATACATGCGGTACAGCGTGGGCACCACCATCGCCGCGCCGCCCGAGACCGTCTGGGCGATTCTCACCGATGCGCCGAGCTACCCAAGCTGGAACACCGAGGTGCTCTCCATCGACGGGAGCATCGCGCCAGAGCAACGGATTCGGCTCAAGGCGAAGATCGATCCGGACCGCACCTTCAAGCTCGAGGTCAGCCACTTCGATCCCGCGCGCAAGCTGGTCTGGGAGGACGGAAACGGCATGTTCCGCGGCGTCCGGACGTTCACGCTCACCGCGACGGCCGACGGCGGAACCGACGTCACCATGGCCGAGGTCCTCACGGGCGCGATGCTGCCGATGATCGCCAAGAAGCTCCCGGACTTCCGCCCCTCGTTCAGAGCGTTTGCCGCGGATCTCAAGCGCGAGGCCGAAGCGCGCGCGGCGACCTAGGGCGCTACGGCAGTCGCAAGTCGGCGACCACTGCGAAGTGATCGGACGCGTCATCGCTGACGGAGCACGCGAGCGGCTCGCCCGCCTTTTGCAGGTAGTCGCCTTGGGGGGGAGCGTCGACGCCGTCATCGAGGCAGGAGTTGTAGACCTCACCTTCGATCCACTCGGGCCCCGACAACCAGATGTAGTCCAGCCGCGAGCTGTCCCGCCATGTCTGCCGCCGATCGGGTGTGTCCTCTTGAGACGGCGAGCCCAGCGCGAGCCCAGCGTCGGTGAGGACGGTGAACGGCTGGTACGTCAGGGGCAGCGTAATGTCGGAACCCAGCTGGTAGGTCGGCGGCAAGCCGGTGGGCAAGGTGCTGAGCACCGTGCCCAGGGCCGGCTCGTCGAGCCGCTCGTTGAAGTCGCCCACCACGATGAGGGGCTCCTGTGGATGCAACTCTCGATACAGCGCAACGGCTTGCGCGAGTCGAAGCGCCTCGACTTGGCGGCGAAACCAGTCCGAGGGCTCCGACCCAGACTTGGCGTGCACCGCGATCACGCCAACGTGGCAGTCGGTGCCCTCCGAAACGTCCACGCGAATGGTGAAGAGATCACGACCCACATCGTTGGCGCTCGGGTCCGGCGACAGATCTTCGGCACTCCACGAGCCGACGACATCCATCGGGTAGCGAGCGAAGCACCCGTTGGAGAGCTCGCCTCCGATCCCAGGCGACCGGTCCGCCTTGAGCACGTAGGGGTACCCGGCCTCGGCCGCCAGCCCCCCGAACACGACGGCCTCGCCATCCACGATCTCCTGCATGCACACGATGTCGGCATCGATCCGACGCAGCGTGGCCGCGAGCGCTTCGTAGCTGGTCGATCCGGCCTCATTGACCGACTCGACATTGTAGGTCGCGACGCGGATCTCCCGACCCGCGCACTCGGCGAGCGATGCGGCGGTCTCCGCGCCGTCGACGCCATCCGTGGCGGTGTCGTTCGCGTTGAGGGCGTCATCAAGGCTGCAGCCCGCCGAACAGGTGACGGCCACAGCAAGCAGCCTCTGGATGAGCGCGTCCACGCCGCGGCACAATAGCAGTGCCCGTGCCCGGACGGCGTTTGTCGCTGGATCCCTGGAGTGAAAGCGAGGGTTGAGGGTCACCCACGGCAACCGTCGGGCCGAGCGAGCGTCCTTGAGATCGAGTTCACCCGCTCGCGCGTTGAGTCCCGCACCGCCCCTGGCGCGAGCCAGCCGCAGCGGGAACAAACCGACCGGAGACGCCCGTGGACCGACGCTATCCCTCGACGACCCCCGAACCACTCTCCCCGTGGGGACTCCGCGCCGCGGCGTCTGGCATCGCGGCAACCGCGCTAGGCGCTGGCCTGGGGACGATGACCTACCTGCAGATCCCCGGCACCGCGTCGATGCCCTGGGACAGGCTCGGCATCGCGATTGTGCTCTTCATGCTTGTCGCTGGCCTCTGTGTCGGTGCGTTTGTTGGCTGGGGCACGCTGTGGGCATCTCGCCACCGCCCGAGCCTCCTGCGCCTGGCCGTTGGCGGCGCGGCGGGTGGAGCCCTCGCGGGGATCTTGCCGGGCCTGTTCGGGTTTGCCGGATTCGGCTCCCTCCACGCGCCCTACATGGGCACGCTCAACATCCTGTCGTGCTGCCTGGCGGGCGGCACCGCGTTTGTCGTGCTGTGGGCGCCTCGGCTGCTCCCGCGGTCCATCGCCCAGCGCATCACACCAGCAAGGCGCTTCGGACTCGCGGCGCTGGCGGCCGTGATCACGGCGGGCTCGGTCGGCCTGTTGGGCGGCATGCTCGCGCTGTCGCTGCAGCTGCTCCCGACGCTCGCGGGCGTGAAGTGTGTTGTGCATACCGTTGGCCTTCCCGCTCTGGGCATGACCGCGGGCTCACTCCTCGGCATGCTCGGCGGCGCACTGGTCGGTTTGTGCTGCGGGATCTTCCTGACCCTCGCGCGACGCACGGCCGACGCCTAGCGAAGCGACTTGATAGGCTCGCCGGCCCATGGGCGAGCCCATCACCGTATCCGAATACGAGGCCGCGGCGAGAGACACGCTGACCGCGTCAGCGTTCGACTACTACGCATCGGGGGCCAACGACGAGCTCGCGCTGCGGAACAACCGCGACGCGTTTGATCGCATCTCGCTGGCGTACCGCGTGCTGGTCGATGTCAGCACCCGGGACCCATCGACGCAGGTCTTGGGCGCCTCGCTGCGGTCACCCGTCTTTGTCTCCCCGACCGCGTTCCACAAGATGGCACACCCCGACGGTGAGCTCGCCACGGTGCGGGCCGCGGGTCGGGCGGGCACCGTCATGGTGCTCAGCTCGCTCTCCAACACCGATGTGGAGGACGTGGTCGCCGCCGCGACCGGGCCCGTCTGGTTTCAGCTGTACGTGTACAAAGACCGCAACGCGACGGCCGCGCTGGTCCAGCGGGCAGTCGACGCTGGGTGCAAGGCCATCGTGCTCACGGTCGATGCGCCCCTGCTGGGGCAGCGCGAACGCGACGTCCGGAACCGATTCCATCTCCCCGAGGGACTGTCGGTCAAGAACATGCTTCCCGCGGGCTACGGCACCGTCGGCGAGCAGCCGACAGAGTCTGGGCTTGCGGCCTACTTCGCTCAGCTGATCGACCCGAGCCTGTGCTGGGACGACATCGCGTGGCTGCGGTCGTTGAGCTCGCTCCCATTGCTCATCAAGGGGATCGTGCGACCCGACGACGCGCGTCGTGCGGTCGAAACGGGCGCCGACGGGATCGTGGTTTCAAACCACGGCGGTCGCCAGCTCGATACGTCGATCGCAACGATCGACGCGCTTGGGCCTATCGTGGATGCGGTGGGTGACGCTGTCGACGTCCTGGTCGATGGCGGCATCCGACGCGGGACGGATGTGGTCAAAGCGCTGGGAATGGGGGCCAAGGCCGTGGGCGTGGGTCGTCCCGTGCTGTGGGGCCTGGCCGCCAATGGAGAGGCCGGCGTGCTCGGCGTGCTCGAGTTGCTGCGCCGCGAGCTGGACCTGGCGATGGCACTGTGCGGCGCACCGAGCCTGGCGACCTTGACCCGGGACCTGCTCGCGCCCCCGTCGTCGTGCGCAACCAAATAAAAAAGGCGCCCCACCGAGTGGAGCGCCTCTTTTAGTTGGCGCGGTCGTTGAGCAGAACTCAGCGACCGCTGGGCACTACATGCCCATGCCTTCCATGCCGCCGCCGCCGCCCGGTGCGGGAGGCGCGTCTTTCTTGGGACGCTCGGCGATCATGGCTTCGGTGGTCAGCATCATGCCGGCGACCGACGATGCGTTCTCCAGTGCGGTGCGCACAACCTTGGTCGGGTCGATGACGCCGGCCTGGATGAGGTCGCAGTACTCGCCGCTGCGGGCGTTGAAGCCCTGGCCGCCCTCTTTGCCGCGGACTTCGTTGACCACGACGGAGGCTTCGCCACCGGCGTTGGACACGATCTGCCGCAAGGGCTCTTCGAGGGCGCGACGCACGATGGCGACGCCAGCCTCTTGCTCGGCACCCTCAAGCTTGAGGCCGTCGAGGACCTTCTGGCCACGAATGAGCGCCACGCCACCACCGGCGACGATGCCCTCTTCGACGGCCGCACGCGTTGCGTGCAGGGCGTCTTCGACGCGAGCCTTCTTCTCCTTCATCTCAACCTCGGAGGCTGCGCCGACCTTGATGACAGCAACGCCGCCGACAAGCTTGGCCAGTCGCTCCTGAAGCTTCTCGCGGTCGTAGTCCGAGGAGGTGTCCTCGATCTGCGCACGGATCTGCTTGACGCGACCCTGGATGTCGGCCTTGGCGCCGCCACCGTCGATGATGGTCGTGTTGTCCTTGTCGATCGTGACCTGCTTGGCGGTACCAAGGTCCTCGATCGTGAGGTTCTCGAGCTTCTCGCCCAAGTCGTCCGTCATGGCCTTGCCACCCGTAAGGAAGGCGAGGTCCTTGAGCATCTCTTTGCGGCGGTCGCCGAAGCCCGGGGCTTTGACGGCTGCAACGTTGAGCGTGCCGCGGAGCTTGTTGACGACGAGGGTCGCCAGCGCTTCGCCGTCGACGTCTTCGGCGATGATGAGCAGCGGGCGGCCTTGCTTGGCAACCTGCTCGAGGATCGGAAGCAGATCCTTCATGTTCGAGATCTTCTTCTCGTGAAGAAGGACGAACGGCTCGGAGACCGAAACCTCCATGCGCTCTTGGTCCGTCACGAAGTACGGCGAGAGGTAGCCACGGTCGAACTGCATGCCCTCGACAACCTCAAGCTCGGTCGTGTTGGCCTTGTTCTCTTCGACGGTGATGACACCCTCTTTGCCGACCTTGTCCATCGCCTCAGCGATAAGACGGCCGATCTCGGAGTCGCCGTTGGCGGAGATGGTGCCAACCTGGGCGATCTCGTCGGTGCCCTGGGTGGGCTTGGAGATGCGAGCGACTTCGTCGGTCACGGCGCGGACCGCAGCGTCGATGCCTCGCTTGATCTCCATCGGGTCGTGACCCGCGGTGACCATCTTGATGCCTTCGCGGAACAGCGCCTGAGCGAGCACCGTGGCGGTCGTGGTGCCGTCACCGGCGATGTCGGAGGTCTTCGAGGCGACCTCTTTGACCATCTGTGCGCCCATGTTCTCGAACTTGTCTTCAAGCTCGATCTCTTTGGCGACGGTAACGCCGTCCTTGGTGACGGTGGGGGAGCCCCAGCTCTTCTCGATGACGACGTTGCGTCCCCGAGGTCCGAGGGTCACCTTGACTGCATCCGCAAGCGTGTTGACGCCCTGAAGGATGGAGTTGCGCGCGAGTTCGTCGAAGCGGACTTCTTTGGCTGCCATAGTCTTGTCTCTCTGTACGTGGAAAACGGGTTGGGAATGGGTGCTGCTTAGCCGTCGATGACCGCGAGGACTTCGTCTTCGCGGAGCACGATGTGCTCTTCACCGTCGAGCTTGAGCTCGGTACCGGCGTACTTGCCGAAGAGGATCTCGTCGCCCTCTTTGACGTCGAGGGGGATGCGCTTGCCGTCGTCGTCGCGCTTGCCTTGGCCAACCGCGATGACCTTGCCGCGAGCGGGCTTCTCTTTGGCCGAGTCGGGGATGAACAGGCCGCCGGAGGTCTTGGTCTCCTCGGCAACGCGCTGGATGACGATACGGTCGTGAAGGGGTCGGATCTTCATGGTGGAAAAACCTTGTCTGGTGCTTTCGCGGTGGGTGGTCGGAGGGTGGTGGGACACGCGGGTTGGAGCGGTTGGTGCGAGGACGCACGACATGCGCTCAATCACGCGTAATCACTGGGGATTCGTGGAAAGTTGGCAGTCGGGCGCCCCGAGTGCCAGCGAGGACGGAGAGTAGATCCGTGGTTGTGGGGGTCAACCGGTCACGACAGAAAAATGCGACGCGATGCATGCCCCTGCCCGTGGGATGCCTCACACTTAGATCATGATGAACGCAAAGCCGGGTACGCCATGACCGAGGCCGTCAGCGTCGACCACCGCACCCTGGAGTCCTTCTTCTTTAGCGAGGTAGGCCAGCGCGCAGAGCGGCGGGGTCACACCCTGCCCCAGCACGTCGAGGTCTACGTTGTCGGGCTGCTCGCGCGGTACGCCCGGCGGCCCCACGCGGCGGGCCGCAAGAGCCGCGCGCTTGCGCTCGAGTACCTCCGCGCTCGCGGCGAGACGGGCGCGGCCCGTGCCAACGCATTGCGTGGCGTTGGCGATCGCGCGCTGTACATCTCGGGCGTCGCGCCGCGCAGCCTCAACCGCACGCCCGTCGGGGTGCGCTACGTCCAGGGGATCGGCGAGGCCGCCTACCGCGAAGTCGCGTCCGCGGATGGGCCGCTGGCCGTGCTCGGCGCCGTCGCCGAGCAGTTCGAAGAAGTCGCCGAAGTCATCGGCGACGTGATCGATCTCGGCGGCGATGAGGGCAAGACAGATCTGCTGGCGCTGTACGAGCGATGGCGCAAGCGGCAAGACCCGCGCGACGCCGCGCGGCTGGTCGCGGCCGGCGTGCTCATCGACGCCGACACCCCGGACATCATGCAGTGAACGCAGCGGTGTGGCAGCTGTACCGCGGCCTCGAGGCGCTGTACCAAACCAACTCCGGCCTGGATCCGCGCCATCTGGTGCGGCTCCAGGACGGTCCGTCGGCGGGGGCGCAGGAAACTCTCCTGGTGCGCGAGGCCGACGGCGCGCTCGAGGTTGCGCTCCTATTGGACGCAGACTTGGTCGCCACGCTGGGCCCGCAATCGCTGTCGGACGATGCCCGTTTGGGCGACGCGCTCCCGGTCGTCGAGGGGCTCAGCCATCTGTGCTACCTGGCTGAGGCCGCCCGACAAGAGCGCCCGATAAGCGGGCTCGAGCTGGAAACCCAGGCCGAGGTCGACAAGCTCGCGCTCACGGTGCTGTCGCGCTGGGGCCAGGCCGATGACGACTTCGATCGCATCGTCGATCGGCTCTACTACCGCTTCACGCTCCGGGCCATGGAGCCCGCGCTGACGCGGCGTTACCACACCGCCAACCGCGTCGCGCTGTCGTTCTCACGCCGGATTCGGCCACACGTTCGCGGCCGACGGCTATCGGCGTTGCGCCAGTGCCTGCGGGAGTTCTGGCACAGCCCGATGTCCCAAAAGCGGGCGCTGGCGAGCTAGCGCCCCCGCCTAGGCACCCGCCGCCGGGTACTTCTCGGCGAGGAAGTGCGTGATGATCGTGGCCTCGTCTTCGGGCACTTCGGCGTCTTCGTCGACGATCATGTCCCGCATGACCTTGGTCCACTTGGCCAAGTCACCACCACCGTAGTCATAGACCTCGTCGAGCTCGTGGCAGTCGGTGCAGTACTGCTCGAGCAGGGCGGGCCCGTTCGAGGTGTCGACGGCCACAACGGCAGGCGCTGGTTTCGCAGCGGCTGGCTCGGCTGGCACGGCAGCGGCTGGTGGGGCCGCAACCGCGGTCGGCTCGCCCGTGGGCACAGCGGGTGCAGCACCCGGCTCGCCTCCCGTAAGGCGAGCGAGCACGTTGTCGACCAAGTGCCCACGCTGCCGCGCGGCGTCGGCCTGCAGCTGCCGCGATTCGTGGATCTCGGGGGTGATCGCGATGAGATATGCGGTGACGTACGGGACGTCGTCGGGGTTCAACGGCTCGCCGTAGACCGAGGGCTTTTCGAGCATCCGGTCGACAACCTTGTACCAGCTCTTGGCCGAGCGCGGCCGCGCCAGCACCGTGCGCATGTCGTGGCACCGCACGCACGGGCCCACCAGGACCTGACGCCCGCGTTGCAGCCCAGACTTGGACGTGTACTCGGTGACCGCTGGGCCTCCCTCGGGCAGCGGCACCTTGGCCATGAGCTTCTCGACGCGCGCGATGTTATCGGCCTCGAACGCCTCACCACTCAACGACTGCGCCTGCATTGCAAACGGCACCGACAGCGTCGCGAGCAAGATAGTGCACGTCATGATCCCAAACCCGAGGGCGGGCATCGACTCCTCGAAGTGCCGAAACCACCGCAGGATGGCGAGCTTGGTGAACAGCAGGATCCCCAGAATAATCGCGGCCACTGCATGCATCACCGTGCGTGCGGGCAACTCGACCTGGTACTCCCAAAGGCGCGGCACCATCTCCCACATCAACACGACGTAGACGACGGTGAACGTGATGCCAACCCAACGATGGACCATCAGCCCAGCCTTGGGTGCGTTGGTCTTCTTGTTGACCTCGTCCCAGTACTTGGGGTTCCACAACCAGGCCTGCAGGACGACGGCGGCAATACCAAGGACCAAAAAGAGGATCCCTAGCCACATACTGATCGTAGTGCTCATAGACGGTATTCGAGGGGGGGTGCGTTTTGGGGAGGAGGGTGCCCAGAGACACCCATGGAAGGGTTAACGGGGCGCAGCAGCGATGTTACCACCGTCGACCGGGACGACCGCCCCAGTGGTCGACTTGGCCATCGCCAAAGAGAAGAAGGCATCGGCGACATCGCCCGTCGACACCTCCTTGCGAAGCAGGTTTGCTCGGAAGTAGTCGTCCGCCGACAAGCCGCGCGCGGCGGCCCGAGCCTCGACGTCGTCAGCGTCCAGCAACTGGGTGCGGACGCGGTCGGCGTTGACAGCGTTACTGCGGATCGCATCGGGTGCGCCCTCGAGCGCGTACTGCTTCATCAGTGCGACGAGCCCGGCCTTGGCGACAGCGTACGGGCCAAAGCCAACCCCTGGATTGAACGCCGCCTTGCTGGCGTTGAAGCCCAGCCATCCGCCGCGCCCCTGCGCCCGCATCACCCCCGTCGCGGCCTCAGCGAGCCACTGATGCGACAGCAGGTTGACGGCCAAGGAGTCGGTGAGGACCTCAGGCGGACAATCGGCCATCGCTGCTTGCGGGGCTGTGCCCGCGTTGGACACCACGCCATCCAGCCCGCCAAATTCGGCCACGCAGCGGGCGAGACTGGCGTGCACAGCCGCCCGGTCGCGAACATCGACGACGTCGGCCAGCTCGGCCGAGCCATGGTTGTCGAGCACCCGGTGGTCGCGATCCATGGCGAACACGTGCGCGCCCGCGGCCGCGAACCGCTCGACGACGGCGGCACCGATTCCCGAGGCGGCGCCCGTCACCGCGATCACGTGCCCCGCCAGCACGGGCGGGGTGCGCTTGCCGAGCTTGGCCTGCTCCAGCGACCAGTACTCCATGTCGAACAGGTCATGTGCGGGGAGCGGCTCGTAGCCGCCTATCGCCTCAGCGTTGGCGATCACCGTCATCGTGTGCGCATACAGATCCGCGGCCTGCGACGCGGCACCCAAGTTCGCCCCGATCCCGATCATCCCGAGGCCGGGGACGAGCACAACCCGCGGATCCGGGTCGAGCATCGTGCGTGAGACGTCATCGGCGGCGTTGTGCTTGTCAAAGTACGCCGCATAGCGCCCGTGAAACTCAGCCAGCGCGGTCTCGACGTGAGTCGGCCACGCATCGGTCGGGAGCGCCTCGAGGTCGAGCACCATCGGCCACGGCTTGGTTCGGATCACATGATCGGGGGTCATCGGGCCGCGACCAACCCGATCCAAGAGCTGCGGGTGCGCGGTGAACTCTGAGATCTCTCGTGACTGGCGCAGGGTCATGACGCTTCGCGTCGTCCCCTGCCCCAACCGGCCGCGAAGGATCGGGGCAAGCGTCGTCCACCCCGCAGCTGGCGCAGCGCGAGGGGCCGCGAGGGTTGGACTCGACCGACGGCGCTGCTGCATGAACGCTTCGGCGGTGGAGATGGCATCGATGTGCCGCTCGTAGGCCTCGCGGGCGGTAGCCCCGAACGTGAACAGGCCGTGCTTGAGCAGCAGCAACCCCTCGCACTCCGGGTGCGCCTCGTAGACCTCTGCGGCGAGCTTGGCCAATGCGAACCCTGGCATCACGTATGGCACCAGGGCCAAACGGTTACCGTACAATTCAGCGCACTCAGCCGCCGCGCCCGGACGGTCGACCAACGTCAGGATCGCGTCGGCGTGGCTGTGATCGATGAACGTGTGGGGCAAGAACGCGTGGAGCAGCGTTTCGACCGAGGGCGTCGGCGCCGAGGCGTCGAGGAGGCGGGTTCTGGCGGCGTTGACCATCGCTTCATCGGACAAGGTGTCCGCGGCGCGCAGCCCTGCCAGCGATTCCAAGCGGACCGCGGGCAGGCCAGCGGGCTCGATCGAGCCCAAGTCCCAGCCGCTCCCCTTGACGCACAGCACGCGGGTCGGCGCCCCCGTGTCGTCAGCCAGTGTCGTCTTGACCGAGGTATTGCCGCCACCGTGCAGGACCAGCGCTGGATCAGCGCCGATGAGACGGGACGTGTACGTCCGCAGCGCGATGTCTTCGTTGCAACCAGGCGCATCCGCCCACTTCGCAACCGCCTCGCGTGCACCTTCTTCCGACCACCGTGACTCCATGGCCGGCGCAGCCTAGCAGCCTTGCCGTCTGTACTAGCCGTGCAGGTCGCGACAGGTCGGAGACGTGTCGACGTCGCGCGTGAGCGGCAACGTGCCGAAGAGTCGGTCACCCAGGTGGGCGGTCACGCCAAGCCAGTAGTTCTCGTTCTTGAAGTGGTGCAGGCGGTGGTACCGCCAGATCCTCTTGTACGTGTCGCTCTGCGGGCGATAGGCGCTGTGGCACAGGTAGTGTGTCCACTCGTACACAAACGTGAGCATCTGGGACGCCATCATCCAGGTCAGCCAAAGGGCGAGGTCGCCCGCCAGCACAACCCAGCCCACCGCCGCGACGATCCCCAAGCCGATCAACCCGCTACCTAACGGGATGAACCAGTGCTGCTCGTCGTTGGGATCGACGTGGTGCGCCCGATGGGCTGCAGACAGCTTCGTGTCGAGGGTGAATGGGCCAAGCTTGCGCGGGCGCCAGTGCAGGACCACCACATGGATCACCCACTCGGTGATCGGCTGCAGGCCCACCAGGGCCAGCGCGACCACGGCGTCCCAAACGGTGAACCCGCCCACGACGATGCGCGCGGTCACGATGACCGTGACAAGGCCCAGCATCAGACGCGGCGACAGCCGCCGCAGGAAGATGGCCACCGCATCGGTGAGACTCAGGTTGGGGGCGCGTGGATCGTCGGCCACGTGCAGCCGGCGAGACGATGGCGTTGTTGTGTTCATTGTCCGTCCTCGGGGCCGTTCTCGGCCTGCTGGAGCACTGCGATGAGCTCGAAGACCCGATGCGTCCCGCGTTGCATCAACGCGGCTGCGAGATCTCTGGCGCGTGCGCCATCGCCTTGCGTGACCGCCTCGGCTATCGCGCTGTGGGCGGCCACGTCATGCACCTCGTCGGCCATGATGTGAACCAGCGCCACGCGGATCTTGTCGTAGACGTCTCGCAGGCCGTTGAACGCGAGCTCGTAGGCGATGTTTTGGGAGCCGCGGACCATCGTGTTCCAAAAGCTCAGCGAGAGCGTTTGCAGGCGCTCGAGCGTGTCTTCGGGCAGCTGGTCGGCGGTCGCGTCGCTGTGCCGCGACATCTCATCGGTCATCGCAGCGGTCGTCTCGCGGAGCAGCGCCGCGACGGATGCATCGGCTCGCTCCGCGCACAGGCGCGCAATGTCGGGGGCGAGCGCGGCACGCATTTCGGTGATCGAGCGCGCGACCCCGAGGTTGACCTTGCCGGCCTCGCGGAACACGAGGCTGGGCAGCAGGTCCAAGCCGCCCGTGCGGCGGTAGTCGAGCACCTTGGTGCCGCCGCCCTGGGAGATCCGCACCAGCCCGGCCTGGGCCAATCGGCGCAACGCCTCGCGGATCGCGCCGCGGTTGACGCCCAACGTCTCGCCCAGATGTCGCTCCGACGGCAGATTCACGCCCGGGGTGAGCTGCCCCTGGACGATCTGCGTCGATAACTGGTCGAAAACCTCGTCGGAGAGCGTCTTCTTGGCGATTCGCTGCAACTGCATCGTCGATAACCACACCATACCACCCACTCATCCACTTATCAACTGGTCATACCAGTTGGCGAGCGAAAAACGCGACGATGCGGCGCAGGATCGAGCGCGGCAACCGGGTGGGTATGCTGAGCTGCGCACACGACGCGCCACTTTCGTTTGAGCCGGAGAGACGACGATGAAGGATCCGCAGCCGCAGCCGATCTACCGCAAGGACTACCAACCCCCGAGCTTCGACGTGGACACGGTCGACCTCCACTTCCGCCTGGACGAGGACGAGTCGCTGGTCACCGCCACGCTGGGAGTGCGTCGACGACCGAGCGCTCCCGCCGACGCGCCGCTGGTGCTCAACGGCGAGCGTCTGACGCTGCGAGAGATCACGGTCGACGGGAAGACGCTCGCGCCCGCGAGCTACCGCACCGACGACGCGAGTCTCACCATCGAGGGGCTACCCGACCGCTTCTCCTTGCGCACGACGGTCGCCGTCCGCCCGCAAGACAACACGGAGCTGGCGGGGCTGTACCGATCGGGCGACACCTACTGCACGCAGTGTGAGGCCGAGGGCTTCCGACGGATCACATACTTCTTGGACAGGCCGGACGTGATGTCCGTCTACCAGACGACCATCGACGCCGACGCCTCGCGCTATCCCGTGTTGCTGTCCAACGGCAACCGCGTCGCCGAAGGGTCGAGCGACGATGGCCGCCACTGGGTGCGCTGGGAGGACCCGTTTCCCAAGCCCAGCTACCTCTTCGCCTTGGTCGCCGCCGACCTCCGCGCCCACGCGGGCACGTTCACGACGGCCAGCGGGCGCGACGTGAAGCTGGAGATCTGGGTGGAGCCCCACAACGCCGACGCTTGCGAGCACGCGCTGCGCTCCCTGCAAAAGGCGATGCGGTGGGATGAGGAGATGTACGGGCGTGAATACGATCTCGAGCTGTACATGATCGTTGCGGTCTCCGATTTCAACATGGCCGCGATGGAGAACAAGGGCCTCAACATCTTCAACGACAAGTATGTGCTGGCCCGCCCGGAGACCGCGACCGACGACGACTACGAGGACATCGAAGCCGTCATCGCGCACGAGTACTTCCACAACTGGACGGGCAACCGAATCACCTGCCGAGACTGGTTTCAGCTGACGCTCAAAGAGGGCCTGACCGTCTTCCGCGACGCGCAGTTCACCGCCGATATGACCTCGGCTGCGGTCAAGCGCATCGGCGACGTCCGCACGCTCCGCACGGCGCAGTTCGCCGAGGACCGAGGTCCGAACCGTCATCCGATTCGGCCCAACGCCTACATCGAGATGAACAACTTCTACACGGTCACCGTGTACAACAAGGGCGCGGAGGTCATCCGCATGATGCACACCCTCTTGGGGCCCGCGTCGTTCCGCAAGGGCATGGATGTGTACTTTGACCGCCACGACGGCCAGGCGGTCACCTGCGATGATTTTGTCGCCGCTGTGGCAGCGGGCGGCTCGACCGACCTCGAGCAGTTCTCGCGCTGGTACGGGCAGGCCGGGACGCCCGGACTGGCCGCCGAGGGCACGCACGACCCCGTGGCAAAAACGTACACGCTCACGTTGCGGCAGGAGGCCCCCGAGGGCGTCGAGGGCTGGCAGCTGACCCACATGCCGGTTGCCGTGGGCCTCGTGGGCGAGGACGGCCAAGACGTACCGCTTCACGTCGGCGACGACGCCAACGTCATCGTGCGGGGAACCACGGCCATCTGCGAGCTCCGCGAGCAAGCGCAGTCGTTTGTGTTTCGGGATGTGCCCGCTCCCGTCGTGCCCTCGCTGCTCCGCGATTTCTCCGCGCCCGTGCGGCTGCAATCGCCCCACTCTCCCGACGACCTCGCCTTCTTGATGGGCAACGACAGCGACGCGTTTTGTCGTTGGGATGCCGCGCAGACGTTCGCGCAGCAGATCATCCTCAGCGGGGTTGCCGACCAAACCTCGGGCACCGTCACGCCTTTGGACCCGCGCTTCGCAAGCGCTTGGGGCCGCATCGTAGCCGATGAGACTTTGGACGGCTCGCTCAAGGCGCTCATGATGACCCTCCCGGACGAGCGCCTCGTCGGCCAGCTGATGGATGTCGTCGACCCAGACGGGCTATGGCTTGTCCGCGAACGCGCTGTCACTGGGCTGGCCGATGCCCACACCGAAAAGCTCACCGCGTTGTGGCACGCGCTCGCACCGACCGCGGCGTACACGATCGACGCCGAGGCCATCGCGCGTCGGCGCCTCCGCAACGCCACCTTGCGCCTGCTGTGTGCCCAGTCGAACGAGGCTGCGCGCGCCGAGAGCTTGCAGTGGGCGCAAACCCAGCTCGAGACGGCCGACAACATGACGGACGTTCAAGCCGCATTTGGCCAGCTGGTCGACGCGGGCGGGAGTCACCGCGACGACGCGGTGGCCTACTTCTACGACAAGTGGCACGCCGACCCGCTCGTGCTGGACAAATGGTTTGCCGTGCAAGCCATCAGCGCTCAGCCCGACACGCTCGATCGCGTGGAGGCTTTGTGCGACCACAAGGACTTCACCCTCGACAACCCCAATCGCGCGCGCTCGCTCATCGGGGTGTTTGCGGCCCGGAACCAAGTCCGATTTCACGACGCGTCCGGGCGCGGGTACGCGCTGCTGACGGACAAGATCCTCGCGGTCGACTCGCGCAACCCCTCCGTTGCCGCGCGGCTGGTGGGCGCGCTCAACCACTGGCGTCGTTTCGACGGCGGCCGTGCGGCACTGATGCGCGCGCAGCTCGAGCGGCTGGTGGGGACCGACGGTCTCTCCCGCGATGCGCTCGAGCTGGCCACCAAGGCGCTCGGATGAGCATGACGCCGCGGGCCGCGCACTCTCGCAGTGCGGGCCGCGACGCCACGAAACCGACGGCTTCGCGGTGCGTCGTGGGCCGATTTGCGTCTGCGCGCGCGAAGCGTCACGCTGTTGGCATGGTGGCCGGGCGCAAGGGTCGTTCGATAGCACCACCCATGGTTTGGACTGACACGATGATGGTTTGTATGCCCCGCCTCCGCCGCGCTACGTCTTCCGCCTGGCTGCTGTGCGCCGCGCTGCCGCTCGTCCTGCCCGCGTGCACCGATGGCAGCAGCGGAGATGGCGACACAGGCTCCATGGTCAGCAGCACCGACGACACGTCGGCGAGCGAGAGCACGGGGGCGAGCGCAGGCACCATCGCGCTGGGATCGGGCCAAGAGGAGTTCCACCCCCTCGAAGAGGGCGGCGACCTCGAGGTCGTCTTTGGCAGCCAAGGATCGGCGATGTTCCCGATCATCATCCGCGGCAGCGAATTTCCTCTGCCAGAGGACACCACCGACTGGATGCACGAGGAGGCCCCAACGATCGAGCTCTGGCTCGATATCGAGGGCCACAACGACGGCTTTGGCGGTCACTTCAAGCGCATCGACAACTACCCGCTGGGATTCGAGAGCGTGGGCGACGGCACCTACGACTCGACTTTTGTCGCGGTACTGCTGCCCGACGACAAGCAACCGGAGGACCTCGAAGGGTTGCCGGCCACGCTTTGGGTCGAGCTCACCCCCTTTGAGTCCGCGCCCATCAACGCCGAGGTCAACTTGACGGTCGCCCTCGGCGACCTGCCCGGCTGATCCGCCGCCCGGTCAGCGCGTGGACTGCAGGCCCGCGAGTCGGGTGCGGACCGCTTGGACCGTCGCGGATTGCGGGACGGGAGCCAGGGCCAGCTGCGCCAAGCAAGCCTCGTAGTGACGCTGCGCCGCTTCACGCTCGCTGCGGGCCTCGGCGACCTCCGCGAGTCCGAAGTACGTCGCAGCACGCAGCGGATCGCCCTGCCGCAACGCGGCGTCCGCGAGCTCGGCCGCGGCAGCGAACTCGGCCGCGGCATCGTCGAGCTGTTGTTGCTGCTGCGACACCCGACCCAAGCGCCACAAGGTGCGAACCTCCTCGGTGCGACTGGATCCGGCTCGCCGCAGGCCCAGGACGATCTGCAGCTCGGCGCGCGCCTCGACCAGAGCACCCCTCGCCTCCAGTACCGTGGCCAGGTTGCCGCGCGCGTCGGCGACCGACGGGTGCGCGGCGCCCAGCGCCTGCTCCGAAATGGTCACCGCCGCCCGATGCTCACGTTCTGCTGCGGCGTGGCGACCTTGGGCGGCCAAAACCACGCCCAGAGTGCTCCGCGTGGCCCCGACTTTGGGGTGACCTTCGCCCAGGGCGGAGAGTCCCAGGGTCAGGGCGGCCGACGCCTCCAGGTGCGCTCCGTCGACATCGCCCAGGTACAGCAGCACCATCGCCCAGCGGCTGCGCACATCGACAATGCCCGCGTGGCTCGGGCCGAACGCTTCGGTCAGCGCCTCGACCGTCAACGATAGCTCCGTGGCCGCGTCTTGGTGGCGCCCCTGGGCCTGCCGCAGGTGCGCCAGCGCCCAGTGCAGGTTTGCCACGGCCCCGGCCGCCGCCTCGTCCGTCCGTACCAGCCCCTGCGCAAGGGTGGCGTAGGCAGCACCCGCCTGTGGCTTGTCGAGCTGCCGCCCCGCGACCATCACGAGCGCCGACGCGGCCTCTGCCGCGGCAGCGGAAGCTGAGGGGCCGTTGGCCAGCGCCACCTCGAGTCCGCGCCCAAACGCGATCTCGGCCTCGCCGTAGTCGCCGCGGTCGCTGTGTACGTGTCCTAACAACACATGTGTCGCTGCGATCGAGGGGCCGTGTCCCGCTGCAACCGCGGCCGCCGCCGCATCGGTCGCCGACGCAAACGCAGCGTCGTAGCGGCCCGCCGCGCGCTGCACCGCGGCCTGGGCCAGCACCGCGTGTACCTCCGTCGCTGTCCCCGCCCCGTCGGTTCGCCATCCCGAACGCGAGCGGGCCCCGTCAGCACACTCGGAGAGCAAGGGCAGCTGGGCCACAACGTCGTCGGCAAACACCGCCGGATGCCGTGCGCTCGGATCCGATTGCTCGGCCGGTGTGGACAACCCACGCACCACCGCGCGGAGATGCCCACGCGCGCGGTTGAGGCACACCATGCGCGCATCGAGCAGTTCGGGCGGCTGTGTGCCGTACACCGCCGTCGCTTCGCAGGCCTCCACGGCCATGCTCGCCCAGCTCTCCCGATACGCATCGAGGCGCTCGCGCACACGTGGTGCCACCGCAGCCCCCAGCGGGTGCTCGGCAAGCACATCCTGAACCCGCCTCCGGTGCGCGTCGTCCCAGATATCCGCGATAGGTGCTGCGGCGGCCCCACACGGAGCCGCGCCCGGCCGCATCGCAGCCACGCCGGCCAGCATCACGACCCCCGTCGTGCCGACCACCCAGCGCCACGCTGATGTCCGCCGAGGGGACGCCACCGCGACGAGGTCGCGCGTCAGTCGCTCCAGCGCCGTGTGAGGCGGTACTGCCCGGGAGACCGCAGCCCGATGTGCCGCCTCGGGCCCCGCCAGCTCAACCCAGACTTGGGCCAGGTCTCGCACGTCGCCGAGCCTCGTCGCGTCGTCGGACGCGCCCGCCAGGCCCGTGACCACAACGCGGCCGTCGTCGGTCACGCGCAGCACACCGAGGCCAATTCCACCGTGAGTCCCCCCCGCAGCGTGCAGCGATCGCAACCCGCGGGCGACCCGGAGCAGCGCGGCGGCCACGAGGCGCGGCCCGACTCGACGAGCCCAAGCCTCTGCGTCCTGCCCACGCACGTGCTCGACCACGGCGACCGCGCGACCGTCCACGGCTTCCACACCGTACACAGCCGCAAAGCCTTCCCACCCCGTCGCCTCAGGCGGCTCGCCTGCAGCGACCTCAACGAGCATCACCTCGCGCCGCAGCGTCGCGTCGTACGCGATGATGCCGTGGGCCTGGACCGAAAGCTGCGTGTAGCGGCCCACGCGAGCGACCATGTCACCCCTTTGCGGATTTGCGACCGTTGAGACAGGCGACGACACCCTCGCCGTAGCGGCCCAGCTCCCAGGCGTCCAGCAGCCCTGCGTCCCTGAGGGTCTCCAGGTCGGGCGGCGCCAGCTCGGCGACCGCCATCAGCGTGGCCTTGCCCAGCACGATGTCGGGCTCCACGCCGCGAGCCTCGGCAACCCGCTTTCGCCAGCCGCGCAAGGCGTCGACGCGGTCCACCACCGCGCGGGGCGGCGTGGGCAGCCGCACCAGGGCGGGCGGCGTGCGGCCATCGACGCCGCGGGCCACCGCTTCGAGCACGAGGCCAGCGTGCTGGCGCCGCACCCGGGGGTGCACCCCCCGCGCGCGGTCAAACGTGGCGGCGAGCGCTGTGCTGTCGGCCGGCTGGGCCCGTGCGAGCTCGAGCAGCGCCGCATCGTTGGCGATCCGAAAATGCGGGCGGTCAAAGCGTTTGGCCAGCACATCGCGCAGCACAAACAGCTCGTGCAGCACCGCGGGCGCACTCCCCGTCAGCTTGCGCGCCCCCTTGATCTTCCAAAACGCCGCCGAGTCGAACGGACGCACTTTGGGCACCACTTGCGTCTGTCGCTCGCACGCGTGCACGTGGTCCTCGTACCGATCGGCCGCGTGCAACGCAGCGAGCTGTTTTTCCCGCAGGGTCAGCAAGAAATGGGTGTCGTAGCGCGCGTACTCGATAGCGCTCTGCGGCAGCGGACGGCGGCCCCAGTCGAAGCGCTGCATCTTCTTGTCGGCGGCGAAGCCGAAGTGCTCCGAGAGCAAGGCCGCGAGCCCATACTTGGATCGGCCAAGCACACGCTCGGCCAACATCGTGTCGAACAAGCCGGCAAACTCAAAATCGTAGCCACGCTTGAAGCACATCACGTCGTAGTCGGCCCCGTGCATGACCTTCTCGACGGCGGGGTCGGCGATGACCTTGCCCAAGGGGGTCAGGTCTACGGCGAGCGGGTCGATGATCGTGTCGCCCTCTTCGGTCGAGACCTGCACCAGGCAGATCCGCTCGGCATACACATGCATGCTGTTGGACTCGGTGTCGATCGCAAACCGAGGCAACGCTCCCAGCGTGTCCACCAACCGCGCCAACCCGGGCTCATCGTCGACCCATGTCAGTGGTTTTGTCTCACGCTGCTCGTCTCCCACGATCTCATTGCAATATCACGGCCTCGATACGATCGCGAGGGTCCCTCAGCCCAGCCCTCCCATGACCAGCACCTTGGACTCGGTCATTTCATCCATCGCGAAACGGACGCCCTCACGCCCGAAGCCTGAGTCCTTGGTCCCGCCATAGGGGAAGTTGTCGACCCGAAACGTCGGGACCTCGTTGATCATGACGCCGCCGTAGTCCAGCGCTTCAAACGCCCGAAGCGCCCGACCGATGTCTGGGGTGAACACCCCCGCCTGCAGACCAAATCTCCCCGCGTTGCACACGGCCAGCGCATCGTCGAAGTCATCGTAGGCCTCGACCACGGTCACTGGGCCGAAGACCTCCTGCGCAACGACCTTCGCGGTGTGGGGGACATCACTGAGGATCGTGGGCCAAACAACAGCGCCCTGGACCCTCCCGCCGCAGTGTCGAGTCGCCCCCGCGGCGACAGCTTCGTCGACCCAGCCGACGACACGTTGTGCGGCCGCCTCGTCGATCATGGGCCCGACCACCGTCGCGGGGTCCATCGGATCGCCCACGGGTAGCTGCAGCGTTCGTGCGGTGAACTCGGCGAGGAATGACTCGGCGTCGTCGCGGTGCACGAGGATGCGCTGCACCTTGACGCAGACCTGGCCCGCGTGCCCCCAAGCCCCCTGCATCACCCGCGGAAGCACGGATGCTGGGTCCACGCCGCGGTCGACAAGGCAAGGCGCGTTCCCACCCAGCTCGAGCATGACCTGCTTGCGACCCGCGAGCGCCTTGAGTCGCCATCCCACCGTGTCGCTGCCCGTGAAGGACAGCACCTTCATGCGCGGGTCCTCGACCATCCGTTGGGCCACGGCGGGCGAGCAGTGCATCGCGGCCACCGCAGAGGCAGGAAGCCCCGCGTCGATCAGCAACTCCGTCAGCCGCAGCCCGGTGAGCGGACACTGGGGAGGCGGCTTGAGCACCACGGGTGCCCCCACGCCAACGGCGGGCGCGAGCTTGTGCGCGATGAGGTTCAGCGGGAAGTTGAACGGGGCGATGGCAGCCACGGGCCCACGCGGAACCCGAACGTGCAGGCACAGCCTGCCTTGCGCCGCTGCTGTGAGGTCGATCGGCAGCACCTCGCCACGGGTGGCCTGCGCTTGTGCGGCGGCGAGCCCGAAGGTTACCTGCGCCCGCGCGACCTCAGCCCGCGCAAACGTGATGGGCTTGCCGCCCTCGGCCGTGATCTGACGGGCCAAGCTCTCCGCTTCAGCCTCGATCCGCGCTGCGACGCCGTTGGCGATCGAAACGCGCGCGTGGGTCGGCAACGCACGCATGGCCGCCGCGGCGTCTGTGACGGTCGCGATGGCCTCGTCCATGTCGGCGGCAGTTCCCACACAGACCTCCCCCACCGCGGTGCCGTCGTAGGGGTTGCGAACCACGTCGAAGTCGCCGTCCATGCGGAGGCTGTCACCGATTCGAAGGCCCGTGCGCTGCATGGCCCGAGCAGAGCACGAGTCGAGCCGACACGCGAGGCGAAGCGCTTGTCAGGGGGCGAGCTGGGCGGCGACGAAGAACCCGACAAACGTGCCCGCGGCGGTCCCCAACGACCCGATGAGAATCGCGGGCAAGACCAGATCCGGGCGCCCCAGGCTGCGTGCCAACGCCAGGGCTGTCGATCCCCCACCAATGTTCGCCTGGCTGGCCACCGCCGCGACGTCCGGGTCAAAGCGCAGTGCATGCGCGCCGCCGAGCGTCACCACCCCGTGGACCAGCAACAGCACCGAGGCGAAGATCATGAGGTCGACCCCCAATCGCCCCAGCGCCGCCAATGCCGACAGGTCGCAGAACGCCCCGATCACCGCGAGAAACAGGTACACGGCGAACATGCCCAGGAGGTTCATTCCGCGCAAGCGCGACACCCATCGGAGCTGCCCGAGGGCGAGCCCGATCGCGGTGAGCACCAACATCATCGGCAGCGCGAGGCCGTAGCCCGCGAGCGCTTGAGCGATTGCAGTCGCGGCCCACAAGGCGACGACGCCCAGGGCGCCCAGTAGCGCGAGATCGTACGGCCCGGTCGACTCTTCATCGGGGTCGCCTGGAGGCTCAGGGTGCTCGGCAGGCTCCGTCACCTCGGTGGCCGGTCGGGGGCCCCGCAGCCAGCGCGGCACCGCTATCGTGATCACCATCCACACGGCCGTGAGACCCGAATCCACGGCCACTGCGCCCGCATACAGCGTGCCTTCCTGGACCACATCGTAGTGGAGCGCGACCGCGTTGAAATTCGCCGAACCTCCAGTGTAGGTCGCGGCAAACATGCCAGCGATCGCGTGCGCCTTGTCGCCAATGACATCGACCCCAACAACCGAGAGTCCGGCCCATACGCCGAGTGCGGTACCCGTGACCCCAAGCCCAAACGAGGCGAGCAGCGGCCAGCCCACGGAGAGCGCACGTCGCAGATCGACACGCAACACGAGCCAGAAGATTGCCAGCGGCGCCAACCACCCAAACACGGCGTCGTAGATTGCCACTGGATGCTCAGGGGTCGATCCCGCGGGGATGACCCCAAGGTTCGCGACCACAGCGGTCACCACGATGACCACCAACGCCGTGCCGCCGTGGCGCAGCGGAGTGTGGCGCACCAGCAGCTCTGCGAGCACCACACATGCCAGCAGCGTCGCGGCTACGAGGAGGGGATCATCGAGCAAGCGCGGACAGTATCAGCCTTTGCGACCCCGCCATGCCCGTTCAGGGGGCGAGCAATGCGTTGTCGATGAGTCGCACCTGCCCAAAGTGTGCGGCGACGGCGACGCGCGCGGGCTGCTGCACGATGTCCACGGGTGTCAGGTCCGCTGCATCGACCAGCGCGACGTAGTCGACCTTCCCTGGCGCGAGGGCCTCCTCGAAATCACCCAGCAGCGCGGCGCGACTGCGCTCTCCCTGCGCGAAGCGCCGCTGCACGGCTTGCACAAACGCGGGGATCACCAGCGCGTGGGCGCGCATCTCGGCCGAGAGGCGGGCGTTGCGGCTGGACATCGCCAGGCCGTCCGGCTCGCGCACGATAGGCATCGAGACGACCTCCCCGCGCAAGAACAGGTCGGCATGCATACGCGTCAGGATCGCCAGTTGCTGGAAGTCCTTGTCGCCAAACACTCCGAAGTCGGGCCGGGCCAGCCCCCACAGCTTGGCCACGACCGTGGACACCCCCCGGAAGTGGTGGGGCCGCGACGCCCCGCACAGCCCCCCCGAGAGCTGCTCCACGGAGACCCAAGTGTGGAGGCTCGGGTACATCAAGCCGGGGTCCGTCGGGCAGAATGCGACGTCGGCCCCACACGCAGCAGCCTTGGCGAGATCGCCCGCTTCGTCGCGCGGGTACACATCCAAGTCCTCGCCAGGCGCAAACTGGGTGGGGTTGACGAAGATGGTGAGCAGCACGGAGCCGGGCTCGTCCACCTCCGTCGAACCACTCGGCGCATCGACCAAGCGCCGCCCTTGTCGGAGCAGCGACAGATGGCCCTCGTGCAGGTACCCCATCGTCGGGACCATCGCGACACGTCGTCCATGGGGCAGCGCGTCTCGCCAGGCGACCAACTCATCCGGAGTACGGAGTACCTTCATCGTCGTTTCCACGGGCGCGGGCTTAGCGAGGGTCGAGCTCAGCGCGGTGCCGCCGTGCCAGTACGCGCTCGGGCTCTTCGGGCTCTTCACGGCTGAGGTACTGCTCCCACACCCGGCTGGCGTGGGCATGACGCTCGGCGACCTGGTGGTCGAGCGCCCGGAGAAAAAGTCGCTCGTGCACGGGGAGCACGCTCTCCACCGCCAGCCGGGCTGCGTGGCGGCCCGACTCACGCTGGAGGCTCTTGAACTCCTGGGCCGCGGAGTGAAGCGCCCCCGCGCGGTCGAGCACCAACGCGTAGATGTAGCGCGAGATCAGGCGGTCACCATCCGGGGCATCGATCACCGCTCGGTGCGCCAGTCGTAGCGAAGTCTTGAGATCACCCGCGAACAGATGCACCAAGGCGGACATACGCTGGAGGCGATGGTCGGCGACGTCGCGATGCGTTGCAGCCTCGGCAACCGCCACCGCCGCGGCATCGTTGTCGCCCATCGTCGTAAGGGCATACGCGCGGTAGTAGTAGGTCTCGGGTGGCGGCAGGCTCCCGCGGCGGGCGGACTCGTCGATCGCCGCTTGCAACCAATCGTGGGCCCGCCGCATCCGGCGTTGATGCGCGCTGGCAACCTTGGCCAACTCCTCGCCCTCGCGGTCCCAGTTCTCGACCCCCGAAAGCAACTCGTTGGCCTGCGATATCTCGCGTTCGGCCGCGAGCGCGAGCACGGTCGGCGCGTGTGGGCATTGCTCAGCACGCCGCGCCCAGAGCACATCGTCGGGCCCTCCCGTGCCGCCGCGAGGGCCCCGTCGGGCCGCACGAGCCTGGAGCTCCGCGTCTCGACATAGGCGCCACCCTCGCGCGCCAGACAATGCCCACGGCGTCGGTGCTGGCGAAGCGGTCGGTGGGGCGTCGTCGTCGGGGCTCGGCTCGGTAGGAGGAGTCACCGGCGCCTTGCGGGACGGCGGCGGAGCGTCGACCACCCCAGCGTGAGCCAGGAACGCGGCGACAAACCCCAGCGTCAAAGCGTTGGACACCCCCTCAGTATGGCCGAAAACTCGACACGAGGCGCGCGCGTGTGTTTGCTGGGCTCACGATGGGCGATAAGTCGGCCAGATCTCCACGACGCGAAGCACCGCTGCCCCGCCTGGCCCGCGGGTTCGCCCGATTGATGCGCCGCGTGGCCGCAGCCACGCACCATTGGGCCCAAGTCCATGGCGGCCCCTTGGCGCGTCGCGCGGCGCGAGCGGGCGGTCGACACACGGGCGCGGCATCGCTGCGTGTGGCCCGATACACCTGGGCGCGGCGCACCGTCCTGGCGGGCCTCGTCGCCCGGGCGGCTTGGTGGTTTTCGCTTTGGCTCGCGGTCCAGGGCGCACTCGTGCTGCTGGGCGCCGCCCCCTTGGGCACCGACCACGAGATCATGGCCCCGTTTGTCATGGGCTTGGCGGTGGCCGCTGCGGTCTGTGCCTTGTCCGCAGAGCGACACCTGCGCCGCGGCGGTGCCCTGCTCGGCGCGGTCCAGATCGGACTGCTCACGCTGGCGTGGACAGCCCTGGCGCCGCCCGGCGTGTGAACCCGCCGCGACCCCGCCAACCGCGGACTGGTACGGTGAGCCCAGTGGCGCTCCCCCCCACACTCGCCAGAGCCCTCGTGGCCTGTGCCGTCGCGGCGGTCGCCTGCGAGTCGTCGGACGAGCCGCCGATCGAGCTGGCGATGCCCACCACGGGGGGCGAGACCATTGAGGCCCCCTCGTTCATCGACCCCGCCTCCGGAACGCTGGCCTTTGACGTGACGCGCACGACGGACATCGTGCTGCAGGTCGCGGCCGTGGAACGCGGCCGGACCGACCTGGTCATCGACGGCGTAAAGCAAGGCGATTTGGGGCCGACCGCCACCTTCGGCACGCTCACCGAGAGCGAGCTTCGGGTGCGCCTGCGGGGCGCGATGGTGCCGGGCACCCACCGCATGACGCTGCAGACGCGGCTCGACGAGGAGCTTCTGATCTCCGAAGAGATCGAGGTGGTCGTGCGGCCGACCGCTCCCGTCGACCTCGTGGCAACGCTCGACGGTCCGGAGTTCCCCACGCGGATGGTCACGGGCTCCGGAGACAATCTGATAGCCGCCCTGGACGACAGCGGAACCGATGCTCCACGCCTCACCGTGGTGCGAGGGCTGGCCGAGGACGCGGAATGGGATTGGACCGACGCCCGAACGGTGTCGCTGCCTGGCTACGCGGTGGGCCATGCCGAGCTGGGCATGGCGGTGAGCGTCGCACTCGTCGGGAGCAGCGACGACGACCGCCTCCGCGTCGCGTGGCGGGTGGGCTCGGGCTCGGCCGTCCACTTGCTCGACACGCGCTGGGACGACGCAGCCCCCGACACCCCGGACTTCGAGGTCCTGGGCCTCACGGCAGAGGTCACCGGGCCAGTGGAGTACGCGGCATTCGGGCGCCCGCTCCTGCTCGGCGACGTGCTGCTCGGCGAGTTGTTCGCCGCCACCGACGTCGAATCGCCGCGACCGGGCGATCACGCGGTCATCCGCGTCCCCTTGTCCAGTACACCTGGCGTGGTCGGCACCGCGCAGCGCGTGAGCTTCGGTCAGCGACAAGACATCGACCGCCTCGGTCCAGCGATGGACGTTCTTCGGAGATCCGGGGACGCCCACGTGTTTTCTGCGCGGCTGGATCAGCGGCGCCCCGTCGTCGTCGCGGTCGACCCAGACGACGGGCTCCTCAGTCTTCGCTCGGCTCGCGGAGAGTCCGACGCAGACACATTTGTCGAATCGACCACCCCCTTGCTGACGGCAACGGGCGCGTTCGGCTCCCGTCTGGTCAGCGCGACGGACAGCAGCGCCGTACGACTGCTGCGTGCGTGGGACCTGTCGGGGCAAGACCACGAAGCGTTTGGGCTGACCTCGGCCGACCTCCCCGATCCTTCCGCGCTCACGGGAGACCCCGCGCTCACGATCCTCGGCGGGGCGCCGACGCTGTTGCTGCCCTACGGATCGGCCGAGCCGCTCCACGCCATCATGCTGACCGATGACGTGCCTACCATCACGTCGATCCCTGCGCTGCACTGCTCGTCGGTGGCCGCCCCCGGCGCCCCCGCAGACCCAGGCGCAACCACGATCCCGCTCGCCTGCGCGCTGGATGGCCAGCTCCTCCGCGCAAGCCTCGAGGTTGTAGAGCCGCGTTAGCATGAAGCGCGGGTGACGCGGCACCGATGGTCGTGGGGCGTTACACTCCGCGGGTTCGATGCCGCTGCTCAGACTGACACGGCTTGTGCCGCGCACGCGACGATGGCGCATCGTCTCCGGGATCCTGGCTGCGCTCAGCCTTGTCGCCATCTTCTGGTTGTGGACGATCCTTCACGTCGAGGAAATCCCCGACGAGCTCGAGCCGATGAACGAGTCCCCGGACGCGGTCGTGCTGGAGTCGCTCTCGGAAGTCCCAGACCTGGTGCTCGGCGAGCAGCGTGGGTTCAAGAGCTTTTACGTGATCATCGGGATGCGCACGCCCAAAGAAGAGGGCATCAAGCTCAACCGTGCGCTCAACCGATGGCAGTACCCCGACGACGTCAAGGGATACATCGTCGGGGATGCCGAGGGCGCGGGCATGTTCCGGTCGATGGCCGGCCAGTACCTCGACTTTTTTCGCAAAGAGGCCCGCTTCCCCATCTTCATCGACTTCGAAGGCGCGATGAACCGCGTCTTCAAGCTCGCCAAGGGGCACCACGGGTTCGTCGTGCTCGGCGCGGACGGCTCGGTGCTCGTCCGCAAGAGCGGCGGCATGGACGAGGCCGAGCTCGACAAGCTCCGCGAAACGCTGGGTGCGACCAAGCCACCGCCGCCACCACCCGCTCCAGATTTCAAAATCGCCGACCTCGACAAGGCCGCGTGCTCCGACCGCGCCTGCGTCATCATTTTCTTGGGGGCGGCGGTACGCAAGACGGACATCCCGGGGATCGACGATGGCTTCGAGGGCGATACCGCCGCGGGCATGCAGCAGATGAACAAGCCGGAGGTTCGGCTGGCCGCCAGCGCCCTCAAGATGAAGCTCCAGGGCGCACACGGCGTGCTGATTGGGGATGTGGACGTCCCCATCGAGGGCTGGACGGTGCTGTCCGAGGACGCCCAAGCCCGCAAGACATTTGGCCTGGCCAACGATGAGACCGCGATGGTCATCATCGACGAGCAGGGGCGACTGGCGTTGCGCGAAGTCGGCCTCATCCCGATGTACAAGTGGGGCGAGGCGGCCGACGTGCTCAAAGCTGACATCACGTCCGGGGACGACAACTGAGCGCCGCCAAGACATCCACTCGGGCGATCGCGGTCGCCGTACTGCGAGACATCGAGCGCCGCACGGGGTTTTCCAACCGCGTGCTCTCCGAGCATTTGGAGCGGGCGCGCGGGCTGTCGGGTCGCGACCGTGGCTTGGTGACGCATCTCGTCTACGGCGTCTTGCGTCATCGCGCTCGCCTCGACCGGCACATCGACGAGCGCGCGACCAAGCCGCGTAAGCTCAAGGGCGAGGTGCGGACGGTGCTTCGCGTCGCGGCGCTCGAGCTGCTGGAGCTGGGACACCCACCCCACGCGGCAATCTCTCAGGCGGTCGCCGTCATCCAGCGCTTGGATCGAACGGGCCGACTCAAGGGTCTCGTGCACGCGATCGCCTCCGGCATCGCCCGCGAGGGCGAGGCACTGGACATCGCACTGGCCGACGCCAATCCTATCGGGGTCCTCATGCATCGCTGGTCGATCCCCAAGTGGATCGCCAAGCGCTGGCTGGCGGAGCTCGGCCCCACCAAGGCGTTGGCGCGGGCTCAGCAGCTGTCCAAGCCGCCGCGCGTCGATGTGCGCGTCGCCGCGCCCGGCATGACCCGAGCCGAAGCCGCAAGCCGCCTGGCGGTGGACCACCCATCCGCGAAGATCGAGTCGCCGGACGCGCACCCGCACGCGCTGCGCGTGCAAGGAGCGGGGGATCTCTTCTACGGTCCGCTCTTTGATGCGGGGGACCTCGTCGTCCAGGGCCTTGCTTCCCAGGTGCCAGCGCAGATGCTCAACGCCCAGGCGGGCGAGCGCATCCTGGACGCGTGCGCGGGCATGGGGGGCAAATCACGACAGATAGCCGCCGCGCTGGGCAGCGGCACCTTGGTTTCCGCGGACGCCGACGCCACTCGGTTGCAAACCCTCCGCACCGTCTTTGACCGTCACCACGCGGAGACCCACCTGCATGTCGTACAGGGCGACCTCACCGCGGACCTGCCGCAAGTCGACGAGCACGGGCCGTTCGACGCTGTGCTGCTCGACGCGCCCTGCACCGGGATGGGCAACCTGGCGCGGCACCCGGAAATCCGATGGAATCGCCAGCCCGAGGACATCCCGGAGCGCGTTGCGTTGCAGACAGCACTGCTGCGCCGCTGCCTCGCCCGTGTCCGCCCGGGTGGCCGGCTGGTCTATGCCGTGTGCAGCCAAGAGCCCGAGGAGGGCGCAGGTGTGGTTCAGGCCGTGCTCGACGATCCAGGCGAAGGCCCCGTCCCCACCCTCACCAGCGAACGACGCCTCACCCCCGAGGACGACGACACCGAGGGCTTTTATATCGCTCGGCTGGATCTACCGGCGCCCTGATGCCCAGGTTTGCGCACCACGCCCGCACGACCCGCTAAGGTAAGCCGCGTGCCCGCTGTCCTGCGCGCCAAAAGCGGGCAATACTCTGCCCCGGCGTGTTGATTCCTTCGGCCATGGTGGTTGCCGGCCTCCTTCTGCTGGCGTTCGCGGCCGATCGGTTTGTGCTTGCGGCCGCTCGGCTGTCGCGCCACTACGGCATGTCGCCAGTCCTCGTCGGCGCGCTGATCGTTGGCATGGGGACCTCCGCGCCCGAGCTGCTGGTCTCCGCCATCGCCGCCACCAAGAACGACGTCGATCTGGCGATCGGAAATGCGGTCGGGTCGAACGTCGCCAACGTCACGATGGTGCTGGGGGGGACCGCAGTCCTGGTGCCGTTGTCCGGCAACCTGCGGGTGCTGCGACGCGAGGGCGCCACGATGTTCCTGGCCGTCATCGGCTTTGCTGTGATGTTGTGGGACCTGCACCTGCACCGCTGGGAGGGACTGCTGTTGCTGGGCGGGATGCTCGTCGCCATGTGGCTCATCGTCCGCTGGGCGCGGGCCGATCGCAGTCGCGCGCGGCCCGACGGCGCCTCCGACAACGAGGAGATCGACATTGCCGTCTCCCCTCGGCGTGAGATCGTGCTCGGCCTGGTGGCGCTAGGCCTCACGCTCCTGGGCGCAGATCTCCTGGTCCGAGGCGGAACCGTCTTGGCCGAGTCCATGGGCGTTGGCTCCGCGTTCATCGGGATGACGCTCGTCGCCATCGGCACCAGCCTCCCCGAGCTCGCAACCTCGATCGCGGGCATCCGCCAAGGCGAGCACGATCTGGTGCTTGGCAATGTCGTGGGCAGCAACCTCTTCAACGCGTTGGCGGTGGCCGGCCTCGGGGCAAGCCTCGCGCCAGGGCCTATCGATCCCGGGTTCCGGGTCGGCGCGGCGG